>UMDN01048169.1_pt1 | contig 11329 bp, 9 predicted proteins | sample 1964491 | NCBI WGS metagenome assembly UMDN01 (sample SAMEA4835994, study PRJEB28245) | human gut metagenome | biome: gut microbiome; material: fecal sample | place: Denmark | collected 2008 | reverse complement strand
GGAAGCCATAGCGCGGTTCTGGGAAGGAGTGGCGAGGATGTTCGGCATCAACCGCTACCGCAGTGCCGAGGTGTTGGCTGATATGGCTATGAAGGACTTGCTTGACTCCAAGAATCCTATGAAGGACGAGAGCGGAATGAGAAAGCGAGGAGAGGTTGGCGATGAGGGCGTAAAGTCGCTGAAAGGAGAAGAAGCAATGGTGGCTCTTGACAATATTTTCGAAGACAAAAAGACTGAGAATATGCCACAAAAGGTTTCATCTTTGGTCAAATTTATGGAATTATTCCGAAAGCCTGTTCGCACATTCCTTGGCGAAGTTGTGAGAGTTAAGGAAGAAGTCTATAATAAAATTATTCGTGAGAAAAGAACAAGTATTTCAGGTGCTGTATTGCCGACTCTTGAAAATGCAGACTTCGCCATACGTGATACAGATGGAAGTACTTTATATATAAAGCGATTTAAGAGCGAGAACAATGATAATGTTTATAATATAGCAGTTGTAAACAAGTATGGTGAAGTGGAGGATTATGTAAGTTCCGTTCACATAAAAAGTGACAACAATCTACGCAACAAAATAACGAAAGGTGCTGAATTGTTACTACCGCAAGAACGGATTACCGACGGGATTTTGCCCCGAAACAATCCAACACCTGGTGCAAAGGTAGCGAATTACTCTGAAACCGCCAAACCACGCTACAGCAGGAAGCCGGGCGAGAGCATCTTCGACTATGCGTCACGTGTGTCGGAAGACGTGGATAGAAGCGTGAGAGAAAGAGTAAGCGCACGGGACGAGTATGAGAAGAAGGTCAAGAGCAAAGGCTTCCAAACGAAGGAGGCGTTGCAGAACAGTATGCTCGGACTGCAGGAGTTTATGTATGCAATAGACCACGCATCGGGCAACAAGCGGTACATAGAGGACATTCCCGACTTTGAGAATCCGATACTCGGAGAGAACCGTCTGTCGTCGGTGAACAAGGAGGAGATGCACCAAGTGGCCAAGACGCAATTCAAGCCGTTGATGTCGGCAGTGGCTAAACTGAGCGGCAACGGCAAGGAGAGCGGAGAGTTGTACGACTATATGTTCGCCAAGCACGGACTTGAACGTGATGCCGTGATGCGGCAGAGAGAGGCACAGAAAGAGTTTGACAAGTACCAAAAGGCAAATCCCAAGGGCACTAAAACGATTGGAGATTTCGTTGCAAGCCTTGAAGGCAAAGACTATGCAGGACTTACGGCATTGACGGCAGAAGACGGCAGGGTGAAGTCGATACAATCGCAGATAGACGCCATAGACGAGCAGATGGAGGTTACAGACAACCAATTGTTGCTCCATTATCTCGGTGGTCAGAAGAAGCGGTTGAAGGTGGATTTGCTCAATGCCGCAAGGGATGCCGCTGATGACATCCGCAAGGCTTTTGAGAGCAATCCGAGCCATGACCGGTCAGACATAAATGAATTGTGGAGTCGAGTAAACGAGGTGAACGGCAACACACTTAGGAAGTTGTATGAGAGCGGTATGCTCACGAAGGAGGCATACAACGACATCAGCAGTATGTACACGAATTATATCCCTATGAGGGGATTCGACCAAACGACAAGTGCGGACGCCTACGCTTATCTGACGCACGGCGACAGCGCATTCAACGCACCGATAAAGACAGCCAAAGGGCGCAGCTCCAAGGCTGACAATCCTATAGCATATATGCAGGCGATGGCGGAAAGTGCGATAATGCAGGGCAACCGCAACGTATTGGTGAAACAAAAGATGTTGAACTTTGTGCGCAACCATCCGAGCGACCTTGCGAGTGTCAGCGATGTTTGGTTGCAATATGATTCGGTTGCCGATGAGTGGAAGCCGGTGTTCCCCGACAACATCGGTGCTAATGACAGCGCATCCGTGGTGGCGAAAAAGATGGAGGCATTCGAGGATAAAATGAAACAGATGGCAGAGAAACACCCGGACTTGGTGCAAAGAAGCAACGAAGCACCGGACATCCCATATAAGGTGGTAGAGAAAGGGCAGTTGAACGAACACCAAGTGCTTGTGAAACAAAATGGCAAGTCTTACATCATCACCGTCAACGGCAGCCCAAGAGCGGCACAGGCGGCGAATGGCTTGACGAATCCGGACACAGACCTTACGGGCGCGGTCGGTAAAGTCTTCGAGGGAGCCGAGGCGTTGAACAGACAATTGTCCTCCTTATACACCACGTTCAACCCCGACTTCATTGGCTCAAACTATGTGCGAGATGCCTTGTACTCAAATACAATGGTGTATGTCAAGGAGGGGGCTAAGTATGGTGGTTCCTTTAATTTCAATTTCGCCAAATACAATCCAGCGGAAATGGCGAACCTATATGCAAGTTACAACAAAGGCAGCCTTGACACATCCAATGAAACGCATAGACTGTTTTTGGAGTTTATGCAGAATGGTGGAGAAACTGGCTTCGTCAACCTAAAGCAGATAGAGAAGAGGAAGTCGGAGATAGCGAAAGCAATCAAGCGGGATGGGAGAATATCCGCGGCACAAATTTGGGGCGGTTTGAGCGATGCCGTTGATTTCGCCAACAGGGCAGTAGAGAACAGCGCAAGGTTTGCGGCATATGTCACGTCACGGAAGAGCGGGCGCAGTGTAGGAAGGTCTGTATATGACGCAAAAGAGATTTCTGTCAACTTCAACAGAAAGGGAAGCGGCAGAGAACTGGTGGAAAGACAACGTCAGAACTTCTCGTTTCTATGACACAGAGATAGGCTTAGTGGAAATAAACAGGGCATCTGTAGGAAGCTCTCTTGCGCATCGGTATAGCCAAGTAAAACTTGATGTAATAACATCTCTTGCTGAAGGTTTTAACAATGCTGTGTATTTTGGCTCTATGCAAGACTTCAGTAGACAAGAGGGCGTTAAAAGCCATTACTTTGCATACCCGATAAATTATAATGGAAATCGAAACTATGTTTTTTGTCGCGCAATGCAAGATGCAAATAAAAGTAGACTATATGTGCACGAGGTGTTTTTAGCGGATAATATAGAAAAGGGCAATACCCTTCAAACCGCAGCGTCTCAGCCTCACGGAGGTATTACCCTTTACAAGGATATTCTTGCGAACGTCCTCGCCGCAAATGTAACAAATGATTCTGAGACGAGCAAGCCACGCTTCAGCAGAAAGCCGGGCGAGAGCATCTTCGACTATGCGTCACGTGTGTCGGAGGACGTGGAGAGAAGCGAGAGAGAAAGAGTAAGTGCCCTGGACGAATATGATTAAAAGGAGAGGACGAGGCTCAGAGGCTTTACAATGCAGCTGTGGTGAATCGAAGGTGATAAACGATAAGAACGTGGCGACATATTCGTTGAATATCAACGATGCAAAAAGCACGGAACTTATTCGTTTTGGGGGAATCAGCCTAATTCATCGGATTTGATTCCCAGAGCCATCATTATCGGAAAAGCGACAATTTGAGTGGCGTATCCATTCCCTTTCGCAGATTTGTCCATGGTGAATCGTGTGGCTATTTTGCCGTTGCTCTCAGAAAGAATTTTGTCGATTTCCTCGCCGCAACGCCCATCAAAGCCAATGACAGCGACTCGCTTTATCTCCTTTTCTGACATAAGATTGTGAAGAGAGTCAAGGAAAAAGTCGTTGGAGTCAACCATCCCTTCATTTGAATATGTGTAGAACGAAAATTCGCCGAGATGTCCGTTGAAAGCCATTCCGTTCAGTCCGGCAATGTCAGACGGGGCGCAGACATCGAAATTGTCACAACCGTTGTTGTATGTAATATAAACGTCAATTTGGTTTTCGCCGGGAGTGACACCCCAGTCCAAAGCAATGTATGTAAACAGCGAAGAGAGATCTATGGTGCTCAGCTCGCGGTTTAGAATGCGCTCAAAATTAGTTTTGAAATCCGATGTGATAAAATTAAGGAATGCCGCATCCACAATGATGGCATTTGGGGCTGGTGTGAAATCTTTAGTCATCTGCTTTTTTATGCAAAGATAACTTTCGATTGCGTATCGGCAAAATTTATGCTCCAGCATTTTTATGTTATTTGTAATATCGTTAACTTTGTGGATATGGAACTTTCAGCAGGAGTAATAAAATGGGTGCATTCCTTGTCGCAGAAAAAGAATCGTGACAAGGAGCGTTGTTTTGTTGCAGAAGGAACAAAATGCGTGATTGACACACTCGATTATTTTAAGGTTAGATATTTGTTTGCCACGTCTGATTGGGCGGACAGCGTCGGCTGTAGATTGCGCTGCCCCGTGACGGTCGCAACCAAAGCTCAAATAGAGAGGATGTCGATGCTGAAAACGGCGACAGACGTCATCGCTGTTTATGAAATGCCAGATGTCCAGATTGAGAAAGGCTTGGAGAAGCGTCTTGCATTAGTGCTTGATGGAATCCAAGACCCAGGAAACTTCGGAACCATATTGAGGATTGCCGATTGGTTTGGAATCAAAGACGTGTTTTGTAGCAAAGATACCGTAGACGTCTACAATCCTAAGGCGGTGCAGGCTACGATGGGTGCTATTTCGCGTGTGAATGTCGTGTATTGCAGCCTTTCGAAACTGTTTGCGACATATAAGGAAATGCCAGTTTACGGAACTTTGTTGGACGGAAACAATATTTACGAAACGCCATTGTCACAGTCGGGATTCATCGTCATGGGCAATGAAGGCAAGGGGATTTCGGAGGAGATAAGACGTCTTGTGACAGGAAAGTTGCTCATTCCGTCATACCCAATCGGCACTCCGACATCGGAATCGCTAAATGTGGGGATGGCGACAGCCATTGTTGTCGCAGAATTTAGAAGAAGGACAATGTAGTATGTGCTATGGTAAAGGATAAAATAGCGTTTTTTTGTAGCGATTGCGGATATGAGTCGCCAAAATGGGTGGGGAAGTGTCCGAATTGCGGAGCCTGGAACACTTTCGTCGAAGAGCGCGTTGTGCAGACTCGAGGCGGGAAATCGCTCCTCCCGGAAACAAAATTGGACTCGAAGCCACTTCGCTTGTCTGAAATCGAAGCTGGGGAGGAGAAGCGCATACAGATGCCGAGCGGAGAGTTGAACCGTGTGCTTGGCGGAGGTTTGGTGCAGGGTTCTATAATATTAATAGGAGGAGAGCCTGGGATCGGAAAGTCGACCCTCGTTTTGCAGAACGTAATACGCATCAGAAGCAGAAAGGTGCTCTATGTGTCTGGTGAGGAAAGCGCGCAGCAATTGAAAATGCGGGCTGACCGACTTGGTGCAGACGGAGGAGAGTGTTATATTGTTTGTGAAACGTCGTTGGAGAAGATATTTCAACACATAAAAAACAGCAATCCAGGAATAGTGGTTGTCGACTCCATCCAAACTATTGCTTCCGACAATCTTGAATCTGTGGCTGGAAGTGTGGGCCAAGTGCGGGAATGCGCGGCGTCTCTTTTGAAATATGCCAAGGAGAGCGGAACACCAGTGGTGCTGATCGGGCATATCAACAAGGAGGGAAGTATAGCCGGGCCGAAGGTGCTTGAACACATTGTCGACGCCGTGCTGCAGTTTGAGGGCGACCGTCATTATATGTATCGGTTGTTGCGCTCGATAAAGAATAGATTCGGAAGCACGTCGGAAATGGGCTTATATGAAATGACACAATCGGGATTGCGTGAAGTGGCAAATCCATCGGAACTGCTGTTGTCTGATAATGATTCAGACTTGTCGGGAGCTGCTATCGGTGTGACAGTGGAGGGGGCGCGTCCATTGCTCGTCGAATCGCAAGCGTTGGTAAGCACTGCTGCATACGGCACAGCGCAGAGGTCGGTAACTGGCTTTGATTCAAAAAGAATGAATATGTTGTTGGCTGTGCTTGAGAAACGTGTCGGATTCAAATTGGCTTTAAAAGATGTGTTTCTCAACATCGCAGGAGGATTTAAGGTGAATGACCCGGCGCTTGACCTTGCTGTTATCAGCTCGATACTTTCTTCCAACGTCGATATGCCAATCGCAAAGATGGTATGTTTGACAGGGGAGGTCGGTTTGTCGGGGGAGATTCGCCCTGTCACCAGGATAGAACAGCGCATAATAGAGGCTAACAAATTAGGTTTTTCCACGATTTATGTGCCAAAGCACAATTTGAAAGGAGTGGATGTGTCTCAGTATAATGTGGAGGTTAAAGAAGTGGCGCGTGTAGAGGAAGTGTTCCGCTCGCTTTTCGGATAAATCAGAAATTAATATTCTCGAAATTTTTTTCTTCAGCCGTCTTTGATTAATTTTGTATGACATAAAAACGTATATAGACAACAAAAAAGAATAACAAGAGGATAAATATGAAAAATGAATTCAGAGATTTCGCAGTGAAACACATGGGACTCAACGGGCTCGCCGTTGACGACTATATGAACATCACCAGCAGCTATATCTCTCCGACTATTATTGAAGAACGTCAATTGAATGTGGCACAAATGGACGTGTTCTCACGATTGATGATGGATAGAATTATATTTTTGGGCACACAGATAGATGATTATACAGCAAATGTAATCCAAGCCCAGTTGCTTTATCTTGACTCTTCCGACCCGGGCAAGGATATCTCAATTTATATAAACTCTCCTGGTGGCTCTGTATATGCTGGACTTGGCATATATGACACTATGCAGTACATTTCGAGCGATGTCAAGACGATTTGCACAGGAATGGCGGCATCGATGGCTGCGGTGTTGCTCGTGGCTGGAGAAAAAGGCAAACGTTTTGCGCTTAACCATTCGCGCGTTATGATTCACCAGCCGATGGGCGGTGCGCAAGGCCAGGCTTCCGACATTGAAATAACAGCGCGAGAGATTCAAAAATTGAAAAAAGAACTGTATACAATCATATCGAATCATTCAGGAGTGCCATTCAAGAAGGTTGAAAAAGACAGCGACCGTGATTATTGGATGACATCTGCGGAGGCTAAGCAATATGGAATGATTGATGAAGTTTTGACAAGAGAGACCAAATAAAAACTAATGGCAAAAAAAGATTCTGGAACATCGACAATGCGGTGCAGTTTTTGTGGCCGCAGCCAAAGAGATGCGGCGCTGTTTATTCCAACAATTGACGGCAAGGGAGCTATCTGCGACAATTGTATCGAGCAGGCACATGCTATGATTTCGCAGTATATTGACACAAAGCCCATAAATGGCAAAGGCGGCAAATTCGACTTGGAAATGAAAAGTGTGCCGAAGCCAAAGGAGATTGTTGATTATTTGAATCAATATGTTATCGGTCAGGAACAGGCAAAAAAATACTTGTCGGTTGCTGTATACAATCACTATAAGCGTCTGCTTCAGCCTGTTGATGAAGACGGGGTGGAGATTGAGAAAAGTAATGTGATAATTGTTGGTCCTACTGGAACCGGCAAAACGTTGTTAGCAAAAACAATAGCGAAATTGCTTAATGTGCCGTTTGCAATTGTCGATGCAACCGTACTCACAGAGGCTGGATACGTGGGCGAAGATATTGAGAGTCTTTTGGTGCGTTTGTTGCAGGCTTGCGATTATGACGTGGCACAGGCTGAACGAGGCATCGTATTCATTGACGAGATAGACAAAATAGCAAGAAAGGGCGACAACCCGTCAATCACAAGAGACGTGAGTGGAGAAGGAGTGCAGCAAGGGCTTTTGAAGTTGCTCGAAGGCTCTGTGGTCAACGTGCCACCACAAGGCGGAAGGAAGCATCCGGAGCAAAAGATGATTCCTGTCGACACAAAAAATATCCTGTTTATCTGTGGCGGCGCTTTTGAGGGAATTGAGCGTAAGATTGCCCAGCGCCTTAACACATATGTGGTTGGTTTCGGAACTGACAATGTGGAGCGCAAGCAGAAACGGGAAAATCTGATAAACTACGTAGCGCCACAAGACTTGCGGTCATTCGGACTAATTCCTGAGATTATAGGTCGATTGCCGATATTGACCAACCTTGAGCCATTGGACCGCAATGCGTTGCGGAGAATCCTCTCGGAACCGAAAAATGCCATAATAAAACAGTATCAGAAATTGTTTGAGATGGATGGCGTCAAGCTGGTTTTTGAGAAAGATGCTCTTGACCTTATTGTTGATAAATCAATAGAATATAAACTTGGCGCGCGCGGACTTCGCTCGCTGACGGAAACCATTGTGGTCGACGCAATGTATGAAAGTCCGTCGTCAAAGAAAAAAGAGTTTGTAGTTACCAGAGAATATGCATTGGAGAAGCTTAACAAGGCAAATTTAGATCTCCTTGTGTGAAAATATAGCGAAAACATTTTGCAAATTGTCGATAGGTCCTTAACTTTGTAAGTAAAGCAAACCTCTAATTATTATGGCAGTCAAAACTGATTTAAAAGCCGAACTGAAAAACTATTTCGGATTCGACAACTTTAAAGGCAATCAAGAAGCGATAATAGAAAATCTGATGGCCGGTAATGACACGTTTGTGCTTATGCCTACAGGCGGCGGCAAGTCGCTATGCTATCAATTGCCGTCCTTGCTGATGGACGGCACTGCAATTGTCATATCGCCATTAATCGCCTTGATGAAGAATCAGGTAGACGCTATGCGCAATTTTGGAGAGGACGACGGAATAGCTCATTTCTTGAACTCTTCATTGAACCGTACTGCAATAGAGAAAGTTAAGTCGGACATTGTGTCGGGCAAAACGAAATTGTTGTATGTTGCGCCTGAGTCGCTGACAAAAGAGGAGAACATAGAATTCTTGTCGACGGTGTCGATTTCATTCTACGCAGTCGACGAAGCGCATTGTATATCGGAATGGGGACACGATTTTCGGCCAGAGTACAGACGAATCAGACCGTTGATAAATCAGATAGGCAACCGTCCGGTCATTGCTTTGACAGCCACTGCTACGCCAAAGGTGCAGCATGACATACAGAAGAATTTGGGAATGCTGGATGCTAAAGTGTTTAAATCATCATTCAACAGGCCAAATCTATATTATGAAGTGCGTCCGAAGACCAAGAACGTTGACAAGGACATCATAAAATTCATAAAAAGTCATGAGGGCAAATCGGGCATAATATATTGCCTGAGCAGAAAAAAAGTGGAAGAGTTGACAGAGACATTGATTGTCAACAACATTAAAGCATTGCCATACCATGCTGGCATGGACAGCGCGCAACGCAGTGCCAACCAGGATGCCTTTCTGATGGAGACTGTCGATGTCATCGTGGCAACGATTGCTTTTGGTATGGGTATTGACAAACCGGATGTGCGTTTTGTAATACATTATGACATCCCCAAAAGTTTGGAGGGGTATTATCAAGAAACCGGACGCGCGGGACGTGACGGCGGCGAAGGCTTGTGTGTCGCATTCTATACCAACAAGGACTTGCAGAAACTGGAAAAGTTTATGCAGGGCAAGCCAATTGCAGAACAGGAAATTGGCAAGCAGTTGCTTTTGGAAACGGCAGCATATTGTGAATCATCTGTGTGCCGGCGAAAGTCGTTGCTTTATTATTTTGGAGAGGAATATCAAGAAGACAATTGCGGAAACTGTGACAACTGTTTAAATCCTAAGAAAAAAGTGGAAGCAAAAGATGAACTTTGTGCGGTAATTGAGACCGTCTTGGCATTGAAAGAAAAATTTAAATCAGACTATGTTATTAATGTCATGCTCGGAAAATCGACCGCCGAAATAAAATCATATTTACACGATCAATTGGAAGTGTTCGGCTGCATGGAGGCTGACACCGATAAATTTTTAGGCGCGGTGATTCATCAAGCAATCATTGCTGGATATCTTGACAAGGAAATTGAAAACTATGGGTTGCTGAAAGTGACAAAAGCTGGGCACTCGTTTTTGAAGAATCCAAAGTCGTTTAAGATTGTTGAAGACAAGGAATTCAACGAAGATGACGAAGATGTTACTATAAAATCAGGCGGAGTTTGCGCCGTCGACCCAGAATTGTACTCCATCCTTAAAGATCTTCGCAAAAAGATTGCCAAGAAGCTGGAGTTGCCGCCGTATGTAATCTTTCAAGACATCTCGTTGGAGGCTATGGCTACAACATATCCAATCACAATGGAAGAACTTCAAACTATACAAGGCGTTGGCGCCGGCAAGGCGAAACGCTATGGAGCGGACTTCTTGAAAGTTATAAAGGCCCATGTCGAGGAAAACGATATTGAACGTCCGGAAGACCTGCGGGTGAGGAGCGTTGCAAACAAAAGCAAGCTTAAAATATCAATCATTCAGGGTATTGACCGTAAGATTGCACTTGATGAGCTTGCGGAGTCTAAGGGGTTGGAATTCGATGAGTTGTTGGATGAAGTGGAGGCAATTGTATACTCTGGGACAAAAATAAACATCGATTATTTCCTGGACGAGGTGATGGATGAAGATCACTTGGACGACATTTTTGAATATTTCAAAGAAAGCGAGAGTGATGATTTGGAATTGGCGATAAATGAACTTGGCGGAGACTATACTGAAGAAGAAATCCGGTTGGTTCGCATTAAGTTTATTTCTGAAATGGGCAACTAAGTCTATGGAGGTTGTTTATGAAGATAATCATCTGATAGTGGTGAATAAAGCCGCAGGTGAAATCGTGCAAGGCGATAAAACAGGCGACAAACCACTGTCTGAGATGGTTAAAGATTATCTGCGCGAAAAATATAACAAGCCAGGCAATGTGTTTTGTGGCGTGATTCACCGGCTTGACCGCCCGGTGAGCGGGCTTGTCGTATTCGCCAAAACAAGCAAAGCGTTGGCGCGGATGAACGAGATTTTTCAGAATCGGAAAGTGAAAAAAACATATTGGGCAATCTCAAGAAATTTGCCGCCAAGAGCGGAAGGTACGTTGGTTGACTATCTGACACCTCGGGAACGCAATAACAAAACGTATGTCAGCCGCACGCCTGCCGACAGGGCGCAGAAAGCTGTGCTTGACTACAAATTGTTGGCAAAAACTGATTATTACTGCCTGCTTGAAGTGAATCTTCACACTGGAAGGAAGCATCAGATACGCGCACAATTATCGGCTATGGGATGTCCGATCCGTGGAGATTTAAAATATGGTGACCGACGGAGCAATCCCGACGGTGGCATATCATTACAGTCGCATAGAATCGTATTCGAGCATCCTGTGTCAAAAAAAATAATCGATTTGGTTGCGCCAATACCAAACGACAACCTGTGGCGGGCGTTGGCTGCAAATCTATGATTGCTTTATGCGGATAGCCTCTGGGAATCAAACCCGGAAGGTTGCTTATTTATCCCAAATCCGGTCATTCGTACGGCTTTTTGATGTTGACTTCGTAGCTAATTGACAATTAGTTTTTTGCTATTCACACGAGTTCGGGATAAGAGGTGTTTG
>UMDN01004700.1_pt1 | contig 11484 bp, 8 predicted proteins | sample 1964491 | NCBI WGS metagenome assembly UMDN01 (sample SAMEA4835994, study PRJEB28245) | human gut metagenome | biome: gut microbiome; material: fecal sample | place: Denmark | collected 2008 | reverse complement strand
TGCAGCGCGAGCCTGCCGATGCCTTTGGCGGTCCGGACAGCTCGCATCCCTCGTTCACCGACACGCAGAAAGCCATATCCTACTCCATGACCTCGTTCTTCACCACCGGTGGCATACGCGGCGGAAAGAAGAAGCTCGACAAGTTCTACCCGCGCTCGTTCAACATGGGCGTGCGACGCGACCGATACATGGAGCTGGGCGGATTCTCGAAGATGCGCTTCGGCGAGGACATCGACTTCTCCATACGCATCTTCAAAGCCGGACTGCGCTGCCGACTCTTCCCCGAGGCATGGGTGTGGCACAAGCGCCGCACCGACCTGCGCAAGTTCTTCCGACAGGTGTACAACTCGGGCATCGCACGCATCAATCTTTACAAGAAATATCCCGAATCGCTGAAACTGGTGCACATGCTGCCTATGGTGTTCACCGTGGGCGTACTCTCCATGCTCGCGCTCTGCATCGTGCTGCTCGCACTCTGCCCCACTTTGGCGTGGCTGCCACTCGTGCCGCTCGCGCTCTACTCGCTCCTCATCTGCATCGACTCGGCTCGCCTCAACCGCAGCTTGAAGATTGGTGTGCAGAGCATCGCTGCTGCCTACGTGCAGCTCATGGGCTACGGCTTCGGCTTCATCGAGGCATGGTGGAAACGCTGCGTACGAGGTAAGTCGGAATTCGCAGCGTTCGAGAAAACGTTCTACAAATAGAACAAGTCTCCCACAGATTGCACAGATACACACAGATGTAGCTTCAGGGGGTGCAGCGGTCTCCGCTGCACCAACAAAACAGATGATACTATCATCTTGGTCGGTGCAGCAGAGACTGCTGCACCCCCTTGAAAGACACCCTGACTATCCGTGGGAGAACCTTCCATATTATCCTCTATTAAACAAACAACCTATGAACGACATAAGCAGTAAAACTAATCATAACTCTCAACTCTCAACTCTCAATTCTCAACTAAAAAACAATTCTCAACTGAAGATATCCGACCTCTCCGAAGCCGACCGCCCTCGCGAGAAGCTGCGCGACCGCGGAACTGAAGCTCTTTCCGATGCCGAACTATTAGCTATTCTCATCGGTTCGGGCAGCACGAGCGAGAGTGCCGTAGCACTGATGCAACGCATACTGAGTGCCTGCGACAACAACCTCAACACGCTTGGCAAACGCTCGCTGCACGAACTGATGCAGTATAAGGGTATCGGCGAAGCAAAGGCGATAACCATCATTGCTGCCTGCGAACTCGGCAAGCGACGCCAGGCGGCGAAGGCTGCTGAACGCCCTGACATGGGGTCGGCACAGGCGGTGTACGAGTATATGCACCCGAAGATGCAGGACCTCGACACCGAGGAGGCATGGGTGCTACTGATGAATCAGCGTTTCCGACTCATCAAGGCGGTGCGGCTCTCGCACGGTGGACTCACCGAGACTGCCGTCGACGTGCGCGTCATCCTGCGCGAAGCACTGCTTGCCAACGCTACCACGCTAACGCTCATTCACAACCACCCAAGCGGCAACGCACGCCCCTCTGGCGACGACGACCGCATCACGCACAAACTGAAGACTGCGTGCGATGCCATGCGCCTCTACCTCATCGACCACCTCATCGTCACCGACGGCAAGTACTATAGCTACGCCGAAGAGGGAAAGATTTGACAGCTCATGTATAAAACAAATGCTTTTATGTAACAGCACTAAACGCACGTTACATAGAAGCATTTGTTTTTTAGTTAAAGAGAGTATCAGCCTTTGCAGTTCGACTTCTTCATCCACACCACAAACCACACGGCGGCAACGACGAGTGCGGTTGCGCCGACGCCGTAGCCCACGGTGTATGGCAAGCCGAGCGCAGTCTTCGACACCATGAAGAAGGTGGTGCAGACGCAAGTCATAAAGAGGGCTGGCACGAGCGTTATGGCGTAAGGCTTTCTCTCGCGAACGAGATAAACAGTGATGGTCCAAAGGGCGAAGACAGAAAGCGTCTGGTTAGCCCATCCGAAGTACTGCCATATGGTATTGAAGCCGTCGGGGTTCTCCATCTGCCAAACGAGCATGGCGAACGATGCAGCGAAGAGCGGCACGCAGATATACAGACGGTTCTTCTTTGCACGCTGACTGAGTTTCAGCGCCTGAGCGATGATAAGACGGGCAGAACGGAACGCTGTGTCGCCACTTGTTATCGGGGCAGCAACCACGCCGAGCATGGCGAGCACGCCGCCCACGATGCCGAGCCAGTCTTTGCAGACAAGGTTCACAACGACGGGTGCCGACGTATGCAGTCCGTTAGCCATGGTTCCACCAATCTGAGCGTATCCAGGCTGCGGAGCGTCGTAGAAGAACCACATCGACACCGTAGCCCACACGAGTGCCACGAGTCCTTCCGTAATCATTGCGCCGTAGAAGATTGGTCTACCCTTGCGTTCCGACGTGAGACAGCGAGCCATAAGCGGACTCTGCGTGGCGTGGAAACCACTGATAGCACCGCAGGCGATGGTGATGAACAGACACGGGAAGATGTTGTCGGTGAACGAAGCAGGGTCGGCAGCCTTACCCATATTGCCCACGCCATCCCACAGTTCGGGCAGTGCAGGCCACTTCACGAACAGCACAGCCATCAGTGCCACAGCCATGAACAGCAGCGAGAACGAGAAGAGCGGGTATATCTTACCGATAATCTTGTCGATAGGTAGCATCGTCGCCACTACGTAATAGATGAAGATGATGGTTATCCACATGGTTGTCGAACCGCTTATGCCATGCAATATCTCGGCTGGGCTATACACGAACACCGTGCCGAGCATAATGAGCAGGAAGACAGCGAACACCAACAACACCTTAGATGCGGCTCCGCCGAGATAGCGCCTAACGAGTTCGGGCAGGTCGCAACCACCGTTGCGCATAGAGAGCATACCCACGAAATAGTCGTGTACGGCACCAGCGAAGATGCAGCCGAAGATTATCCAGAGATATGCCGCGGGTCCGAACTTTGCGCCCATGATTGCACCGAATATAGGTCCAGTACCGGCTATGTTAAGGAACTGTATCATAAACACCTTCCAATAAGGCATCGCGACATAGTCCAAGCCATCGGCTTGCGCCACAGCTGGCGTAACACGGTCGTCGGGTACGAAGATGCGCTCCACGAAGCGTCCATAGACAAGGTAGCCCAACACGAGGGCTGCCAGACTGATTAGGAATGTAATCATTTTTATTTAGTTATTTTGGTTACGTTATGCGCTGCAAAAGTATAGTTTTTTATCGTAACCGAGTAAGAAATACGATATTATTACTGCCGTAAAATTCGTTATTCGGATTATTTTCCTTAAATTTGCAATAATATATATATGTATATAACAAGCTAAAGATTTAAAGCAATGACACAGGAAGAAAAAACACATATAGAAGAACGCATCGTCGATGTGCTCAAGACGGTGTACGACCCCGAAATACCGGTGAACATCTACGACCTCGGACTCATCTACAAGATTGACGTGCAGGACGACGGCAACGTAGACATCGACATGACCTTCACCGCACCAACATGCCCCGCCGCCGACTTCATCCTTGAGGACGTGCGACAGAAGGTCGACTCGCTCGAGCAGGTGAAGTCTGCCAACGTAAACCTCGTCTTCGAGCCGGTTTGGGACCAAAGCATGATGACGGAGGAGGCAAGGGTTGAGCTTGGATTCGACTAATTGCCGTTGGCAATGTGGAATGTTGAGTGTTGAATGTTGAGTTATGCGCAATGCGCATTATGAATTATCCAGTTTTGAATTCGCATGAAAAATGTATATTTCCTTAGCGATGCCCACCTCGGGTCGTGGGCCATCGACCACGGTCGCACGCAGGAGCGTCGACTCGTGAGGTTTCTCGACTCGATAAAGACAAAGGCGCGCGCCGTCTATCTGTTGGGCGATATGTTCGACTTCTGGTGCGAGTGGCGCTACGTTGTGCCGAAGGGCTACACGCGCTTTCTGGGCAAGCTATCAGAACTGACCGACATGGGCGTGGAGGTGCACTACTTCACCGGCAACCACGACATCTGGACCTACGGCTACCTCAAAGAGGAGTGTGGTCTTATCGTGCACACCAAACCCGAGACGGTAGAGATCTACGACAAGGTGTTCTACATAGCGCACGGCGACGGACTGGGCGACCCCGACCGCCGCTTCAAGTTCATAAAGCGCGTATTCCACAACCGCACGTGCCAAGTGCTGTTCAACACGCTGCACCCGCGCTGGGCTATGTGGTTCGGACTCACCTGGGCGAAGCACTCGCGTCTGAAGCGTGCCGACGGCAAGGAGCCGCCGTACATGGGTGAGGACCGCGAGCACCTCGTGCTCTTTGCGAAGCAGTACATGAAGACACACAACGATGTCGACTACTTCATGTTCGGACACCGACACATAGAGCTCGACCTTTTCCTCTCGAAGAAGACACGCATGATGATTCTCGGCGACTGGATCACGCAGTTCACCTACGCCGTGTTCGACGGCGAGCACATGTTCCTTGAGGAGTATGTGGAGGGCGAGAGCCAGCCGTAAGCAGGAGATTCGGCGTAGAAGGATGCACTCATAGCAGAATATATAAAGACATGAAAAAGGGCAAAACTCACGATTGATGAGTTTTGCCCTTTTTGTATTTTAGGAGGTTATGGCATCCTGCCATAACCACGCTGCCTATGGTGTGGATGCGTGAATATGGAAACTTGCCATAACCACGCCGCCTATAGCGTGGGTGCGTGGGTATGGCAAGGATGCCATACCCTCCTTTTTACTTGCGGAACTTCTCTGCCTGCTGCTGAATGAGCGCAGCGTCGTTGAAGTAGTCTATCTGCATTGCGCGGCGCACCTCGTCCATTGTCTGCGCTGCTGTCTCGCGCGCAGCCTCCGAACCCTTGCGCAGGATGTTGTAGATTTCGGGGATATCCTTCTCGTACTCTGCGCGGCGCTCGCGAATCGGGTCGAGCATCTTGTTGAGCACGTTGTTGAGGAACTTCTTCGTTGTGCCGTCGCCGATACCGCCGCGCACGTAGTGGTCCTTCAGCTCCTCGAGTGTCTTGTACTCGGGCCAGAACTCAGCGAAGTCGTCGGGCGTGCTGAACGCCTCAAGATATGTGAACACGGCGTTGCCTTCGAGGTTGCCAGGCTCGTCCATGCTCATGCGCGGCGCACCGTTCGACATCTTCTTCACCTTCTTCCACACCTCAGCAGCCGAGTCAGAGAGGTAGATGCAGTTGCCGAGCGACTTCGACATCTTCTCCTTGCCGTCGGTGCCTGGCAGGCGGCGTGCCGTAGCGTTCTCGGGCAGCATGATCTCCGGCTCCACGAGCACCTCGCTGTATGTCTGGTTGAAGCGGCGCACGAGCTCGCGTGTCACCTCAATCATCGGCTCCTGGTCTTCGCCTGCAGGCACGGTTGTAGCCTTGAACAGAGCTATGTCGGCAGCCTGACTCACGGGGTAGCAGAAGAAGCCGAGCGGAATGTTAGCCTCGAAGTTGCGCATCTTTATTTCGGTCTTCACGGTCGGGTTGCGCTGCACGCGCGACACGGTGATGAGGTTCATCAGATATGTAGTAAGCTCGGCGAGCTCCGGTATCTGACTCTGTATGAAAAGCGTGCACTTCTCGGGGTCGAGACCAGCCGAGAGGTAGTCGAGAGCCACCTCGATGATGTTTTGGCGAATTTTTTCGGGGTTGTCTGCATTGTCGGTGAGAGCCTGCACGTCAGCCATGAAGACGAACATACGGTCGAAATCGCCAGCGTTCTGCAGTTCGACGCGGCGGCGGAGCGAGCCAACGTAGTGACCCAAGTGGAGCTTACCTGTTGGACGGTCGCCCGTAAGAATTATCTTTCCCATATCTTGTTTATTTTTATTTCCTGTTTGTTTTTGTTTCCTATCAACCTACAAAGGTACATTATTTATAGGAATTGGGCAAACAGTTTGCGGTTTATCACAACGATTGGGGTTGTTTTTAGTTATAGTGGTTTTATACACATGCAAAGTTACAAAACATTAATCATATAAAGCCGTTTTCTGCATGTCAAAAGTTCGCCACAAACCATCCGCGTCGGTCGATGCGGACATCTGCGTCGGTCGATGCGGACATCTGCGTCGGTCGGTGCGGATGTCTGCGTCGGTCGATACGGACGTCTGCGTCGGTCGGTGCGTACGTCTGCGTCGGTCGATGCGGACTGAAAAAACACGTAGTCTTGAGTCGTAAAACACAAAAAAGTACAATAAAAGTTTTATGTTTACATAATTATATATATATTTGCATCTGACTAATGTAATGTTTAAACATATCCTATAACAAACCAACGACTCATAAAAACTATTAATAATTAAACAAAGACTGCTTATGAAAAAGCTATTACTAACACTACTATTTGGTGCATCGTGTATGCTGCCTGCTTCGGCAGCCAAATACATGACTCTTGTTTTCGCCGACGGCAGCGAGCAGAGTTTACAGCTAAGCACGCAACCAGCCGTATCTTTCAATCGTACAAAACTGATTGTGAAGTTCTACAACCCCGTAGCAGGACAAACAGATTTGAATTTCAACAAACAAGAGGTGAAGAAATACTTCTTCTCTGACGAGGCTACTGGTGTGGCATCAATAACCAACGACAAGGATGGCATGAGCGTGCAGGGCAACCGCATCGTTGTGCGTGGGGCTAAAGGTGCTGTGGGCGTGTTCCGCACCGACGGCACGCAGGTGCAGACTGTGGTAAAGGTTGACGGCGACATTGTTGTCATTGAACTCGACAATCTCGCCAACGGCACATACATAGTGCGTGCCGGAAAGAATGTTGTAAAAATAGCTAAAAACTAAATGCCTATATGATTATGAAAAACAATAAATCCGCATTTTTCGCTGTCGCCGTCTCTGCCATGCTCGGAATGGGTGCAATAGAGGCAAACGCACAACGAGTAGTATACAAAGGAACGGCGACCATAAACCAAAAGGATGGCACAAGCACCAAATTCGACGTATCGAGTTTGCGTAATTTATATAACACAGAGAGCTATGTGAGGGTAATTACAGAAGAATATGGTGAAAATAAATATTTCGAAAACGTAGACAACGTATCCTTCGATTGGGTAGCAAAAACCATTGGAGAGATAAAGATTGACTATAAAAAGGAGATTTCAGGCGAGGAACTAAAGCAGGCTGTTAAAGATATGCGCACTCAACTGGGTTCTGCGCTTAAGGCTGTATATGGTATGCGTGGTGGTAAAGAAGGTGGCCCGCCTCAAGCACACGCTTATCAGTTCGCTTATAACCTCGGTCCCGACAGCTACGTACAGTATTTCTGCGTACCTCACTATGACTTCCCATACGCTAACTTCACACTGCGTTCTACATACGACTTGTGTAAAGGTTGTCTCGATGGTCCGGGTGTAAGTTTCAGAGCAATGAAGTATGATATGGTTCCTACTCTGAACGCAGAGAAGATAGACTACATGCCTGAGTTGAAGGCTATCTATCTCATGCTCTTTAACTACTCAGCCATCGAGAACGTAGACCTCTTCGGTCCGATGCCTTACAACGACCACAAGAATTATGTTGAAGAGTCACCATTCGTGTACGACCGGGTGAAAGATATCTACTATCAAGCGAAAGCCGATATAGATGCCGCTATTGAGTGCTTCAAATATTACAAAGGCCACCGCTCTGATACTTACAAAAAACAGATTGGAAGGATTATCCTAAGTCGCGTGCAGTTACTCTCTTCTGACTATACTGACGCTTCAGACCTCAGTGTCTGGATTCGCTTTGCCAACTCTTTGAAGCTCCGTATGGCGATACACATGAGCAAGGTGGAACCTGCAACAGCCAAGCAATGGGCAGAGGAAGCAGTGGCAGGCGGTGTGATTGAGAATGAGGCTGACGAGATTGGATTATTCCCATCTCTTTTGGGTAGTGCTCATCCACTTATTGAGATTATGGGTTGGAATGATATCGTCATGGGTGCTTCGTTCATTAATCTGCTTCAGAACCTCGACCACCCATACATGAAGTATCTCTTCACAAAGAACAGCATAGCTTTGGAAAAGAGCAAGCAGGCTGTTTCTGGTACATCTGCTCCTGCCGTTACTCCTAAGGGAAGTGTATATGTAGGTATGCGTAATGGTGTTACTCCTGGTGAGTGGCAGGCAGCAGCCAACAACCCATACGCAGGCTATTCTATGCTTGATAAGATTTATTTCGCCGAGTGCAATCCTCCGCTCTACCTTATGAAGGTTTCTGAGGTTAACTTCCTCCGTGCCGAGGGCGCACTCCGTGGTTGGAACATGGGTGGTACAGCACAGAGTTTCTACGAGCAAGGCATCCGCACTGCCTATCTTGAGGATCGTAATAGTCCAAGAAAGGAGTATGTGAATTACGTTGACGACTATCTTAAAGTAGATGCTCCGAAGGGCATCGCATACGTCGACCCACAGGGCTTGACACCCGACATGCCAAGCGTTACGAAGATTGGCGTGAAATGGAACGAGGGCGACTCTAAGGAGACAAAACTCGAGAAGATAATCACACAGAAGTACATCGCTTCGTTCCCGTATAGCTACGAGTCGTGGGTTGACCTCCGCCGCACTGGCTACCCGAAGCTCTTCCCTATCCTCAACACCGAGCATAGCGACGGAACAATAAAACCTGGCGACCCGAAGGTGCAGACGGCAGACAACATCATGCGCCGCATTCCATGGGTATCTGACGACCCACAGACGAAGGAGGACATCAAAGCCACTGGCATACCGGCACTCAGCGAAGACACAAACAACAAGCCGGCTACCGACACACAGATGCAACGCCTGTGGTGGGACGTTGACGCACCCAACTTCTAAAAGCTTGGCTCTCACATAATATTAAACAGAAAAGAGCAGAACTTTGGTATCAAGGTTCTGCTCTTTTCGTATTCGTGGGGGCGTGGATAAGCAAACGTGAGGGCGTGGCAACGACAAACGTGGGGTGCGTGGGTATGGCAGGGATGCCATACCCTCCTATATTTGTTGGAGTATCTTCATGTACTCGGCGTAGGGGATGATGCGTCCACCCATCGACTTAAGGTGCGGTGTCTCTATCTGACAGTCGATCATCAGTCCGCCGTTCTCCTGCATGAACTCGGCGAGGAAGATCAGAGCGAGCTTGCTTGCGCTGGGCACGAGCGAGAACATGCTCTCGCCGATGAAGCAGCGTCCGAGCGTCACGCCGTAGAGTCCGCCCACGAGTCGGTCGCCCTCCCACACCTCCACGCTCTGCGCAAGGTTCTGGCGATGGAGCTCGGTGTAGGCGTTTATTATATCCTCGCTAAGCCACGCCCCTTCCGAGTCGTAGCGTCCGTCGGCTTTCTGGCAGCCACGTATCACACCGTCGAAGTCGTCGCCGATAGACACGTCGTACTTGCCCTTGTTAATCAGCGTGCGCATCGAGTGCGACACGTGTATCTCGTTGGGGAAGATGACGAAGCGCTCCTGCGGACAGTACCACAGCGGCTCGTCGTAGTCGCGGAACGAGAACCACGGAAAGATGCCGTGACTGTATGCGAGCAACAGGCGGTCGACGGAGAGGTCGCCGCCAATGCACAGGAGTCCGTCGGGCTCCACGTCAACGGGCTGGGGGAATATCAGTTCTTTGCCTATTCTGTAAATCATTATTTCAATTATTCTGGTTTGTTAGTAAAAAAATGCACCATACTTTGTTCGGAAGAAGTAGTATTCGTCTACGTTCCAAACAGAGTATGGTGCATTCGTATTTATTGCGGATATATCCAGCGTATTCATAATTTCAGTTGTAAACCACGATTGCGGATTTCTTCAAATTCCTTTTGGGCTTCTTCTTCCCATTCTTTCTTTCTGTCAATTGCCCTTCGGAACGCAGCGATGAGTTTCTCACGGGATTTTGCCTTAAATGTAGTCATAAGCAAGATTTTATAATGTTATGATGCTGCAAATATACATATTTTATTTGTAGCAGAGAAATATTTGTCGAATATTCTCCCTGCTACAAACGTTACGCAAGTCGCAACGCGCCGTCCTTAACATCGACAACGGCGTCGCCGCTCTTCTTTAGTTTGCCGAACAGTATCTCTCTCATCAGCAGCGGCTTGAGCATTGAGCCGATGACGCGGTCGAGCTCTCGCGCTCCGTACTCGGGCGTGAAGCCCTTTGTGAGGAGCAGTTCGCGTGCCTCGGTGCTGAGGTGCAGCGTCACGTTCTTTGCGCTGAGCTTGGCCTGCAGCTGAGCGAGCTTCTTGTCGAGTATGAGCGATGCCATCTGGCGCGACATATCGTGGAAGACGACGATGTCGGTGAGGCGGTTGATGAACTCGGGTTTGAACGTCTTCTTCACGGTGGTGAGCATGGCATCGCCGCGCGACACGCTGCCCGTGAAACCGATGCTGGCACGCGAGGCGTACTGTGCTCCGGCGTTGGAGGTCATTATGATGACAGCGTTGCGGAAGTCGGCACGCTCGCCGTGGTTGTCGGTGAGCGCAGCGTAGTCCATCATCTGCAGGAAGATGTTGAAGATGTCGGGGTGCGCCTTCTCTATCTCGTCGAAGAGCAGCACGCAGTTGGGTGTCTTGCGCACGGCTGCCGTGAGCAGTCCGCCGTCCTCGTAGCCCACGTATCCTGCGGGCGAACCGATGAGTTTAGCCACGGCGTGCTTCTCGGCGTACTCGCTCATGTCGAAGCGCACGAGCTTCATGCCCATCCGCTCGGAGAGCACGCGCGCCACCTCGGTCTTGCCCACGCCGGTCGGACCGACGAAGAGCAGACTTGCCATCGGCTTGGTGTCGTCGGCGAGTCCGGCTTTCGACATCTGCACAGCCTCAACCACACGAGCGACGGCTTCGTCCTGACCGAATATCTCCTTCTTTATGTCGCTCTCCAGCGTGCGCAGCGCGTCGTTCGACTGCTCCTTGAGTGCTTCGGCATCAATCTTGCAGACACGTGCAAGTATGTCGGTGAGGAGCCGGCGGTCTACGGTCTGGCGCTTCTGCGTGGTGAGCGGATGCGTCTCGCGGTAGGCACCTGCCTCGTCGATGAGGTCGATGGCCTTGTCGGGCAGGAAGCGGTCGCGTATGTGCTTGGCAGCGCTGCGCACGGCGAACTCAACGACGCCCGCAGCGTACTTCACGCTGTGGAACTTCTCGTAGCTCGGGCGCAGCCCCTCCACGATGCATATCGCGTCGTCTACCGACGGCTCAGCGATGTCTATCTGCTGGAAGCGGCGCACGAGCGACTTCTGCTTGGCTATGTAGCGGTTGTACTCGTCGTAGGTGGTAGATCCGATGAAGCGTATCGCTCCGCTCTCGAGATAGGGCTTCAGCATGTTCGAGGCGTCGAGTGATGCGTCGCCGTTGCGTCCGGCTCCGATGAGGTTGTGTATCTCGTCGATGCAGAGTATGGCGTTGCCCTCCTGCGCGAGTCCTTCCATCACCATCTTGATGCGCTTCTCGAAGTCGCCCCGGAACTGTGTGC
>UMDN01006593.1_pt1 | contig 11519 bp, 10 predicted proteins | sample 1964491 | NCBI WGS metagenome assembly UMDN01 (sample SAMEA4835994, study PRJEB28245) | human gut metagenome | biome: gut microbiome; material: fecal sample | place: Denmark | collected 2008 | reverse complement strand
AGGCCGTTTAATATATAATTCAAATAACTGCTTGCTTGGATTTTGATTTGGGTTAACGAATCTAAAAGCTACGACATTTATAGATACTAATTCTCACTATAACATGTCATTTTGTTTAAAAGCGTAATAAAAGCAGTAAAATATTTGCCAATATGAAATATTTTTCCTTAATTTGCAAACAAAACAATGCTACTGATTAGATATGGACCATCCGAATGAGGATGGTCGGAACTAAATTGAAATGGAAGAAAGATGAAAAGGTTGAAAATTGTTTTCGGATTACTCTTTTGCACGGTGTTATGCCATGCGGAGGACTATAACAACTTGTCGTTTGAGAAAACTGACGGCAGTGTGGTTTCGGTCTCGGCCGACAATCTGTCGATGACCTTCTCCGGCGGTAAGCTGCTGCTTGACAACGGTGCTGCCGAAACGCAGGAGATCGCCGTAGCCGACTTGAGCAGAATGTTCTTCTCCTCTTCCACGTCCTCCATTACGGAAACCACTTCCTGTGGAGACACCGAGAAACTGGTGTATACTCTATCGGGAGTCTGTATGGGCAGATACAACGACTTGAAGACGTTGCCCCGCGGGATGTATGTGGTAAAAGAAGGAAACAAGACATTTAAGATGACAGTAAGGTGAAGAAATTAATAGGTATGATTCTGATGGCTGTGGCCATCATCCAGATGGCATATGCACAGACGCTCAACGTTCAGGTGGGCAATGTGACCTATGCCATTCCGGCGGCACAGGCCGGCGACATGACTTATCAGAATGGAACGTCGCTCACCGTGATGGGAAAGACACTGCTGGTGGCAGACATCACAAGGATGTATGTGGACAACTCCTCAGTGACCGACAACATGGTGTCTGTGGAATACAGTGGCGACGAGGCTACTGTGACGATAGCCGGAAACGTGGCGCGGTATGTGGATGCCTCGGTGGAGGGAGCACACGTAAGCCTGAAGCAGAGTGCTGAAGTAGGCGACGAAACCTGTGGGGAGATAACATATTCTCTCTCCGGAACGTCAACAGACGGTGAGTTCTATATGGAGGGAGCGTATAAGGCAACGGTGGAACTGAGAGGACTGACCCTCACCAACCCTTCGGGAGCTCCGCTGAACATACAGGACGGCAAGCGCATAGAGCTGAGCGTGAAGAAGGATACGGAGAATACGCTCACCGATGCATCTACGGGTTCGCAGAAGGGATGTCTCGTATGCAAAGGTCATCTCGAACTGAAAGGAAAGGGAACGCTGAATATATATGGCAATACGGCACACGGCATTTATGCCAAAGAATATGTGTCGCTGAAAAACTGCACCGTGAACGTGCTTTCGGCAGTGAAAGACGGTGTGAACTGCAACCAGTATTTCCTTATGGAGAGCGGAACGCTCTGCGTTGGTGGAGTGGCAGACGACGGTGTGCAGGTGTCGTATAAAGACGATACCGACCGGGAGGCTGAAGACACCGGTTCTATCACCATAACCGGCGGAACGCTGAACATCGCCGTTACCGGCACGGCGACAAAAGGACTGAAAGCCGACGGCAATGTGGATGTCAGCGGAGGTGACATCACGATAACCACATCCGGAGGCGGAAAATGGGATGAAGCAGACCAGAAGACAAAGGCTGCTACCTGTATCAGTGCCGACGGCAACGTGAACATCACGGCTGGCACACTCTTGCTTGCCAGCACCGGCAGCGGAGGAAAGGGAATAAGCTGCGACGGAGATCTCGTGGTTGGCGGTGGCGACATCACCGTGAATACCTCCGGAGGTATGTATGCCTATGTTAACGGCAACGAATATACCGACTATACCGGCAACACCGACTACCTGACGAGCGACCAGAAGTCGTCGCCAAAGGGAATGAAGGCTGACGGCAACGTGACCATCAACGGCGGAACCATCAGCGTCACTACCACCGGCAACGGCGGCGAGGGTATAGAAAGCGAGGCGGTGCTGGCCATCAACGACGGCACGATAGTGGTGAACTCCAACGACGATGCCATAAACTCGTCGAGCCATATGTATATAAAAGGAGGCGACATCACCGTGGTGGCGACAGACAATGACGGTCTTGACTCTAACGGCAACCTCTATTTCAGCGGCGGAGTGGTAAGGGCTTTCGGCGCACGGTCGCCGGAATGTGGCATCGATGCCAATGAGGAAGGCGGATATTCCGTGATATTCACCGGAGGAACGCTGCTTGCGGTAGGAGGCGGCAACAGCGTGCCGGGCACATCGGAGTCTACTCAGCCTTACGTTCAGGCAAGTATGTCGGTAACGGCAGGAACTGAAGTTACGCTCAAGAGCGGCGACACGGTATTGGCAACCTTCACGGTGCCTTCAAACTATAGCTCCTCCAATCAGGGAGGAGGAATGTGGACGGCTGCAGCTCCTGGCGGCGGTGGCGGTCCTGGCGGTGGCGGCTTTGGTGGCGGCGGCTTTGGCGGCAGCAGCGTGCTCGTGTCCTGTGCAGGACTCACGTCGGGCAGCAGCTACACCCTGACATCAGGAACGGCGTCGTCGACGGTTACGGCAACTTTACAAGGCAACAGCGGCGGCAGACCTTGGTGAAATGAATAAATGTTTCTTATAATTAGATGAATAAATGTTGATTGAATAATGTTGGTATGTTGAGCAATTGCTCACATCGAGCTCAGCCGTATTCGTGAGAAACCGGCTGAGTTTTTTTATGGTTATGCGCTTCCCTGTTGCATCGGTTGTAGAATTGGTATTTGGCTATCAACTTTTGTCAGCGGACGTTCTCGGCAAAATAAACCGAATTTTCGACAGGCTTATGCGAGATTGTTGTGTTTTATGTTTATCTTTATGCTCAAATCCCCGATGTAGGGATTTCACTAAAAATCATCCTCAGCCTCTTCTTCCTCCCGGTATAATTCTCCCAGGCAGTTGCGTATTTCCTCCATGTCGTAACCCCTGCCGAGGGCATAGCGGATAAGCTTGCAACTCAGTTCGTAGTCGCTCTTCGCCTTCACGCTCTTCATCTTTGCCTTCAGCAGAGGGCGCAGCGAGTCGGTGAAACTCGTTTCCTCAATCTCGTCGATAACCCGCCGGCGGATATCCTCGCTGATATGCTTCATATAGAGAGCCTGGTCCACCTTGTGGCGCCCCCATTTGTCGTATCTCACCTTGTCGTTGGCAAAAGCTCGGGCATAACGCTCGTCGTCGATATACCTGCCCTCCGTAAGAGCATCCACCACACGGTTCTGGGCATCCTCAGCCAGTCCCCATAGCGTCATCTTGCGCCGCATCTCAAACGAGCAGTGTTCCGCACGTGAACACAGTGCGGCGAGCTTGTTGAGAGCCTTCTTTTCCGTAATCTCCTTCTTCCCCTTCATCATTTTCTGCATATAGTGTTCCTGTTCTTGCCGTAGATGTCCTTTATCGTCTTGATGTCCCGATATCCCATATCGCCGAGCATTGTCTCCATCTCGTTGGCATAGAGGGCGTTGATCTCGAAGCAAAGCCATCCCCCAGGGCGCAGCGCATGACATCCGTAGCCGGCGATGGCACGATAGAAGAGCAGCGGGTCGTCGTCGGGGACGAAAAGCGCCAGATGAGGCTCGTGGTCCAACACGTTGGAGTGTATGCCGCTCCTTTCCCTGCCGCAGATATACGGAGGGTTGCTCACTATGGCGTCCCACCTGTCGGTGTCGTGGGGAGCGTTCAGGGCATCCTGTTTCACAAAATTCACCCTTGCTCCGAGCCTTTCCGCATTATCCCGGGCTATGCCGAGAGCCTTGTCGGAGATATCCCATGCCGACACCTCCCGACTCTCATCGTCCAAGGCCAAAGTGCAGGCTATGCAACCGCTGCCCGTGCCGATGTCGAGGATGGCAGGGTGGGGCAGGGCGGCGGTGAGGCCGGCAACGATGTCGCAGAGCTGCTCCGTCTCGGGGCGTGGGATGAGCACTCCCGGCGCCACACCGAAGATGCGGCCGGCAAACGGCGCCTTGCCGGTGACATACTGCACGGGTTCTCCCTTCTTCAGCCTTGTCATGGCGCAGGAGAGCACCTGTGTGTCGGCAGAAGACAGACTCTCCACACCGCCACACACGATATCCGTGAGCGACATGCCGAAAAGGTCGTCGAGAACGGTGCGGCATACAGCCTTCGCCTCGTTCTCGCCATATATGGCGGCGAGTTCTCGCCACAAGTCATTGTATCTCATCTCATAAGTGTTAGAATTGCAAAATTATCGTTTAACGCATTGACCTACAAACTTAATCGCCGATATTTAACGTGAAATTCGAAAAAAACACTAACTTTGCAGTTGAAAACTTGTGATACACATTATATAAATATAAGATAATACATTATTATATATATGGAAGAGAAGAATTTTAAGCGCACCACCGTGACCGCCGCCCTGCCATACGCCAATGGCGGAGTGCATATCGGCCACCTCGCCGGAGTGTATGTGCCGGCAGACATCTATGTGCGCTATCTGAGACTGAAGAAACAGGAAGTGATGTTCATCGGCGGTAGCGACGAGCATGGAGTGCCAGTCACTATCCGTGCACGCAAGGAGGGCATCACTACTCAGGAGGTGGTAGACCGCTACCACTCGCTCATCAAGAAGTCGTTTGAAGACTTCGGCATTTCGTTCGACATCTACAGCCGCACGACATCGGCTATACATCATAAGTTCGCATCAGACTTTTTCCGCACACTCTACGACAAGGGAGAGCTGGAGGAGAAGACCGAAAACCAGTTCTGCGACGAGGTGACAGGAGAGTTCCTCACCGACCGCAACATCGTGGGCACCTGTCCAAGATGCGGAGCAGAGGGAGCCTATGGCGACCAGTGTGAGAAATGTGGAGCCACACTCTCGCCAGACGAGCTTATCAACCCAACCAACAAGAACAACCCTGGCCACGGCCTGGTGAAGAAGCCTACCAAGAACTGGTATCTGCCGCTCGGCAAATGGCAGGACTGGCTGAAGAAGTGGATATTGGAGGGACACAAGGAGTGGAGACCGAACGTGTACGGACAGTGCAAGTCATGGCTCGACATGGATCTGCAGCCACGTGCAATGACCCGCGATCTGGACTGGGGTATCCCGGTGCCGGTGGAGGGAGCTGACGGCAAGGTGCTCTATGTGTGGTTTGATGCCCCTATCGGATATATCTCGAACACGAAGGAACTCTGCGACGCCAATCCCGAGACTTGGGGAACATGGCAGAAATGGTGGCAGGATCCAACATCGCGACTCGTGCACTTCATCGGAAAAGACAATATCGTGTTCCACTGCATCGTGTTCCCGACGATGCTCAAGGCTCACGGAGATTATATCCTGCCGGACAACGTGCCGGCAAACGAGTTCCTCAATCTGGAGAACGACAAGATTTCCACTTCCCGCAACTGGGCTATCTGGCTGCATGAATATCTCGTGGACTTCCCGGGAAAGCAGGATGTGCTGAGATATGTGCTCACGGCGAACGCTCCTGAGACAAAGGACAACAACTTCACTTGGAAGGACTTCCAGGAGCGCAACAACAGCGAACTCGTGGGTATATATGGAAACTTCGTGAACCGTGCGCTGCAGCTCACCAAGAAATACTGGAACGGCGTGGTGCCGGAGTGTGGAGAACTGACAGACTACGACAAGCAGACGCTTGAGGAATTCAAGGACGTGAAGAAGAAGGTGGAAGACCTGCTCAACGTGTTCAAGTTCCGTGATGCACAGAAGGAGGCAATGAACCTGGCGCGTATCGGAAACAAGTATATCGCCGATTGCGAACCATGGAAGGTGTGGAAGACCGATCCGAAGCGTGTGGAGACAATCCTGTATATCTCGCTGCAGCTCGTGGCAAACCTCGCCATTGCGTTCGAACCGTTCTTGCCGTTCAGCAGCGCCAAGCTCCGCAAGATGATAAACATCGATGGCTGCGACTGGAACCAGCTCGGTGCTACCGACCTGCTGAAGGCTGGTCATCAGCTCAACGAACCGGAACTGCTCTTCGAGAAGATAGAGGACGAGACGATACAGCATCAGCTCGACAAACTGGCTGAGATAAAGAAGCAGAACGAGGCTGCTGAATACAAGGCAAAGGAAATCAAACCTACGGTGAGCTTCGAGGATTTCGAAAAGCTCGACATCCGTGTGGGAACGATAAAGACCTGTGAGAAGGTGAAGAAGGCAAACAAGCTCCTCAAGTTCACCATCGACGACGGTTCGGGCACCGACCGCACCATCGTCAGCGGAATAGCCAAGTTCTATAATCCGGAAGAACTCGTAGGCAAGCAGGTTTGTTTCATCGCAAACTTCGCCCCACGCAAACTGATGGGTATCGAGAGCCAGGGAATGATTCTCAGCGCAGAGAACTTCGACGGCAGCCTTAGCGTGACACGCATTGACCGCGAGGTGAAGCCGGGCAGCCAGGTGGGATAAGCATGAATGCAGGGGTGACCTGTACCTTTCCTTATAATGGGGCAGGACGGGTTTCCCTCATCAACCGATATAACGGTGATGTCTCAGCGCCGATGTGGAATTAACCGCCGCCGGATGAGACAGGCGGCAATAGGAGGAATAACTATGAAGCGTACACCTAAGTGCTACAATGAGGAAGAGTTTGAACTCGACAACATCTATAACGATGATGACGATCGCTACGGAAAAGCGGGACTCTCTGCTATGTTTTATTGATTAGACCTCTATTGAATGACTAATAAGGACGGGCGTTTGGCGGAAAGGAACAAACGCCCGTCTTTTGATTACTCCTCCCAATCGGTCATCTTGCCGTTTGGGGATAAAACTCTCAGGATTATGACCACAGATGAAAGATATATGATGCGCTGTCTGCAACTGGCAAAGAACGGGATGCAGAACGCCAAGCCAAACCCTATGGTGGGTGCCGTGATAGTGAGCGGCGCCAGGATTATCGGTGAGGGATACCACGTGTGCTGCGGAGAAGGCCATGCCGAGGTGAACGCCTTCGCTTCGGTGAAGGCGGCAGACGAACATCTGCTGAAAGAGGCTACGATATATGTCAGCCTCGAACCCTGTTCTCACTACGGCAAGACACCGCCATGTGCCGACCTCATCATCCGGAAGGGGGTGAAGAGGGCGGTAGTGGGCTGTGTTGACCCCTTTGCCAAAGTGCATGGCAACGGAATCAGAAAACTGCGTGAGGCTGGCATCGAAGTCACTGTGGGAGTGCTTGAGGAGGAATGCAACGAACTGAACAAGCGCTTCTTCGCATTCCATAGACTCAAACGTCCGTATATATTGCTGAAATGGTGTCAGACGGCAAACGGTTTCCTCGACGACTGTCATAAGCCGCTGCGCATGTCTACTCCATACACGCAGATGCTCGTGCATAAGCTGAGGAGCGAATACGACGCAATACTCGTCGGAAGAGTGACGGCGGAGAGAGACAAGCCGAAACTCAATGTGCGCCTATGGGCTGGCAATGACCCTAAGCGCATCGTGATAGACCGGGAGCATCCGTGTTTCGATGGTCTCTGCTTTGACAACGGCGACACCGTGCCCGGACAGATAGCCGGTTGGCTGCATGGACAAGGAGTGCAGTCGCTGATGGTGGAAGGTGGAGCGGAGACGCTGAAGGGCTTCCTGCGTGCCGGACTGTTTGACGAGATAAGGGTGGAGACGGCACCGGTAGTGGTGGACGGCGGTACGGCGGCTCCGATGCTGGCCGGAGAAGAACTCCGATTCACAGGCAGAGAGGTGTATGGACAGAATGTAATCGACACATACCACCGCATCGGTTAGGTCTGCCGATATGGGGAGACCGTGGGTTCAGACAATAATATTATGTAATATAAACAACGAAAACATTATGAAGATTTATGATTATATGACTCAGGGCACCTGCAGTCAGGCAATACACATCGAGCTCAACGACGACAATACCATCAACAACGTGTCGTTTACTGGTGGCTGCAACGGAAACCTGAAAGGCATCGGAAAACTCGTGGAGGGAATGCCGGCGGAAAAGGTGGTGGAGAAGCTGCGTGGTGTGACTTGCGGTTTCAAGAACACAAGTTGTCCGGACCAGCTCGCCAACGCCCTCAGTGAGATGTTGAAAGGTTGATGCCATTTTTTATCCGTAAAATGCGAGATAAACAAAAAAAAATGTTACCTTTGCAATCGTTACAAAAAACCGATGTGCGCAGAGGTGCATAGGGGTCTCATAGTTCAATGGATAGAACAAGTCTCTCCTAAAGATTAGATCCGAGTTCGATTCTCGGTGAGACCACATCAGTGATTACAGACAAGACGGATGGCGTAAACATTGCGGCCAACCATTATTGCCTTATTTTAAAACAATATCAAAGACTTAAATTTTAAATTTATGGAAAATAAAGAAAAGCAGGAGGGACAGTTCCAGCTCGAACTTCCTCAGAATGTTGCTCAGGGTGAATATGCAAACTTCGCACTCATCACCCACTCTCGTTCAGAATTCATCGCAGACTTCGCTCGCGTATTGCCAGGTCTTCCAAAGGCAGTCATCAACAGCCGTGTGATTCTCGCTCCGGAGCACGCCAAGCGTCTGCTCATGGCTCTTCAGGAGAACGTGGCTAAGTATGAGCACGAGTTCGGCAAGATACAGCTTCCTGGTCAGGAAGGCAAGACCATCGCTCCATTCAACGTAAACAAGGGCGAGGCTTGATCTATAGGCTAATTACGGATGCGGCAATCCCCGTTGATGGCGGATGGATGGCATCGCGGAAAAAATAATGACGGATGCGCGGTAGAGATGATACTCGAAGCGCATCCGTCTTTTTTTCTTTGTTTGTCAGCAAGGCTGGCGGTTATTTGCCGATATCCAACTTCCAGTTGCCGTCCTCGTCCTTGCGGAGCTTGATGTCGTCGGTGGTCTCGGAGCCGTCGCCCATCACCATCTTCATCTTTACTATGGCAGTCTTGCCGTCCTCTGAGATCTCCTCGCTCAGAGCTTCGTATGACTTGATGCCGTCCTGCTTCTCAAATTTCTTCGTTGCCTTGTCCTTCATCATGGCTACGAGCATCTGCTTCTCGTCCTCAATCTCCTTCTTGTCCTTGCCCTCTTCCTTCTTCTGATAGATGAGGTCCACATATCCCTCGTAGTCGCCCTTCTGGATGCAGGCAATTGACTTCTCGGCAACCTTGGTAGGAGTGTTGCTGTTGCATGATGTCATCACGAGTGTCAGGATAAGGACACCTAAAATTGTCATTAGCTTTTTCATAATTGTAGTTGGGTTTAGTTAATAATGTTATTTAAATAAATAGTGTTGTCATCGTTCGTTCCTTTGATGCTGTTGTAACTTGTTCTCTTTTGAGAATGTCGTCACTCGCTCTTTTGTGAATATCGTCATCGTTCGTTCCTTTTGCCGGTGCCGTCATTGTGCGTCCTGGAATGTGACGATTCTCTTCAGCCTGCGGCATCTGAGAAAGTCGGAGGGGTAGATGACGTGGCTGAATTTCACTCCCGGCAGTATTGCGTCGTGGCGTATGCCGTTGGTGATGTCGATGCCGCATTTCTGGTATACATGTGCCACGAGCTGGCTGCAATACATCTTCGTGGTGTCGCTGTCGTTGTAGTCGTCGTCGAAGAGCGTGCACCGTTTGTATATCCCGTAGGCAAGGCGGGCGCTCTTCTCTGCCGTTTCCTTGTCTTGGTATCTCAGCACGCATCCTTTTGATGCCCTGATGGTGGAGAAGAAATCTTCAGGCCGCTCCATCTTTACCCTGTCAACGTCGCCCTCGAAGTCCGGTTCGTCGGGTACGGCATGTACCACCATCTTCCTGCCGCATGAGTCAACGATGATGCCGCAGTGGGAGAAGTCTGACCCGCCGTCGGCTATTCTCACGGCGCGGCTGGTAAGTCCTGTTCCTTTGCGCAGCACTATGTCGCCCTCTTCAAGAGTGGTGCCGGCAGGCATGATGCAGTGAGCCTTCTCGTCTTTCTTGCTGCATGCTGTCAGGATACAGACAATTATAAATGTCAGTAGCCCGAATTTCTTGGGTATTGATAGAAGTGCTTTCCTCATCAGCTTGCTGTTGGTTTCTGCAAATATACGCAATAGTCGGAAATAAACCAAATTTTTACACCTTATTATATATATAGGGAGCGAAAAAAAACTTTCTGAAGTGTTTGACTGGGTGTAATGCCTATTTTTTGAAGCCATATCATTGGTGGTCGCTGAAAATGCAATATAGTCTGAATTTTTTCTTGAGACGTTCTGACTATCAGCTTTTGTCTATGCCTTTTCCGTTTCGCCTTTGATGGCGGCTAAGGTGTATATGTGTGACGTGTCTCTGTCGGCAGGACGTAGATGTTTTTTAATTTCTTCTTATTCAGCTTGTTATATTGCGTGTCTTAAGTCATGGTTTTGTTCTTGTTTTGCGTTACAAAACGTTAATAAAGTATATATCGTGTAAAATTATGAGTGTAAGAAAAGTTGTAAGACTCCATTTATTAGGTAATATAAAAAAAAGTTCCTACCTTTGCAACCCAAATTGGTCTTATGGCTGAGACCGTATTGTAATATCTTGATAATAACAAAATAATAAATATAAAATTAAAAATTAAAAACAATGCCTACAATTCAGCAATTGGTAAGAAAAGGCAGAAGGGTGCTTGTTGACAAGAGCAAGTCTCCAGCTTTGGACTCATGTCCTCAGCGTCGTGGAGTCTGCGTCCGTGTCTACACCACAACCCCTAAGAAGCCTAATTCGGCAATGAGAAAGGTTGCCCGTGTTCGTTTGACAAACCAGAAAGAGGTGAACTCTTACATTCCAGGAGAGGGACACAACTTGCAGGAGCACTCAATCGTGCTTGTTCGCGGTGGTCGTGTTAGGGACCTTCCTGGTGTGCGTTATCACATCGTTCGTGGTACTCTTGATACCGCAGGTGTAGCTAACCGTACACAGCGTCGCTCTAAGTATGGTGCTAAGCGTCCAAAGCAGAAGTAATCATAACCGAGAGGTTTAAAATCTAACATTTTAATCGTTTTGCTGGAGAATTGTTATAACAGGTTGAGTAAGCGGCTCAAGAGAGAGCACTGAAGAACATTGACAGCCCCAAGCAGAATTTATTTTCAAAACAAGAAATGAGAAAAGCAAAACCAAAGAAACGCGTGATCCTTCCGGATCCAGTTTTCAACGACCAGAAGGTCTCTAAGTTCGTGAACCACTTGATGTATGACGGAAAGAAAAACACCTCATACGAAATTTTCTACAAAGCATTGGATACCGTAAAGGAGAAGATGTCAAATGAGGAGAAGTCTGCCCTTGAGATTTGGAAGACTGCTCTCGACAATATCACTCCACAGGTGGAGGTTAAGAGCCGTCGTATCGGTGGTGCTACCTTCCAGGTGCCTACAGAGATTCGCCCAGACCGCAAGGAGAGCATCTCTATGAAGAACATGATCGCTTTCGCTCGCAAACGCGGCGGAAAGTCAATGGCTGACAAGCTGGCTGCAGAGATCATGGATGCTTTCAACAACCAGGGTGGTGCCTTCAAGCGTAAGGAGGACATGCAC
>UMDN01013404.1_pt1 | contig 11720 bp, 11 predicted proteins | sample 1964491 | NCBI WGS metagenome assembly UMDN01 (sample SAMEA4835994, study PRJEB28245) | human gut metagenome | biome: gut microbiome; material: fecal sample | place: Denmark | collected 2008 | reverse complement strand
CATTTTCGGTCTGTTTTATGGTGATTTTCAAAATATTTGAATTAATTTTTAATAAAAAGCGAAAATTATGTTGACAAATCCGAAAATATGGTATATAATGATCAAGCTGTTGTTATTAAACAACATTTCGAGGTGTAGCTCAGTTTGGTAGAGTGCTTGGTTTGGGACCAAGATGCCGCAGGTTCAAGTCCTGTCACCTCGACCAGCAGAGGTGGTTTTTTAACCACCTTTTATTTTTTCTCAACTTTACTCAAAGTTACTTTTCTTCCCATTCCTATGCGGTTTTTGGTAATTTTACGATAATTTGAGATATGTTTGAGTTAAGTTAAAAAAACGGCAATTACCACATGAATTACCACCTTAAATACCACCACGATTTTTGGAGTGGTTAAAAATCAGGTGAATTTCAGGAATTTTCCAAAAAAATTTTTTGAACACAAAAGTCTTTATTGAACACAACTTAACAAATTCATTTTTTAGGATTAAGTCATACAGGCTTAGTCTTTTTTTATTGTCAAAATATTCTATATTATTGCAAAATATATATTTATGTGATATCATATAGGTGCGACACAAACTGAATACTTTATCCCACGGTGGTTTGCATTTTTAATCAGGCAAAAATGCAGGCTCTTTTTCGCATACCATTGTTGGGAGTGAAGTTTGTGTCGCAACAATCAGGGCTTTGTGTTTTTCGGTGCAGGCTCTTGTTCTGCACCTTTTTTTAAAACAATACTCTTATATTTCATATTAGTTTTAAAAAATCTGCAAGCATTTTTTAAAGCTAATATGTAGCTTGTGTGCTGAATTTGTTTCTTTCACAAAGCATGATTAAATTTACTTTTGTGAGGTGATGGCAAGCAATTCATATCAGCATGACAATTCATAGCTGATACATCGTTAAAGCAAAGGAGATAACTATATGAAACATAAATCAATCATTCCAATCGTTCTTTGCGCTGTCATCTGCAGTGTGTTCGCCACAGGCTGTGGCGATGACGGAACTATCACAGTAAATACACCTACACAGTCCGTCACTGAAAGCACACATGCATCTGACAGTACTGTCGGCAGTACCGAGGGTACAACCGACAACAAGAAACCAAACGAAACCAACCCTGCTGCAAGCAGCAGCACGAGTAATTCATCGCACGAACAGAGTTCGTCCTCGTCCGAGAATAACTCATCGAAGAATGACCCTCAAGAGTCATCCAAGACTGAATCATCTAAAAGTGATTCGTCACAAACCTCGAAGCCTGACAAGTCTGACTCATCTCAGACTTCAAAGCCTGACAAACCGTCGCCCAAACCGACGCAGAAACCTAAACCTAAGCCTACTGAGAAGCCTGCCGCTAAACCGACACAGCATACTCACACATGGGTCAATGACACTAAAAAAGTAACCAAAACAGTCACAGTAACGCCTGCAAAGACGGTTACTTATTCAAGATGGCAATACTCATGTAATGATTGCGGTAAAACATGGATTTGGGACGAGGGTGTAAACCCAAATGATTACTATTCAATTCACAACGAAATTGATAATCACATTCTTGACCATGCTTACAATGGTGGTGCAGGTTCATACAGCACCAAAGACACAACTTACACCAAGACAACGCCTGCCGTAACAAAAGATGTAACTCAAACTGTCACAATAGGCAGACACTGCACAACCTGCGGTAAGAAAGAAACTTATTAAGACCTTTACCCGATGGAAAACCCATCGGGTAATTTTTTTTATCTTGAATTAAATATGTAGCTATGCTATAATTAAATGGGTATAATCTTTTACACCGACACTTACACTGCGAATCCCATTTACATCCCACAAATGGGCATAACGCAGCAAATAAATAGCCGTAATAATTAACTGAAATGATTTTAAAAATAATTTCTTCGTTAATTACACAAAAAGACTATACTGATTAACTGCCTATACAGGCAGCGAGTACCAACTAAATAGAAAGGGGACAGACATTTTGATTTATACTAAACTTACTAAAAAAGCAATTAAACTTGCTTTTAAAGCACACAAAGATGTGAAAGGTCAGGACGGTCTTCCGTACATATGTCACCCTCTGCATCTTGCAGAATAGATGAGTAAGTAATTAAATCAAAGTTTTCATTCTACAGCATATACAGAAACTAAGCTATATGATATTCGTTATCAGATAGCTTTTTTTATTTGCAAAATTGTGAATAATTATACGCTGAATTTACATTTTTACAATTTAATTGTGCAATTTTTAAGCCCATTTTTGGACAAAAAAAGCCCACTTGTGACCTTTTTGTTATATCAAATTGTCCCGTAATTTTGTCACAAAAAATTTTAATATTTGTGACAGGAAATTGGGGTTGGCTCGAAAAGCCAGCGTACAAGCCATTTTTTATGTCACAAATATTTGTGACAAAATTTGTGTTTTTCTGTGTTTTGATTCTTTTAGAGAATTAAAACGTGTTTTTGCCTTGATTTTTATTATTTATAATAAAATGGACTATATTTTTGAAGCTGAGTTATCGGGACATTTTTAGGTTTCAAAATGTCCTTTAATGGGACGAAAATGGGCAGAAATTTGACTTATTTTTTCAGAGTAATACAGCAAGAATTATTCTTAAAAGGAATAATACAGTGAAAAGAGGGTGTGATTTGAGTGATTTCAGCGGTTTTGTCACAAATATTTAAAATTTTTTGTGACAACGAAAATGGCTTAAATACTGGTGTTTTGAATATTTATAAAAAATATTGGCACAAAGTTGAAAAAAAAGTGTGACAAAGAAAATGGCTTAAATAAGGGGTTATGGGGATTTTGTCACAAAAACACAAAAAAATTTAAGTTAATATAAGAAAAAAATTTTATATATAATAAAATACACCTTAATTATTTGTGTAATTTTAACAGTGTATTTTTACGTGTTTTACTATGTGGTGTATTATAAAGTAGGTATATATACTTTTTGAAATTTTTTGTGTTTTTGTGACAAGACATGATTTTGAGGTCTTTTATTTACAAAAATGATTTTTGAAATAATTAAGGGGTATTTATTTTTTGAGAATATGCAACAGAATGCAAAAAAATTTTCATACATTATTTCCTTTCTCGTTTTCAAACATAACCTCGTAGTTATTGAAATTATACAGCGTTACCATGTAGGCATTGGGATAGCCGTTCTCCGACTTAATCCAGCCTTTGAGATTACTGATTTCAAAATATCTTTTGAGAGCTGTGTCTGTGAGATTGTCATTAGGGATTTCGTTGAAAAATACATTGCCGTAATTTCGTCTCGTGTATCTGTCATAATCTACATAATCTATCCCCGTCCATTCGCTCTCGCTGAGAACATTCTCAGGGATGTGTTTGAGAATGGCGTCTTTTGCTTCAGTGAGCAAGTCTATTAACCCTTTAACAGAATCAATGGTTTTTATTCTGTCTTCATACGGCTTTGTAATCTTGTTTACTGCATGACCGAGGCAGTCTTCGCCTATGAGATAGGCTTTTTTGTAGTAATAGAGGTTTGTAAAAAAGTCAAGCATATTTGTTATTCTCCTTTATTCGTTAATAGTTAAATAGTGATGATTTTTGCGTCATCTATATAGCCCTGCATGATGGTGTTCAGTGCATCCTGAGCTTCTGTTTCCGAATAGAAAGTCGCAAGCACTGTTTCAACTGAAGTAATGTTGCTGAATTTGTTTATGCCTACGATGTTGTAACTTGGTATTACCTTTCCGTCAGATTTTTCGATTTTGATTTTTTCAAAACGGTCTAAGTTAATAAACTCATAGGGTTTGTATTTTTCGTGTAATAACATAGTGTGTGAGTCTCCTTTCACATAATGAAAAGACCCCGTGGATATTTTCACGAGGTCTTTTTTGTATTTATGTCACAGCTTTTGTCAGCCATGTTTGTTACGAGTTTTTAATCGACATACCAGCCTTCACGCTGTACGCGTTCGCCGACTTTGAATGATATAACATCGCCGTACCAACCGCCGGGTTCATTTTTGAGTGCGTGCTGGTGGCTATGTTCGTTGTGTTCAGCCTCAGATGTGATGAACACACCAGTGCGACCATCTTCAGTTTCATATTTGGTGTTTGGTTTTTCTGAGTAATCAATGAAACGACCACAGCCTTTGCAAACAAAAACTTCTTTTTCTTTGTACACAGGCACGATGGCGTACTTGTGGTATACGCGTTCATAGTTTGTCGTTACTGTGCAGGTTGCTGTAGCATTGCCTGCTTTGGCTGTGATTTTTACGGTCTGTTCGACCTCGAAGTAGTTGAAGATGTCCTTTGTAACAGTGAGTTTGCCGTTTGAGTCAACCTTTACAAGCTTAGGATTTGACGATGTCCATGTCACTTTCTGTGACGGGCTTACTGTAGCTTTAAGAGTACAAGGTTCGCCTGCACCAAGTGTCACTTTAGTCTTATTAAGCTTAATAGTTGTCTTGGCAGGTTCGTTAACGGTTACTTTGCAAGATGCTGATACACCGTCAACCTTAGCTGTGATTGTGGCAGTACCCTTAGCCTTAGCTGTGACCTTGCCGTTCTTATCAACGGAAGCAACGCTTGCGTTTGATGACGACCACGATATAGCCTTATTTGTGCCTGTAACGGCTGTCTTGAGCGTATATGTCTTACCCTTAGTGAGAGTAAGGTTTGTCTTGTTAAGCTTAACAGAGGGCTTTACAGGGGTTGTTACAGTGACACCCTTTGCATCATATCCGCTTGTAAATTTGTTAGCTGATGAATTGATACATCTTACTGTGTAGGTGTATGTCTTGCCTGATGAAACATCTTTGTCAATATACGAGGTTGAAGTTGTATCGACCATTCGTGTCCAACCCTTACTGCCTTTGTAGTAAACTCTGTACTTTTCAGCACCGTTTACTTTGCCCCAGCTGATTTTTACGCTGTTATAGGTTGCCTCAGCTTTTGAAATTTTAGGAGCAGCTACATATTTAATTGACTTGCCTTTGCCGTTATATCCGCTTGTGAACTTGTTAGCTGATGAATTGATACATCTTACTGTGTAGGTATAATTTTTGCCCGATGAAACGGCTTTATCTGTGTATGCAGTTGAGGTTGTATCGGCAAGCCTTGTCCAGCCATTACTGCCTTTGTAGTAAACTCTGTACTTTTCAGCACCGTTTGATTTGTTCCAGCTTATCTTTACACCGCCGTTTACACTTTCAGCCTTTGAAATTTCGGGAGCGGCTACATATTTAATTGACTTGCCTTTGCCGTTATAACCGCTTGTGAATCTCTTTGCATCTGCACTAATGCATCTTACGGTATATGTATAATTTTTGCCCGATGAAACGGCTTTGTCTGTGTATGCAGTTGAGGTTGTGTCTGCAAGCCTTGTCCAACCTTTACTGCCCTTGTAGTAAACTCTGTACTTTTCTGCACCTTTTACCTTGCTCCAAGTCAGCTTTACACCGCCGTAAACGCTTTCAGCCTTTGAGATTTTCGGAGTTGCAAGACTTGTCTTTGCCGACTGTGCCGAAACAACAGGGGCATTCGTTTCAACAGCGCTTGCCGTAAACGGAACTGCTGTTGCCGTGCCTACCGTCATTATTGCAGAAAGCAATAACGGTATTATTCTTTTTGATTTCATTATTATGCCTCCTAAAAAGTATGTTTTGATGATACTTACATCTGTAACTAAATTTTATATCTTTAATTATAATTAGTCAACAATATGCAGGTAATTTCTCCTCATTTGTGATGACTTTTTGTTGAATAAAAGAATAACCGCCTGCTTAGTATGCCTAAACAAGCGGTCATTTTTATGTTTGTGTATCAGAATTAGTTTTAGAAATGTATTTATTATAGTTTCGCTTCAACTTTTCTTCTTCCTTAACAAGAACATCCAAATTACTAATAAAAGCGTTCATCTTATCAATGTACTCATTATACTTGAAATCAGAAAGGTGTTTGCCGATAAATTCGTTTAACTCAGGTTCTCTCTGATTATACATTGAAATTATCTCATCAAATTTACTATGCAGTTCATTAATCTTAGCAATGTTTTCAAGAATCCTAAAATCATCATTAAACTTACTGACAGATTCCTCGGTCATATACTTAAATTTGTCAGAATGGTGCTTCTTAAAATATTTAAGCAAAAAATATCCGCATTTACTGTCAAACTCCTCAATAGTAACCTTTTTGTCATGGTTTTCAGTCGTTGGCTTTTCGTTATCAATATCATTAAAAATATTTCTGTCCTTTAAAACTTTGATTTTGTGACGAAGACTTTCTTTGAATCTGTCAAGAGATGAAGTGTAATTATATTTACCTCTTGAATTTTTAGAATATCTATTAAACTCATCTGGAAAATTTAACTTATATCTTACTTTGAAGTATATATTGGCGATTTTATCTGCGCCAATTTTATCTGATTTTCTGTTCATTTGAAGACTCCTTTTTGTTAGATTTTTAGTTATACAATGAATACATGAAATTTTTTTGAATTTGCAAAAATTTTTTTAAAAAATATTTTTTGCAAAATAAAAATTCCTATTTTCACACACGTTTTTTTATCTGTTTCTACTTCTATTATACGCCTAAATATTCATAAATCAACACTTATATTTAACTTTTTTCGATATTTTTTAAAAAGCAAAAATTTATTAGTCAAAATAATTTACCATTGTTATATTTTGTGTGCTGTGGTACTATATAGGTGTCGAAAGAGAAATTTTTGACAAAATGCATTGATAAGTGGGTAAAATTTTATGAATTTATTTTTGAACAAAAATAAATCATCGTTAAGATTGTTGATTTAATTTTTCTAATTTTAAGCCATCGCTCGAAATCCCTTTATTTGAGCGGATTTTTGAGGTTTCGATTATTTTTTCGTAAAAAATAATTCATATTTTTTTCCTTTTTTTCAATTAAGAAGGGAGTGAATTTCGATGCACTTTTTGCAGCTCTTTCAGAAATTTGATGCAAAAGAATTTTTTTGTAACAAAGCGATTAAATGTATCAATTGTGTTCCTTGGAATGATTACAACACCAAAGAACACCGTGGTACAAAAGTAAACTGTATTATCATTAAAGACGGTACAGATTACCATGGCAAAGAAGGCAGCAATCGTTACGAAAAGCTGACTTTTAAAGTACCGAAGGATATTGTTATTCCTGAGGAAGCTTATGTTGCTCCTGTAAACCCTGTAGCAAAGGTTTATGGAGAATACAATAATATGCTTAGCATCACTTGCGATGATGTTACCATTATTAAGAAAGAAGTGTCTAAATAATGCAGACTTTCAGTACAAAAGCGGCACGAATTTCTTACTGCGCACCGACTGTAAAATTTATTACAGTCGGTGCGATAGCAACATTGATGACTATTGTTTTTGGCTTAGGAATGAATATTCCATTCATTCACGGTACAAAAGCAATGATAGTGCCATTAGTTGTTGGTGTCATAAGTGCCGCAACCGCTTTTTTGTTCTTTATGGTTTCATTCACATCTTTATTTTTCGACTTCATAGACGAAACAAGAGTTATGAACCGTAAAGTCAGAAATGCTTTCTGTTATTACAGAAACGGTAATCCTCTGAATCTCAAAGAAGGCGAAAAATTGCCAAAATTCACATGTGAAAAATTCACCTACGACTTGTACCATATAAGGGTTATTCCAAACGGTGTGAACATTACGAAACTTATGGAAGCAAGTTCATATGTATCGGCGGCTCTTAACAAAAGGTTTAAAAACTTTGTTGTTATTGATGCCGCTACCGATAGATACGGAACTTATGTTGAATACACTATAAGAGACATAAGCGTTGACAGAAATTTTTATTTCCGTAGTATCAATGATATGAAGCCTTCTGAAATCAGTAAAAATCGTATCAGAGTGCAGAAAGGTACTTTGATTGACCTTAAATCATGTGGTTCAATACTCGTAGCAGGCAAAACACGAAGCGGTAAAACAACGGGCGTAATTTCCATTATTTTACAAGCATTGGTATTAGGCAGAGACAATTTCGGTAGTGAAATCATGATAATTGACCCTAAAATGGCTGAATTGTCACGACTTCCGCACACTTATACACTTGATAATGACGGTGAAGCAAAAAACATTCTGAAAGCTATAAAACATTTTTCGGAAACTATCACCAAAAGACAAGCCTATCTTAATGATTTGTCAGAAAAGACAGGCAACGCTGTCAAGTGGTGGGAAGCAGGAATGCACTGCTCGTTCCTGTTCATTGACGAGTATGTTGCATTGCGTTCAATTCTTCCAAAAAAGCCGTTAAAGAATGCACCTGATTACAGTCTTGAAGTTTTTGATAACCTTCTCAAAAGAATTGTTACCATGGGTGCATCTGCTGGGTGTTTTGTCATTGTCAGCATTGCAGAAGCAAGTGTTCAGGAAGGTGGTCTTCCGTCAATGCTCCGTTCTGCAATGCAGACAAAAATACTCTTTAAGCCTACCTTGACCGAGGGAAAACTTCTTTGGGACAATGTACAGCTTGAAAAGTTTCAGGACGGTCAGACTTATAAAGCAGGCGATGCTTGGTTTTCAAGTCCTGACGGCGTAAATGATAATGTTCAGCCTGTGCACTTTCCTATTATGGATTTTGACGTGTACAAGCAACTTGGCAGGCAACTTTCCTTGTATTACAAGGAAGGAAAGCACCACAACCGTGGTTAACACGGTTGTGGTGCCAGCAAGTCAATCATTAAATACAGCCTAAGTATTGCCGTTGTAGGGCTTGTTTACAACGGCAATACTTAAAGTGCCAAGTGCCAAAACGCACTTGAGCATTAAAAAATTAAAGGTGGAAATTTAGTTGAAAAGCAATCAAATTAAGTCAAAAAATATGATGGCTGTACAACAGTTAAAATACCTTCCAAACGGTGGAGATGTTGACAAATTGTATGACCTCATTGAAGGTACACTTAAACCAAAGCGTTTTGCCCTGATAGTGCATGATAAGGATTTTGACGAAAGTACAAGCAAAATAGCTGAACCTCATGTACATATAATGCTCTCATTTTTAAATGCACGCAGTATCTCAAATGTTGCAAAGACTCTTGGTATTCAGCCACAGCAGATTGCAAAATGGGATGGCAAAGCGGCAAACGGTTTTGCTTATCTTGTACACAGAACAAAAGATAGTTCTGACAAATACCAGTACAATCCAATAGATGTTAGTGCTAACTTCGATTATCCGAAAGAACTTGAAATCTACGAACAGAACGCAAAAAACAATGCGAAGAAAATCAAAATGACTGAAAAGTTAGATGATTTGTACAACGGAAAAATCACAAGGGAAGAACTCGAAGATTCATTAACAGGCGCTTTATATGCTCGCTACAAAAGGCAGATTGATGACATTTATGCAAAGCGACTTACGGATGAAGCAAAAAAATTCAGAAAGAAAATGATTGACGGTAACGTTCCCTTAATTGTTATTTGGATTTACGGTCAGTCAGGTTTGGGCAAGACGAGACTTGCCAAAAAAATTGCGACCGACAAAGGTAACCCGTGGTTTATCAGCGGTTCAAGTCGTGACTTATTTCAAAACTACAACGGAGAACATACGATAATTCTTGATGAATTGAGACCTGACGACGGACTCACTTACAGAGATATGTTAAGGTTGCTCGACCCTTATGGCTTTGATATGAATGCACCGTCAAGATACAGAGACAAGGCAATTGCCGCAGATTTGATTATTATTACATCACCGTTCACTCCTAAAGAGTTTTACGATAAACTTTTTCACAATACTATCACATATTTCGATTTTATTGACAGTTTTAATCAGTTACTCAGAAGAATAAGCGTAATTATCAACGTTAATTCATCTGACATTCACAGAGAATATTATGACAGTCAAACAGGAAACCTTCTTACAGACAATAACTCAATCAGAGCAAATCCTTTTGCTGTCACAAACAATAACTTTGGAAGCCCGATATCTTCAGAAGATATTTATAATAGAATTAAGTTTTAATCAGAAAGGGGCGATAACGAGATGGAAATGACTACATTAAGTTTTCTTTCAGCAAAGGATGTTGCAAATTACCTTGAATGTTCTTTGCCAACTGCACGAAAGATTATGAGCAGAAAAGATTTTCCTGCTATTAAGATTGGAAAGTCTCTTAAAGTAGAAGCAACGGCATTCTACGAGTGGACACAAAAAAGAAGGACATAAGTTTAAAAATAAAATATAAATTCAAATAAAAGCAAAGAACACAGAAGCTAATTATTGACACAAAGGCATTTTCGATATAAAATAGCTTGTGTATCAATAAAGCTTTTGTGTTCATATTATCAAATTAAATTAAGAGGAGAAAATTAAAATGATTGATAATATGATTACGGATAACAAAACTAAGAACCATAAAAAAGGCAAAAGCAATAAGTCAAACAACACTGTTAAAAACAATCATAAGTGCACACAGCATCTTGCCTATGGTGAAGGTTCACACTATTATGATGATAGCCACGATAAGTTTGTAGCACAGTTCAATATTGAAACTGATGATGGCAAGAAGCGCAGAACAGTTTATGCAGATTCCGAACTTGAAGTAATCCGCAAGATGGACAAAGAAAAGTTTCTTGCACAGCAGGGTGTCTATAATGTCAAAAATAAGATTACAGTCTATGACATGGGTTACAAAATCATTGATAGAGAATATCAGCTGAATCATATCAAACCTACTACATATGACAGAAAGTGTGAAACACTCAAATTGTTGTCACCTCTCTACAGTATACCTATTCAGAAAACTACCGAAGATGATATTTATGACTTTCTTGTTTCAATAACTCACTACTCACAGTCAGTTATCAATAAGGTATTTCTTATGCTGGGTTGCATTTTCAGAGAAGCTGTCAAAAAGAAAATCATCACCAAAAATCCTATGGATGATGTTAAAAACCTAAATCAAATCAGAAGTTTGAAAAGGTACGTGCTCTTACTGTTAAAGAACAGAAAAAATTGACTGACATTCTTACAAGCAATGATATTCTCTATTCGGAACAGATGATTCTTTCAATGTTCACAGGCATGCGCATGGGCGAAATCAATGCTCTTGAGGTTAATGATATTGACCTTATCAACAATAGAATCACCATCGGGAAAACAGTCAGCAGAGGTAAGAACGGCAAAACCGTTCTTAGTAACTGCACTAAAACCAAAGCCGGCATGAGAAAAATTCCTATCAGCGATGAAATTGCTTATTTCCTTAGAGAGTATATTGACGACCAGCGTGAAGGATTGTTGTTTACTTCATCAAATGGTAAGTATGTTACTACAAATCAGGTGAATAGTCAGTTTGCTAACGTCATCAAAAAACACCATATTCTTGATGATTCCATTGACGGAAAGGTTTCACTTCATTCATTGAGACACACATATGCAACAAGATGTATTGAATCAGGTATGTCTGCAAAGGTTCTTCAAAGCCTTCTCGGACACAAAGATATTTCCATTACCTTGGATACATATTGTGATGTGTTTCAGGAGTTCAGCAATGAAAAAATTGCAATAGCTAATGACTACATGAGAGACAACGGTCTTTCAATTCACTAAATTTCAAACTTGCCGAATTACCATACAAAGTACCACCTTACGCTGAAAAGCCAGTGTTTAAGCCACTAAGTATGCTCACCTCGACCAAAAAAGGTGGTTTTTTAACCGCCTTTTATTTTTTGCCAAAATTACTTAAAATGCCTTAAAAGTGGCTTAAA
>UMDN01036599.1_pt1 | contig 11741 bp, 19 predicted proteins | sample 1964491 | NCBI WGS metagenome assembly UMDN01 (sample SAMEA4835994, study PRJEB28245) | human gut metagenome | biome: gut microbiome; material: fecal sample | place: Denmark | collected 2008 | reverse complement strand
GCCTGCTGTATATCCGTATGACTGACTATACCTTCCACATTTGGAATGGCACTGAGTTTGTACAGTTGAATCGCCCCGTTGTGACTGAGATTCCCAATGCGGATGCAAGCGACGATAATCTGCCCACCACCAAGGCCGTGGCTGACTATGTGAATGCAAAGATCGCCGCAACCGAGGGCAAGGAAGGTCTGTTCGTTACGGATGTCACCTACTCCCCTGCTACTGGCACCTTGAGTGTGGCAAAGAACGGTGCTCCTGTTCCCACCGTGATGAGTGGCCTGACCCATGATCCCACCTATGATGCTGAGACCCGCACCATCAAGCTACCTGTGTTTGGCGGCGATGAGCTGGTGATCAATCTAGGCAAGGATCTGGTTGTGAAGACCGGTACCTACAACACAAAGACCCACGAGATCGAGCTGACTATCACCACTGGCGAGGTCGTGAAGATTCCTGTTGGCGCTCTGATCGATATCTATGTTGGTGTGGTCACTCCTACTGCTGAGGTCACTGTCTCTGATGACAATAATATCTCTGTCAGTGTTCGTGTGTCTACCAAAGGCAATAACAGCATCACCGTTGAGGAAGATGGCCTGTATGTTGCAGTGCCGGACGCTTACACCAAGGCTGAAGCAGACGCGAAGGTTAAGGTCGTTAATGACAAGCTGGATGAGCATATCAAGGACGCTGTAAAGCATATCACTGCTGACGAGCGCAAGGCTTGGGATGTAAAGCCCACTCAGGACGAACTGGCTGCTGCGAAGGCCGAGGCGATCTCTACTGCCGCTGCTGATGCAACCACTAAGGCCGACAACGCTCTGGCTGCCGCTAAGACCTATGCAGATGGTCTGAACACCACTATGGATGGCCGTGTGCAGGTGCTGGAAGGCGCTATTACATGGAAATCCCTTGATGGCTAATTGATTTGTTTCACCACATGGCAATGACGCTGTGTGGTGAATCTTATTAAGCAAAGGAGTTGAGTATGGCAAATTTATCATTACGCGAGGTCGCACAGTCTCAGCTGGATCAAGCTCCTGTGATTGACGGCCAACTGATCGTATGTACTGATACTGGAAGCACTTATCGAGATATCGGCACAAGACGAATTCAAATCAGCAAAGACTTGGAGATCGTAAGCTCGCTTCCGCTGGCTCCTTTGTCTAATAAGATTTACTACCTGCGTCCAGACAGCTTGTATGTTTATAGTGGCGATGACTGGATTCTTTTGAACCCATCAAAATTCACACTGGAAGCAGATAAAAACGCAGTCAATGGCGAAGTTAATATCAATTTAATCCTGAATGGTACGGCGCAGGATAAAATCAAAATCGCTGGCGGTGGTGTGACCACAGTGACGACCGGTGAGACGGGCGATATCACGATTGACACCCCACACCCGGATGAACTGCTGGCTGCACTAACGAATGAAGAGATTGATGCAATTACTGGCGGCATGGTTGATGATAGCGGCAATCCTCTGCCTACGCCGCAGGTTGTGGTGGACGCGACACTGACTGTATCTGGACGTGCTGCTGATGCAAAGGTAACTGGTACAAGGATCTCTGAGGCGCTGAGTATTGCAAAATCAGCTGATGCCGGGCTGACCAATGTACGCACTGAGCTGGACAAGTTGAAACTGGATTCTGTTGCGGTGGACAAGACCCTGACAAAAGAGAATTTCGCTGCCGATGCCAAAGCTGTTGGTGATGCTCTGGCGGGGAAAGCAAATACAGAACATAATCACGATGACCGCTATTATACGGAAGACGAAATCAATGTAAAGCTCTCAAAGAAAAGCGACGATAGTCACACCCATGATGAACGATACTACCAGCAGAATGAGATCGACGAGAAGCTGAAGGTAAAGGCAAATACGATCAATATCCATACACTGACTATTCCGACTACGAGTTAGCTTACTGACGACACGGTGGACCGATATTCAAAGTATATTGACCTTGACATCGATGGGATTACCTCAAAGGACGTTATTTCTATCAGCGTGACACCTGCCAGTGCAAAGGCGGCCTCTTATGCCCAGTTTGCGAATCCGGAGACATTTGATGGATATGTGCGTCTGAGAGCTGTATCAGTTCCAACGACTGCGATTACAGCTCAGTATTATATCGTGCAAGGTGGCGGACAAACAGATAGCGGCAGTGGTACTGTTGTTGAGGGATATACCAAGGCACAGGTGGATAATAAGATAGCGGCTGCAATCAAGGTAGCCAAGGAAGAACAGAAGTTGCTTGATCACCCTGTTGGAAGCATTTATCAAAGTGTAGAACCGACAAGTCCCGCTGAGTTGTTTGGTGGAGAGTGGCAGAAAATTGAGGATCGTATGTTGATTGCCGCAAGTAGCACGTATCCTGTAAAGAATACAGGTGGCGAGGCGACACATACACTAACAGAAAATGAATTACCAAATATAACAGGCAGTTTTGAGTTCCAATCAGCTGGAAATACCCAAGGCATTGTAAACGGAGTAAGTGGCGTATTTAAACTTGGTCAAATGTCTCTTGGCGCTTTCTACCCGAACAATAAAAAAGAGGAAGATGGCACTGGTCGGCAAGTAAAAATGTCTTTTGGCTCTAATTTGCCGCATAATAATATGCCGCCATATTACGCTGTCTACACTTGGCTCCGCACCGCATAACAACACTGCAAAAGGAGGATTACGAAGTATGGCAATCGGGAACTTAAATATCGCAGGGGGGGGGGTTAGAAGCCTACCCTATTGGCTCGATTTATATGAGTTTTAATTCTACTGAACCAAGTATATTGTTTGGTGGAACATAGGAAAGAATCAAAGATAGATTTATTTTAGCAGCTGGAGATAGCTATACGGCTGGAGCGACTGGTGGCGAGACGACACATGAACATAATTGGGGTTTGCGATATAACTTGTTTTATGGTGGATTCATGGGCAAAGATAATGAGGTTTTACGTGGATTAAAATATTCTGGAACTAGTATCACAGACACTGTCGAAGGTGTAAATACAGGCGATTCTAAGGCAATGGTTTCAAATACAGGTGTTGGCAATGATTATACAACAGACACTCGCAATTCTGCCGGATATAATTTGATTTCAAACACCAGTTCCGCCTCTTCTATGCCACCCTACTTGGTCGCTTATATGTGGTATCGCACCGCATGATTGTGGCAATTTTCATTGCTAAAATATTTGTTTTATAAGGAGGATTATATGGCGCTAGGAGAAATGAATAGCGGGAATGAATCGGCTTGTGAATTAAAGCGGCTTTCCGATACAAGAAATACTGCAACAAAGCCATCTGACTATTATGGAAAATTCGTACTTACCGGAATAAAACACTGTACTGCTTTGGGATTACCATCAAGTGGTTCAACTGGTTATGGATTTTATAACGTAATCGGTTTTGATGGCTGGGACGATGGAAGCGGACCAAGAGCTATAGAAATCGCATTTGGTTGTGGCAATGGAATTTATATTAGGAGTGCTGTCAAAGCTGGCTCTGAAAATGCCGAACTATAGGATAGTTGGTATAAAGTTAATACCACAGCGGTATAAAGGAGGCACGAATTATGGCTTTAGGAAATATGAATATTGGTGTTGATGGTGAGTTCATTCCGTCCAACCTCAATACGGTTCTTACCCCCCCCATAGATTCTGACGAAGTTGTGATGAACACGAGTGCAGCCGGGTATCACCGTAAGCCACTAAGTGCATTGTGGAGCTGGATTAAGAGTAAGATAGCAAGCGAAGTGATTTCAGATGTGGTGACGATTCAAACTTCTGCGATTACGATCACAACGGATTGGCAAGATACTGGAATTCATTCAACTGATCTGCCATCTGGAACTTATATTATGCAGTTTCGTGCTGACACGACCCCGTATTGCAATATTTGGGGAGACATATTTTGTGGAGTTGTCCAGTGGTATGCTGAAGAGACAAACAGCGGTAATGCAGACAATATTGGTTTACATTGTTCTGGTCATTCTACAAACGGACAACATTTTTATCTTAGGACAATTCGTTCTGGCCGTTCCGAAGGTGTTGGCTTAAGACTTCAAATCAAGGGTTCTATGGCTGCAGATACCGCTTCCACATTCACATTTAAATTCCGCAGACTGATATAAACAACGCATTGCAGATAAAATATTTTATAAGGAGGCGATCACATATCGATGAATGACGAAAAGAAAAGTTGGCTAGACAGAGCGGGTGCGGTTCACCTCTGGAAAACGATCGAGGCTATACTCGGAACAAAGGTAGATAAAATCGAAGGATTCGGTCTGTCCAGCAACGACTATACAACAGAAGAAAAAAAGAAATTGGCTACACTGGCTGACCCTGATGTAGTTACTACTGAAAACAACGGCTTAATGAGCTCGGCTGATAAGGCAAAGCTGGATGGCATTGAAGCGGGAGCAAATAATTATACTCACCCGGTATACGAAGAAAAACAAGCTGGACTATATCGCATCAGTGTTGATAATACAGGCCATGTGGCGACAGCAGATAAAATGACGAGTGAAGAGTTGGCCGCAGAGGGTGTCTCCCCTGCCGATCATACGCATAACTTGGGCGAATTGGTAGATACACTAGAGACGAGTTCTGACGCTGTTGAAGACGCTGACACTGTTATGGTTGGCGCTACAGTTACAAGTGGTGATGGTAGTGCGACCACGAAGTACACCCGCAGACCGCTTGTTGCTTTATGGAACTGGATCAAAAGTAAGACGGATACGTTATATGCAGCTGTTGGGCATACACACAATTACGCTGGTTCTACCGAACCGGGTGGTGATGCGCTGAATGCGATTACAACAAAGAGACTACAACTTTTTTCTTCATCTCGTCCAGAAAGTATGGATTTTAATCTTGCAGATAGTGATCATCTTGGTATGTTGACATATCAAATCGCTTCAGCGTCAACAAAAACCGGTAAACCGCCGGAAGATTCTGTGGTATTAAATTTAAGTTGGGATAATAGTGGTTGGGGAGCGCAAGTTGCTATAACAGCCGATTCCAATCCACATATGTACATTCGTGGAGCAACGGCAAAAGACAATGCTTCAGTATGGGATAGCAATTAGAAAATGGTTGCATTTACAGATGATTTTAATGCACTTTCATCATATCCGATTGGTTCCATTTACATATCCACTGATTCGACTTCACCCGCCTCTATTTTCGGTGGCAGCTAGACAAGTATCGCCAGTGAGCGCGTTCTAATGGGTGTTTCCAGTTCTCATGGCGCAGGCTCGACCGTAGATGCCGGTCTGCCTGATATTAGCGGTGTGTTGAAAGATCTGTTCGTCAGTGATCATTTTAATGAATCAACAGGAGCATTCAAACGATCCTCTGCCAGAGGATTCAGCGAACAAACGAGCAGTTCCGACTGGCTTGGATGGGCAGATGCACAGTTTTATGCATCCGATTCTAACTCAATTTACGGCAACGCTTCCACTGTTCAGCCAGCAGCATACTATGTCTATATATGGCGGCGTACTGGCTAATTGGAAAGGAGAAATACTATGAAAATAATTGATGAATCCGGCAATATTATCGAAAATCCAGACCTTGAAAAAGGCTATCTTGAGCCTTCTAAGGAAACTGTGCACCATGAAGCAATTGAAGGTGTTGAAGAGCAGTATCACTAGGAGACTATTGCTGAATATCCGAATGGTGGCAAAGATGTAGAAAAGGTTATTGATGTTGAAGGTGTGAAAGCAAAAGACGCATGGGACGAAGAAGTTGATGTGATGAAATATATCCTATACACTGAAGCAGAACTGACACAGCGCCTTGACCGCCACAAAGAGATACGTATCAACGAGAGTAAGGACAACCTCTCCACCTTCCTGTCTCTACATCCAATTCAATGGTCTGATGGTAAGTATTACAGTGTCACCAGCGAGAAGCAAGCTCTTCTTACAAGCAACCTTGCCTTATATCAGATCTCTACAGCCGCCGGGCAGCCTTTTAAACTGACATGGAATTCTACAGGTGATGAATGTGTGGAGTGGACTTATGACAATCTAGCCGCTCTGGCACTAGCGATTGGTGTGTATGTAAAGCCCTTTGTCTCTCATCAGCAGGAATTGGAGGTTGACATCAAGGCATGTGCGACCAGTGCAGAGGTAGACGCTATTGAAATCAGTTATGATGCTGTGCTGGCAGAATATCTGGATCTTCACGCAGATAAGGATGTGACCGAATGAGCAACAAATTTCGTGAACTAATCAAATGCAGCATCCTCTTTTTGATTGGAGGATGCCTTTATTATTGCATCGAAATTCTGTGGCGCGGACATTCTCATTGGACGATGGCTGTTGTCGGTGGTATCTGTTTTCTTGTGATCGGTGGACTGAACAACTATATTCCCTGGGAAATGCCGCTATGGAAACAGGCTAGTATTGGAGCGCTCTTTGTGACTGCTATGGAGCTTGTGGTGGGTATCCCGCTGAATTTGATGCTTGGCTTACATATCTGGGACTACTCTTCCCTGCCGTTCAATCTGTTGGGCCAAATCTGCCTGCCGTTTACAGTGTTATGGTTCTTCCTTGCGCTGCTGTGCATTTTTGTTGATGATTGGCTGCGTTATGTTCTATTCCATGAAGAGCGCCCGCATTATCACTGGCGTACTGTATGTGATGGTGGAAAACGCACATAAAGAGAAAGAGCCCCTGTGACGATGGCTACATCACAGAGACTCTAACTCATGCAACAACTCATAGAAATGAGGTTGTACTAGCCCGATGGAGGGTTTGTACTGCTCTCACTATATCACGTTGATAGAATTTTGTCAATTGAAAGGAGGAATTATGGCGCAGGAAATCTTAAAGCCGCTGTTATTAGACGAGACAGGCAAAGAAATCGTGACAGCACTGAACGCTATTGTTACACAGCTGACTGAGATCAATAAAACACTGAAAGCCAAAAACACAGACAGTGGTACGAATGGTGGTGAGAAGACATGATGGGAAGTTTGAATGCCGCACCTCACGTCTATTCTTTTACCATACAGCAGCTGTAGACCATGTTGCTGAGCATCTGTGGTGGCATCACTGCTATTTCAGCCGCTATCGCTGTTATCATCAAGGCAATCAATCATGCGAAAGCCCCGGATGACAAGCAGAACGAGCGACTGAATGCCCACGATGCAGAGCTTGAGAAGATCAATAGAAAACTAGGTGCAGATAAAGACAGGCTCGACCTATTTCAATCCAAGCTGGTCTCATTAGAAGAGCACCAGAAAGAAAACAGTATCACGCTGGAAGTACATGACCGCAAAATTCTCGAATCAGAACAGCGTATCAGTCACAGCGAGCAAGGCAATAATGTCACCATGAAGGCTCTGCTTGCACTCCTTAGTCACGGCATCGACGGCAACGCAATTGAACCGATGAAGGAGGCCAAGGCTGCACTTGAGAACTATTTGATCGATGGTCAGAACAACACAAAGAATATTACGAACTAACCCGAGACTGTGTGTCCCGGGCTTTTTATTTTGGAGGTTTATTATGATGGATATTATCAATGAGCTGGTTTCTGTTATCGTCCGCCTGGTTATTGCTGGCGCTGGTACTGCCTTTATGGCCTATGGTATCCCCTATCTGAAGAAAATCGGTGTGTACAAGCTGGTACAGATTGCTGTTCGTGCTGCAGAGAAGCTGGGCGCAACCGGCGCTATCGAAAAAGCCGACAAGAAGAAATACGTTATGGAAGCTCTGGAGCATCTTGGTGTGAAGATCACTCCGACTATTGAGACCATGATTGAGGCTGCTGTCAAAGAGATGGACATCCAGAACGATAAAATCAAGGACGAGCTCAAAAAGAATTGAAGGTGTGATGAAATGGGTGTTATTACATACTCTATGAAGAAGGACTAGAACAAAAAGGTGTCGGCTCATTTTTCCGTCTATGAGTTCGCCTGCTCCGATAAGAGTGATACAGTTCTGGTCGATAGTCAGCTGATTGAAGTGTTGGAACAGATCCGTGCTCACTTCGGTGCTCCTGTTCATATCAACTCTGGGTATCGTACTCCTACCTATAATATCTCCATCGGTGGAAGCCCTCGTAGCCAGCATTGCCTTGGTACTGCCGCTGATATCTGGATCAAAGGCGTTGACCCGATTCGGATTGCACTGTATGTATCTTCCCTGCCCTACTTTGCCAAGAGCGGTGGTATTGGATATTATAGCCGTGCTGTGCTTACTAGTGGCTTTGTTCATGTTGATGTGCGCACCACACGCAGCCGCTGGATCAGTAAATCCGGCACGAAATATATCAGCGTATCCAATCTTATGCCGACTATCAGACAGGGTGCGAAAGACGCTATGAACGGCGCTTCTTATGCTGTGACTGTACTACAACGGCATCTTGGTGTTAAGGCTGACGGCATTTTTGGCGCGAATACCAAGGCGAAGCTGATTGAGTATCAGAAAGGACACGGGCTGGCTGCAGATGGCATCTGTGGGCCTGCTACATGGAGTTCGTTTTGATGGCAGATAACCAGAATACATTTCGTGCAGGAGACAAAATTAAATTAGACGGAATATTATTTTCAAACAGCCAAACACACTGCGGTATGCGCCGCTCTGGTGAATGGTATATTTTTGATGGGAAACTTGTGAACTGGCGTTATCGAGTGACGAATCTTGAGAGCCGCATCGGCAAGTATCCAATCTCAGTGAATGTGCCAGGCTATGTGGAGCCGAGTGATATTGAGCTGGTTGACAATGTGAATGGACATTGATATTATTATTCTAGGAGGGAAGTATATTATGTCCATTGTTATTCGAGGTTGTCATATTGGAGAAGGTAGACCAAAAGTCATAATTCCAATCGTGGAAGCATCTGAATCAAAGATTTTAGAACGCGTGCTTGAGTTTTCCGAGCTTTGTATTGACTGTGTAGAGTGGCGTGTTGATTGGTTTGAGCAATGCAATGATATGCATTCTGTGGTGTCTTGCTTGCAAAAGATTCGTGTAGCGCTGAAGGATAAACTCTTGCTGGTAACACTCCGTACCAAGACAGAGGGTGGAGAGGTATCTCTAACTCACAAAGAATATTTGGATTTCATCAACACGGTAATAGGTACTGACTGTGCCGACCTTATTGACATTGAGTTCTTTACAGCCGGAAATAATATTCGTGAGTTGATAGACAATGCGCATTCTTCAGGGGCGGTTGTTGTATGTTCAAGTCACGATTTTCAAAAGACGCCTGATAAAAGTGATCTCATTTCTCGTATGGTTAAAATGCAACAGGTCGGAGCTGATTTACCGAAAGTAGCAGTTATGCCGCACAACAGCACAGATGTGTTGACTTTACTGGCCGCTACGGTTGAAATGAAAAACAAATATTTTGCTACTCCTATTATCGCAATCAGCATGGGCAAGCTTGGTATTGTCAGCCGATTGTGTGGAGAGGTGTTTGGCTCCGCCATGACTTTTGCAAGCGTTGGAGATTCAAGTGCTCCTGGGCAGATTGGTCTGGATGTTGTCAACGCTGTATTGGACTCAATAGCAGAATAAAAACGAATGGGGTATCAATCTGTAATTGGACTGGTACCCCATTTTTTAGCATTTTATTTTATCTCCTCCTGCAGCCATTCCTTCCAACCATTGATTGTGCGAGGGCAATTATCTTGTTGTGCAACTATTTCATACAAAAGCTCTGCTAACTCATCGTCCGATAGATTACGAATCGCTTGAGCCTTATTAGCCGTCGGGTGTCTATGAAATATAAACGCGAGTGCAAGGTCAAGTATTTTTGGATTGTTCATTGTTCCACCTTATGAAATACGACAGGAGCGTCCTCTATCTCCAAATCAGCGGCAATCACCATTGGCGACAACCATCTTAAAACCAGTAATCTATTCTCGGGTTCGTTCTTGGGACCTGTCCAAAAATGATGCCAGTGACCACGACGCATGTGAGGACGCGGCGAGTTGTGAGTAGTATTCTCAGAATCGTCTTCGGATACTTTCATTTTTTGTTGACGAATTGCCGCACCGATTCTTTCACCAACATCCCATTTACGAATCTCAGAATATTTATCTTTGATTGTTTTGCCTCGCTTTGTTACAGTCACTTGCTCTTCATCTGGAGCAATCTCTGCATTCTGCGCCAAAATATAAAGGACAACCTGCATAACTTGCTTTATAAATGTAACCGTCTCTTCGTCTTTTGCAGGATCGGTTTCTGCATACTTTTCCAGCTTTTTATTTCCTTTGGCGTGTTCAGCAAGTTGTTCATTTAACTTTTTGATACTGTTCTCGATAGTTCCGGCATCAAGATCAATAGGATAGGTAAAAGTATCTTCGCTTTCGGAGACGAATGTCAATTTCAAATCACGTTCATGTAGCTTGATATTGTAGTCAAGAGATACAAAGAAGCCGTGAATCTTTTCGTTGTCGAAATAAGTATTGGGTAGTTCAACATAAAAACACTGATACGGAAGATGCATCAAAATATCAACAGGGATATCAATGTCGTCTTTCTGTTCAAAGAGAAGGTTCTTTATATCTTCATTGATGACATAGACTTCTTTACTGAGTCTCCATGGTGCCAATACAGAAACGAGTTGAGCACATGTCACAACGGCGCTTACTTCATTCATCGACAGACGGCTAAGATCATGTCCATCCGATACGATAGTTAGTGCGGCTTCAATCGGAGCATAGCACCACTCAGGCCATGATACAGAGCTTGCAGTACCATTCATATCATGGAACTCTTCCATCTCTTTCCATATAATAGGATATTGAGTAGTGAGAGTTCTAAGCATTTTAAGAGGAAGATAGATATCTTGTTTCATAATATTACCACGCCTTTGAATTGATATTGTAGTTAGGAAAGTAATCTGCAAGTTCTGCAGCGTCCAGATAAGCCTCCCAAGTTGCACGGGCCACAGCACGAGCTTGATCAGCGTCACGCAATTTAATTCTCCTTATGATTCGGATGTCCTCGATAGCGTCCTTCTCTTCTTGTGTTATATCGGGGTCGCTACGATGTTTATCAAGCCACATAGATACCGGGAATTCATTCGTTTTGCTGTCATAGCCTTTGCGCTTCTTGAACTCTTCGATGATATCTCCACAGTCATAATACCTATCCATGAGCTGATTGTATTCTTCTGTGGCCTTGTTATACTTCTCGTGTGCCGCCTCTGATTTTTTGAGTAGACGATCAACGAGCTCTTGAAGTTCCTTAGTAGGGATAGTTTGAAATTCCTCCATGGTTGCGACCTCCATTCGGTTTTCTTTAACTCCATTATATCACATAGCGAACGCCATGACAAATAAAAAGGGCGCAGGTCGCCCTACGCCTTGTGATGATGTGCCGCTTGGCACATCGGTTCAAATACGGTTTTCAATTTTAATACTTCTACTAGTGCGTCACTGGATTGTCACATCAGGGCTCTGTTGATTAAGACTCAAAATCGGACTTGATTGCTACGCTTTGTGCGGTCTGTGAGTGCACCGCTGTGGTGTAGATAGAAGATTGGTGTAGTAGTGGTGTAGTAGAAAAGAAAACTTCTATATTTTAATCGTTTTTTCGTAACTTTTACAAATAGCGCTCAAATGTGTTCAAAATAAGGGAACGGCGTGTAAATTACAGAAAGAGAGCTTTTGTGCGGCATAACAACAAAAAACGCCGCCTCCCAAAGGAGACGGCGCTGAAAAGACCAGTAATTACTTACGGCCGAAACGCTTGTTGAAGCGCTCAACACGTCCGCCG
>UMDN01014610.1_pt1 | contig 11783 bp, 10 predicted proteins | sample 1964491 | NCBI WGS metagenome assembly UMDN01 (sample SAMEA4835994, study PRJEB28245) | human gut metagenome | biome: gut microbiome; material: fecal sample | place: Denmark | collected 2008 | reverse complement strand
CTGCTCGACATTGGTGCAGGAACGGGACGCTACACATCGGCTCTTATGTCTGAAGGCTATCAGGCTCAGGCAGACGAGCTGTACGACTATGTGCGTATAGACGACATCAACCGACTTGACGAACGTGCCGGCTTGAAACGTGTAACCATCTTCTCGCCCGACGGGGCTTCCGACTATATGCGTACGCGTCTCAACCGCATGAGTGACGAGACGTTTGCGCGTTTCATAGAATATCAGAAGTGCATCTCCGAGCGTGCCGACCTTATTGGAGCCAGCAGCCATGTGGTGGATGTTGTAAGAGTTTGAATTGTTGAATAAGTGATAGAATTATGAAGACCCTTCCATATATAGTGTTCAGCTTTCTTATGCTCTGCGCATTGTGCACAAGCATAAGCAGCTATCGCAGAACAGAACACATGATAGCGCAGGATGTAAATAGAGCATTGGAGCAGGTTCTTGCGACGATGCCCGGCAATGTGGTCACTACAGATACCATACGCTGCTATCGCAACAACCTCACCATAGCCGAGTTGAAGGACACGGCAGGAATAGCCATGCGTACCGTGCGTATGGATGGACGTTGGGAGACCCGGCTTGTGGCAGAGGCTAACTGTGGCTTTGCCACCACCTTTGGGATGTCCGATCAGAGGGCATCAGGTTCTATATTGTTTGTCGGTATGCTATGGCTGTTATGTAGTTTGTGGTACGTAAGGAGAAAAGGACCGGAGCTGATGTCGCAAGGCATATCATACGGCGGTATTGTCTTCCATAACGATACGTTTATGACACAAAGGGGTGAGCGGATTCGTCTTACGCCTATGCAGCATTCGCTGCTCGAAATGTTTATGACGAACGACACGCATACGCTATCGAAACAGGATATTTGCGAGCGGCTATGGCCGAAGAAACCTGATGCAAGCGATACGCTCTACACGCTGATAAGACGCATAAAACCTATTGTAGAGACTAATAGCAGGTTGAAGATAGAGTCGGATAGGGGCAGAAACTACAGTCTGAGACTCAAGTAGATAGCCATTTGTCAGCCACTTGTCAGGAAAATGTCAGACTAATCGATAGGATTTCTTTTAAGAGGTGTGTACTTTTGCACCAGAACAAAATTTGGTGCAAGATGAAACGATTGATTACACTTTCTATTATTATGTCTTCTGCATTCGGTGCTTATGCCCAGGATGTGGAGGGGCGCGTTACGCTCGATGAAGTTACTGTTAAAGCAGCTAAGGTTGTGAACAAAGCAGACGGTATGATAATATATCCTACCGATGTTCAAAAGCGGTATTCCAACAATGGTTACAGCATTCTTGAGAAACTGTCGCTTGCCAATCTGCGTATCGACAACATCAACCACACGATTACGGCTATCGACAATAGGGGAGAAGTTCAGCTCCGAGTCGATGGTGTCGTAGTTGGCAAGGTGGAGATGTTGGCTCTCGATCCGAAGGACATCGCAAAGATCGACTACATAAACAATCCAGGTGTGCGTTATGGTGACGACATAGCATACGTCATAAATATCATTACACGCAGAAGCGAGAGCGGCTATACCATTGATACCGACCTTACGTCGGCACTTACCACTCTGCATGGCGATGGAATGGTGTACGGCAAGTGGAGCCGTGGCAAGAGCGAATGGGCGCTCTCGTATGGTATGAGCGGTTATAAGACCAAAGGCGTAAAGAGCAGACAGACAGCAGAATATACGTTGGCTGACGGCAGCGTACACATAATAGACCGTAACGACGTAGAATCGCTTCGCAAATCGATAGCGCACGAAGCAAAACTTACCTACAATTGGGCGGATTCTACTGCCACAGTCTTCCAGACTTCATTGAGCGGAGCGTTCAACAACGCCCCTGACAACTACGATGTTAAGGATATTACGGATGGCACTCGCCAATACATGGCAACAAGTCGCAACGCAGACAAGAGCTGTTCGCCGGTATTGGATATTTACTTCTTCCGCCAGTTCACCCCTCGCCAGTCCATTGCCGCCAATGCTGTAGGCACATATATATACACGCAGACCAACTCCTTCTATGACGAGGGGTCTCCATATAAATATAATGTGGACGGTAGGACGGCTTCGCTGCTCGCAGAGGTAATCTACGAGAACCGATTGAAACCTTTCACGCTCTCTATGGGTGTAAACTATAATTATAAATACATTAAGAACTCCTATCAGGGCGATGCTTCTTCTTTGACAAATACGGATAACAACCGCTTGTATGGCTTTGCCGAAATTAAAGGCATGCTCCGACAACTGCGCTATTCTTTAGGTGTGGGCGCAAGTTACATTCATTACACGCAGAACGGCCATAGATACAACTTCGGGACATTCCACCCGAAGGCATCGCTCACGTATAACATCAGCAACAACGTACAATTGAGTTATACGTGTCAGATGCAGGATAAAGTGTCTCGCATTGCAATGACGAGTGATGCTATGATTCGCACCAACAGTATGGAATGGACAGTGGGCAATCCCGACTTGAAGCCGTCGCATGATATGGAACATCGTCTGCAAGTCTCATACAACAACAACCGCTTGCAGACCTTCTTCGATGGCTACTTCAAGCAATGCTTCAAACCGAATATGGCTCACTATGAGCGGACTGGCGACAATCATTTCGTCTATACACAGACAAACCAAAAAGAGATTGATGCATTGAACGTTATGGCATACGCTGGCTACTGGCTCCTGCCCGAAAAGCTTCAGATTGCTGCTAACGGAGGATTATTCAGATGCTTCAACTTCGGCAACGACTATACTCATTGCTATACCTCGTGGTTCTATGCTTGCAGCATCACGGCTTATCTCGGCAACTTCACATTGCAGGGATATGTCGACAACGGCAGCCGCTTCTTGGAGGGCGAATCGAAAGGATACAACGGATCCTATTCAGTCGTGAAAGCATCTTATACGTGGCGCGACTGCCAGTTGTCGTTGTCGTGTGCAAATCCACTTGACAATAACTACAAGGCATACGAGAACGAATTGCTGAACCGTAATCTTTACAAGCATACCGTCGGCTATTCGAGGGGCAACGGCAACCAGGTGGCTCTAAGCATTTCGTGGCGGCTTAGCCGAGGTGGCAGGCATAAGGCTGCAGAGAGGAGGATAAGGATGAGCGATACGGATAATGGTATTATGAAATAAAAAAGTCTATTATTCTTTGCAAAAATGGTTGTATGTAAAAATAAAAGTATAACTTTGTGGACAGTTTGATTAAATAAAACTAATTTGTCATGGTTAAAATCACATTTCCGGATGGTTCTGTTCGTGAGTACGAGCAGGGCGTAACGGGGTTACAAATCGCCGAGAGCATTTCGCCGGCTCTCGCTCGCAACGTTGTATCTTGCGGTGTCAATGGCGAAACAGTTGAACTCAACCGTCCTATCAACGAGGATGCAACTATCGCTCTTTACAAGTTTGAGGACGAGGAAGGCAAACACACTTTCTGGCACACTTCTGCCCACCTCTTGGCTGAGGCGCTGAAGGAACTCTATCCTGGCATTCAGTTCGGCTTTGGTCCGGCTGTGGAGAATGGTTTCTTCTACGACGTTATGCCGAAGGAGGGTGATGTCATCAGTGAGAACGACTTCCCTAAGATTGAGGCTAAGATGAAGGAACTGGCTAAGAAGAACGAAGCTGTCGTTCGTCGCGATGTGTCAAAAGCAGAGGCTCTTGCTGAGTTCAAGGCTGACGGTCAGGAGTACAAGTGCGAGCATATCGAGGAAGACCTCGAGGATGGCACAATTTCTACATACACACAGGGCAACTTCACCGACCTCTGCCGTGGTCCGCACTTGATGAACACTGGTGTTATCAAGGCTGTGAAGATTACGAGTGTAGCCGGTGCGTTCTGGCGTGGCGATGCAAAGCGCGACCAGATGACACGTATCTACGGTATCTCGTTCCCGAAGAAGTCGATGCTCGACGAGTATCTCCTCATGCTTGAGGAGGCTAAGAAGCGCGACCACCGCAAGATCGGTAAGGAGATGGAACTCTTCATGTTCTCTGACCGTGTAGGTAAGGGTCTGCCTATCTGGCTTGCTAAGGGTACACAGTTGCGTCTGCGCTTGCAGGAGTTGCTCCGCAAGATGCTTAAGCCGTACAACTACGAGGAGGTTATCACTCCGGGTATCGGTGGCAAGAGCCTGTACGTGACTTCGGGCCACTACGCTCACTACGGCAAGGATGCTTTCCAGCCTATCCACACACCGGAGGAGGACGAAGAGTATATGCTCAAGCCAATGAACTGTCCTCACCACTGCGAGGTGTTCGCACGCAAGCCGCGTTCGTACAAAGATCTGCCGTTGCGCATCGCAGAGTTCGGTACTGTATTCCGCTATGAGAAGAGCGGCGAGCTTCACGGCTTGACACGTGTTCGTACCTTCACCCAGGACGACGCTCACATCTTCGTGCGCCCAGAGCAGGTAAAGCAGGAGTTCGAGAACATCATCGACATCATCCTTAAGGTGTTCCGCATCTTTGGTTTCGAGAACTACGAGGCACAGATTTCACTTCACGACCCGAAGGATACTGAGAAGTACATCGGTAGCGAGGAGATTTGGGCAGAGAGCGAGAACGCTATCCGCGAGGCTTGCCGCGAGAAGGGTCTTGAGACTCACGAGGAGGTAGGCGAGGCTGCGTTCTATGGTCCGAAGCTCGACTTCATGGTGAAGGACGCTATCGGCAGACGTTGGCAGCTTGGTACAATCCAGGTCGACTACAATTTGCCGCAGCGCTTCAAGCTCGAGTATACTGCAGAGGACAACTCTAAGCAGACACCGGTTATGATTCACCGCGCTCCGTTCGGTTCGCTCGAACGCTTCACAGCCGTTCTCATTGAGCACACAGCAGGTCACTTCCCGTTGTGGCTCATCCCTGATCAGGTAGCTATTCTCCCGATTTCGGAGAAGTACAACGACTACGCTCGCGAGGTGAAGACATTCTTCGACAAGGCTGGCGTACGCGCACTCATCGACGACCGCAACGAGAAAATCGGCCGCAAGATTCGCGACAACGAGCTCAAGCGTGTTCCGTACATGGTTGTAGTTGGCGAGAAGGAGGCTGCAGAGGGTCTCGTTTCTATGCGTAAGCAGGGTGGTGGCGAGCAGGCTACCATGACTAAGGAAGAGTTTGCAAAGCGCATCTGCGATGAGGTTGCAGAGCAGCTGAAGCTTGCTGAGGATTAAATTACGTAGGAGTCTACGGCATCCTTGCCGTGGACATGTGGTATGAGAAAGATTGCTCACACCTCCTATGCTATAATTTATCAATGCCCATTAATCAGATTTCAATGTCTGATTAATGGGCATTTCTTTTGTCGCTTTTTCAAGCGAAGTTGAGGTGTTGAGGTGAATAAAAATGGGGCAAATTTTTGCTATTTCGCATATAATAACTAATTTTGTACTTATGAGTGAACCATTAGCTGAAAGAATGCGCCCGCGCTCGTTTGACGATTATGTCGGACAGCAGCATTTAGTGGGCAAGGATGCCGTCCTGCGCAAGATGATTGAGAGCGGACGCGTGTCCTCCTTTATATTGTGGGGACCGCCCGGAGTGGGCAAAACCACTCTCGCACAGATTATTTCGCATCGTCTTGAGACACCGTTCTACACGCTTAGTGCCGTGACGAGTGGTGTGAAGGATGTGCGCGACGTGATAGAACGAGCCAAGAACGGACGCTTCTTCAATTCGGCTTCGCCCATTCTCTTCATCGACGAGATTCACCGCTTCAGCAAGTCGCAGCAGGATTCGCTGCTCGGAGCAGTGGAGCGCGGCATCGTCACGCTTATCGGTGCAACGACGGAGAACCCATCGTTCGAGGTGATACGTCCGTTGCTGTCGCGCTGTCAGCTGTATGTTCTTAAACCTTTGGAGAAGGAAGACCTGCTGCAACTGCTCAACCGCGCAGTTACAACCGACGTTGAACTCTCGAAGCTTAATATCCAGCTGAAGCAGACCGACGCCTTGCTGCGCTATAGCGGTGGCGACGCACGCAAGTTGCTCAACATCCTGCAGCTTGTCGTTGAGTCGTGTCCCGGCGATCAGATTGTGATAGACGACGAGATGGTTGTGGCGTGCCTGCAGCAGAACCCGCTTGCATATGATAAGGAAGGCGAGATGCACTACGACATTATATCGGCGTTCATAAAGAGTATACGCGGAAGCGACCCTGACGGCGCACTCTATTGGATGGCGCGCATGATAGAGGGTGGGGAAGACCCGCAGTTCATAGCCCGTCGCCTCGTCATTAGTGCGGCTGAGGATATCGGACTCGCCAACCCCAATGCACTGCTGCTTGCCAACGCCGCCTTCGACGCGGTGATGAAGATTGGTTGGCCCGAAGGACGCATACCGCTGGCTGAGGCTGTGGTATATCTTGCTACAAGTCCGAAGAGCAACTCGGCGTATCTCGGCATCAATCACGCCTTGGAGATTGTGCGGCAAACCGGCAACCAACCCGTTCCGCTGCACCTGCGCAATGCACCAACAAAGCTGATGAAGGATCTCGGCTACAGCGATGGCTACAAGTATTCGCACGATTACCCCAATCACTTTGCCCCACAACAGTATATGCCCGATGCGCTTAAGGATACACGCATTTGGCAACCGCAACATTCGCCAATCGAGGAGCGGCAGTATCAGCACATGCTCCAGTGTTGGGGCGATAAGTATAAGAACGAATAAAGTAATTCAACCAATAATATTGACAGGAATATGAAGATAGTAGTGTTAGACGGTCAGGGTGTAAACCCTGGCGATATCTCTTGGAATAGAATTGAAGAACTCGGCGAACTTACCGTTTATCCGCGCACAGCGCCCGAAGAAGTGCTGCAGCATGTGGGCGACGCAGAGATTGCGCTTACTAACAAGACGGTGTTCGACGCCAACATCATAGCCCAGCTCAAGAACACAAAGTATATCGGTGTGCTTGCTACTGGCTACAACGTGGTAGACACAAAGGCGGCACGCGAGCGTGGCATCGTTGTGACGAACATTCCGGCGTACAGCACAGACAGCGTAGCACAGATGGTGTTCGCTCACTTGCTCAATGTCTCTAACCATGTAGAACACTATGCTGAGGAGACTCGCAACGGAGTGTGGAGTCGTTGTCCAGACTTCTGCTACTGGAATAAGCCGCTCTTTGAGCTTGCAGGCAAGACTCTCGGCATTGTAGGACTTGGAAACATTGGCATGAAGGTGGCGCAGATAGCGCAGGCGTTCGGCATGAACGTGCTTGCGTACACAAGCAAGACTCCTGATCAGCTCCCAGAGGGTATTCGTAAGACAACGCTCGACGGACTATTCGGCGCTTCCGATGTCGTATCGCTGCATTGCCCGCTTACAGACACAACACGCGAACTGATGAACAACACTTCTATCGAGAAAATGCGTGACGGCGCGATACTCATCAACACTGGTCGTGGACCTCTTGTGAACGAAGCAGATGTAGCCGATGCACTTGCTTCTGGCAAGCTCGGTGCTTATTGTGCTGATGTGCTTTCATGCGAACCACCATCGCCGTCAAATCCTCTTGTCGGTGCACCACATGCATTCATCACGCCACACGTAGCATGGGCTACGCTTGAGGCTCGCCTGCGCTTGATGGATATCGCCGTGAACAACATCAAATCGTTTCTTGAAGGCTCACCTACTAATGTTGTTAACTAAATATGATGCCTACAGAAGATATCTACCAGCCCCTACTTAACGTTATTGAGTTTCTGGGTACTTTCGCCTTTGCTATCTCTGGCATCCGTCATGCCGCAGCCAAGCGCTTCGACTGGTTCGGAGGCTTTGTATGTGGCGTTGCTGTGGCTATCGGTGGAGGTACGCTGCGCGATATAATGCTCGGCGTAACGCCGTTCTGGATGACTTCCTCTATTTATCTCATCTGTACGTTCATGGCGCAGATGTTCGTCATCGTCTTTGCGCGATCGTTGAAGAGTCTTGACAATACGTGGTTCTTCTTCGACACGCTCGGCTTGGCGCTCTTCACCGTAGCCGGCTTGCAGAAGACGCTCGACTGCGGTCACGCCTTCTGGGTGGCTATAATCATGGGTACCATAACGGGTTCGGCAGGCGGTGTCATCCGCGACGTGCTGTTGAACAACGTGCCCGTCATCTTCCAGAAGGAGATATACGCTATGGCGAGCATCATCGGCGGATTGGCTTATTGGGCGCTCGTGGAGCTTGGTTGCGATATGACCATTTCTGTTATCATCGCCTTCCTCCTTATTGTAGCAATACGCATCCTCGCCGTGAAGTACCACATCTCACTGCCAGTGTTGCGAGGGGAGGAATAGTTATATTGTGTAGCACGATGTGTAATACTACTATGATGCAACTATTATTCTCGGCTCTAACGCTTGCCACTGAAGAATACCAAGGTGAAATTGCTTGAACAGCTACTGCGTCGTGTCATAGACAGCGTGATGAAAGTGAACAAGGTGAAAGCCGTTGACTTCACGCAGCGACTCAACGAAATCGTGAAGCGTTATAATGACCGTACCGATGATCTCGTATTTGCTGATGAGATTATCACCGAGGTTGCTGCCCAGCTCACAGAGTTGCTTAATAAGATAAAGAACGAGTCACAACTGCCTGATGGCATTCCGGATATTGAAGTGAAGGCATTCTATGATATTCTGAAGGCTGTGGCTGAAAAATATGGATTCGCCGGCGACTTCACCGAAGAGCAGTTCAAACGTATGGCTCTGGAGATTAAGGGCATTGTTGACGACAAGTGTCAGTTTATCGACTGGGACAAGCGTGAGGATATTAAGGCAAGCATGAAGGTGGCTATAATCTTGACTCTCGCCAAGGAGAAATATCCGCCTTACACTAAGGATGAGGTGTTTAAGGAGATCTTCGAGCAGGCTGAGAATTTCAAGAAGAACAGAATTGGTCTGCAACCGCGTTATAGGAATATAGAAGAGTCGGCTGTTGAGATGGCGGCTGAGCCACACGCAAGCAAATAACAAAAAGAGGAATTGGTCTTTCCACACATCACTTATATCTTTACTCTAAAAAAGTAAGATTATTACAAAACAAATTAAATGAACATTTTATGAAAAAAGTATTTTTAAGCCTATTAATTTCATTAATAGCACTTACGGTTTCTGCGCAAATGCAGCGTACATTCTTAGGATGTACTTTGACATCTTCATATCAAGATGTTAAACGTCACTTGACCCAAGAAAAATACAACTTAGAATCAAATGATGACCTCATTGTTGTTTTTAACACAAAATTTGCTGGTTTTGATTGTGAAAGTGTTTCTTTTGAGTTTTACAAAAGCAAATTATTTTGCGTGACAATTAAATTCGAAGAATCATACATAAAAAGCAATCTTCTTAAAACTCTGGGTGTTTTCGCGGACAAACTTGACAACAAATATTCTACTTTTAAAGTTCTCGATTTAGAAGATGCTAAAGTATATATGGATGATAAGACAAGATGCTATCTTACTATAGCAGGAAATAGCAAAATGGGATTATATATGAGATATAAAGATAAGCAATTAAATGATGAAAGAGAAGCTGAAAATGATAGTGAGCTATAATCATTTTCTTATCTTCTATCTTATATATGTATGACAATTTTTATATGATTTAATTGCCTTTTCCCCACCGCCCAATCGCTCATATCTTTGCCCTAAAAATGCAAGATATGAGCGATTTTTTCATACTATCCGCTATACATCCATCATTTAATCATACACATCTAAGTCCACTCTCTTTTCCAACAACAAACATTTTATCCATTACAGAAGTTTTTCAGAAACATTTATACTTTTATTGATTATTATGACTACCTTTGCTTTACTCTTTAAACCTAAATTATTATACAAAGAATATGAGCAAAAAGAAGAACTCAATTAAGTGTACATTCTTCGGATTTACGATGGCTGAAACAAAAAGAAACAAAATAATAAGATTCCTAAAGAAGAATAACTATGATTTTGAGGAGACGTATGACTATAAAATTATAGTCCGGAACATAACATTTGAAGGGTTTCATTGCAAAAAAGTTAAGTTGGATTTTTTTCGTGAGGCCATTTGGATGATTGATGCTGATTTGGGTGTTTTTGAAGACGAAAATCTTTTCAAAAGCACATATGACAAACTAAGTACAACCTTTAACAATAAATATGGAGACTACTGTATTATAAAAGATGATTTAGGATGTGCATATGAAGATGAAGACATGATTTGTGAATTCACTTGCAGAGATAAGCAAATCACCTTTTCTTACACCGTCATGAATGTGGACATAAAGACATTAAATATATTGAAAAAGCATCATTGGCGTCTGATATTAGAAAATAATATTACAGCTCCAAAATCAGGTGTTTATTTGTTAGCAATCAAACATGATTATGATATTTCATATGAGTGTCACAAAATGAAAGAAGGTGATTCCTTTTATGGTGTTGTAGGAGCTTCTACAGCTGCCCCAACTGATAACTTCGTACCTGTTGCATATCACTTCTTTAAAGAATTTGTTGATTCTAACAGCATTTCTAAGTCATCGTGTATAACCGATAGCTCATGGCGTCAATGCGTCTTTGATTCAGCATCAAGAGGATTGAGGGTTGTAGCATTTACACTAAATGGATTTTTGACGTATGGTATAAGTGAAAGTACTGTTTTGTTCTTTGAAGAAGAAGAAACTTTTACATACAAAGATACTTATCTATCTCCATGCTGGGGCGATGAGAAGAATCAGCAAGATATAAAAATACTTGCTTATCATTACATCGAGTTTTTTGGAGGTGATGGTTTGTCGTATTGGTTTTACAAATACCGTAAGATACATTCTGATGAAAATGAAAAGTGATATTACCTCATTAGGCAGTTTCTTAAGCTCGTTTTCTGTAAGAGGAGTGCGTTTCTTACTCTTGCCGTGCTTGATTGTCACGCGAGCGTAAGGATCACGCTCTATCTCTTCTGTTTCTACAAGCTGTCGCACCCATTTGTGGATTTTCTTATGATAACCGCTGCAGGTGACATCGGTACGAGTGCCATCGTGAAGCCATTTGTCGAAATCCATGATACGAGCAGGTGTAAGATCGCCATAAGTGTTCAGCTTGCCGTAGCGTTTTACGGCATCAATCACGACGCGCTTGTTTTTCCAAGAGCCGTGACGCAGTTCCTCATCTTCAAGAGCCATCTCCATATATAATATGAAGCTCTTTTTTGACGAATCCTTCTCCGTTTTCTTTTCCGCTTCCATAATCTCCTTCGGCTTCTTTATCTCGCCGGAGTAATGGAAGTTGAAGTTTTCGACAGTCATCTCCTCTTCAAGTACCTCCATTGCAGTAATGATGTCCTCACATTTCTTAATAATGTCGGTTGTCTCTTTTGAGTCAGCAAACTCTTTCCACTCGTCAGGTCTGCATCTGCCAACATTGATGTATTTGCGACCACCGCGACCGAGATAAATTCTTACCTCCAAATAGCCGTAACCTTTAGAGTTTGCGATTTTTCTTCTGTCAAAGACGACATCAACTAAATTTTTTTCATTGCACTTGAAGTTTTAGTGGTTTTGCCGGCTTTTAAGGGAAAAGTAGGGTAGCAAATAAAAGTGTAACACAAATTCAAACTAAAGTGTAACACGAAGTGTAACACAAATTTGTATCGCGCTGTACTTTTTGTACCGCTTTTTCCTCTTGGCTGGGTTTAGCCACGAAGTTAGACACTGTGTCCACACCTTTAGTGGATCAAATAATATTGTTGTGTTTTTAACAATC
>UMDN01034929.1_pt1 | contig 11814 bp, 13 predicted proteins | sample 1964491 | NCBI WGS metagenome assembly UMDN01 (sample SAMEA4835994, study PRJEB28245) | human gut metagenome | biome: gut microbiome; material: fecal sample | place: Denmark | collected 2008 | reverse complement strand
ATTCTTCTCTCAAACACTTTTTATATGTACTTTCCTTACTCGAAAGTTTGCCCAAACAAAACCATAAGCAATGACAAGGACAACCGGCATTTCATGGATAAAGCATAGACTTGTTATTCGTGAAACATAGACTTGCTATTCGTAAAGCACAAATTTGAAATCTCTAAAATACAGACTTGTAATTCGTAAAATATTGGCCTCGGATTCCCCCCACGCCGTGGGGAACAGAACCCCCTAATGTGGGGATGTCTTCCCCCTGGCGTGGGGGGAAATACGGTATGCCGAAAGGCATGATACTTCTATGATACATCAATGATACTTTTCTGTAAAATTTCCAGAAAAGTATCATTGGGCTAAGTCGTTAGTCTATAGTATTTTAGGGACTTGGCGGTGGCCAAGAATGATACTATGATACTTTTTTTGAGGAAAATGTTTTATGTGTGTGCGTTGTCAGTTACAGATCCTCATAGCGAGGGATGTCGCTAAGGAAGGAGTAGGAACGGTTGGTATAGTCGATTTTGCAGCAGTAGTGGCTGATGCCGTTGCTCACCACCAGGTAGTCGGCGTGGAGTAGGGTGTTGTAGGCGAAGATCTGGTTGAAGGTCTTCTGAGAGATGGCTATCGACGGCGCTTTGTATTCTATTATCATACGCGGCTTCAGATCCCTGGAATACAACACACTGTCGCAGCGCAGCTTCTTGCCGCCGATGGTCAGTTCCACCTCGTTGGCAAGGAGGGCAGTGGGGTAGCCCTTGTGGTCTGCAAGGAAATGGATGAAATGCTGGCGCACCCATTCTTCGGGAGTCAGCGCTATGAATTTCCTGCGCAATACGTCGAGGATATACTGTCTGCCATCTTGCTGGCGCGTTTTTATTTCGTAAGGAGGTAGGTTTAATCGGTTCATTTTATTAATTTTGCAATCAGAATGCGTCTTGCTGATATCGTTGCCATGACACGACAGGACGGTTGGCCCATGACGGGAGACTTCATCCTTGTGAGACGATGACCCGCAAAGGCAGCGGCTCGTGTCTATGGCATTGCAAAAGTAATGATATTTCGTGAATCTCAATATATGAGATGTCGGAAAAGAGCAGTGATTGACCATGCTTCAAAATTCCGTGTTTACGGGAATGGTATTGGCGACGAACAGTTTGATGGCATTCTTGAGAGGGTAAGGATGTTTTGTTGTTAACATTATTATACAAATAGAAAAATGTTGCAGCGAAACTGATAATGTATAAAATAGTTAAAAATATAGTATGGCTGAGAAAACAGCGACAGTGACTTTTGAGAGCGTGATGTCGGATCTGAAGGCCGGCAACTACGCACCGTCGTATCTGCTGATGGGGGAGGAGGCTTACTACATCGACCAGATTGCAGACTTCATTGCGGAGCATGCGATAAAGCCCGAAGAGAGAGATTTCAACCAGCAGATAGTGTTCGGAGCCGATGTGACGGGAGCCCAGGTGGCAGACATGGCGAGGAGCTATCCCGTGATGGCAGAGCGGCAGGTGATAATAGTGAAGGAGGCGCAGAACATAAAAAACTGGGACCAGCTGGAGCGTTATCTGGAAAAACCGGCAAAGACGACTGTGCTCGTGGTGTGTTATAAAAACGGTACTATCGACGGACGGAAGAAGATCCTGACGAGATTCAAGAATGCGGGAGTGGTGTTTGAGAGCAAGAAAAAGCGAGACTACGAGCTGCCGCCATTCATTGAGGCATATCTGAAAAAGCGCACAAAGGTGACGATAGAGAACAAGGCGGCGCAGATGCTTGCCGACCATATCGGGGCAGACCTCAGCAGGCTGACGGGAGAGATTGACAAACTGCTGCTCTCGCTGGAAGAGGGAGACACGCGCATCACGCCGCAGATGGTGGAGAAGAGGATCGGCATCAGCAAAGACTTCAATGCCTTTGAACTGAGAAGCGCCATCGCAGCGAAGGATGTGGTGAAGGCGAACCTGATATTGAAATATTTTGACAGCAATCCGAAAACAGGCGGGGCGTTCGCTCTGATACCGGTGATATTCTCGTATTTCCAGAATCTCATGCTTGCCTACTACGCTCCCAACAGACAGAATGATGTCGAGGTGGCGAGATGGCTCGACCTGCGCGGACCATGGGCCGCCAAGGAGTATATGCTGGGAATGAGAAACTACAGTGGTGGGAAAGTGATGCAGATAATAGACAAGATCCGTGAGGCTGACACCAAGTGCAAGGGGCTCGACAATCCGAATACTCCCACCGGCGAGCTGCTGCAGGAGTTGATTTTCTTTATCATGCATTGACCAGGGAACAAAGAATTTTCTGCCAGAAATGGTTACACCTTATATATATATATGTCCCCTCATCACCGTTTTTCGGGTGGTGAGGGGATGCTGTTTTATGGTATCTACACCCCGAAATGATGCGTTTTTTTACATTTTTGGTGCAGATTTTGTAAAAAGAAATGATTTTCGCGAACATAAATTTTATCCTTATTTCCGCTTGAAATCAGGGCTTTGCGTGATTTTTCCTATCCTGAGAATAGCATGATTTTGACATTACTTTCCCCTCGTTCGGAATCCTTTTGTTTCTGAAAAAAACGACTCTGAAAATGACTTCAAATTCAGCGTTAACAATTGTTTTGATATATCTTTGTGAAATTCAAAGATTTAAATTTTAAAACATTGAAGTTTAATTTAGTAAATACGATTTATATATTTGAAAACTTGAATACATTTTATTAAATCAAATTCAAATATCAACATCCGAATATTTAAATATTAAAATTCACACGAATTATTATGCAAAATAAAATAAGCCTTATAAATCACTGAAAACCAATGAGTTTTATACTTTTAAAGTAGCTGACAGGGTGAATTATACAAAATATCTTACAAAATTAATGTATATTCCCTATTTACGCCCCTAAACATATATAAATAACCAAATCACAACCAGTTAATTCCGAAAATCCCGTAAACAAAGGCTTTTCAAGCATTTAGCCCCCTAAAATTCACATTTACAAATCTAAACATCCAAAACCGAAGCCTAAAGATTTGATTTTACGAATTTACATTTAGAAATCTAATATTTAGAAAATAAAATATATTCTACATTTGTTGTATATTCCATTTTTTTGATTTACCTTTGTAAAGTCAAACAAAATCAGGGCTACAACCCCTATTTTTACTATAAGAGAAGAAAATGAAGGACAGAATTAGACAGCTGATGGAAGCGCAGCACATGACTCAACAGACGTTTGCAAACTTCCTCGGAATATCTCCTGCCACACTGAGTGGAATTTTTCAGGGACGTACAAAACCGACTCTGAACACCGTGGACTCTATAAAGTCGAAATTTCCGAACATCAGTCTCGACTGGCTCATGTTTGGAAAAGGAATGATGTTCGTTGACGAAGCGTCGGCGGATGACTCCTCCTCTACCCCACAGGAGAGTGGCATGGCCGGTGAGCAGATGCTCGACTTCGGAGATGCTGAAGGAAATGCGGGGGCAACATCGCAGCAGAGTGCCCCGATGGGCAACGCTTTCGCTACTAACGTGAGGCAGCAGGCAAAGTCGCCCGTACACACGGACATCGTATATAAGGAGAAGGAGCGCCGGAGGATAACTGAAATAAGAGTGTTTTACGATGACCAGACGTGGGAAAGTTTCGTGCCGAAGAAGTGATTATCTCGCTCTTCTGAATAATCAGACCCCAATCACGTACTGATTATCGGTTGAGGATAATGGGCTTTTTGGCGGCTTTGCAGATAATAATGTGATCTTATCGGTAGATATTAGGGATTTTTTGCCTAATTTTGCCGAAACTTATAAATGGAACTGATGAAAAAATACGTTTTAGACCTGATTGTTTCTTCGGTGGACCATATCAACGACAAATACGTCTTGATAAAGTTGACCCATGCGGAGAAGCTGCCCGAAATGGCACCAGGACAGTTCGTGGAGATACGCATCGACGGATCTGCAACGACATTCCTGAGACGCCCGATATCTATAAACTTCGTTGATTATCAAGCAAATGAGCTGTGGTTGCTGGTGGCTGCCATCGGTGACGGCACACGTGCCTTGGCACAGCTGAAGGCTGGTGACAAGCTGAACTGCATGTTACCTCTGGGAAACACGTTCACCATCCCTGAGAACAAGGATGCCAAGGTGTTGCTCGTCGGCGGCGGCGTGGGCGTTGCACCGTTTCTATATTTCGGTAAAGTGCTGAAAGACAATGGTATGACGCCGGTGTTCCTGCTCGGAGCACGGTCGGCAAAAGACCTGCTGCTCCTTGATGAATACAGGAAATACGGTGAGGTGTGCATCACTACCGAAGACGGATCGGAGGGAGAGAAGGGCTTCGTGACAAACCATTCCGTGCTGCAGCGAGTGAGGTTTGACCAGATTTCTACCTGCGGACCGAAACCGATGATGGTGGCAGTGGCGAAATATGCACATTCTGAGGGTATATGTTGTGAGGCGTCGCTCGAAAACAAGATGGCATGTGGCGTGGGAGCCTGTCTGTGTTGCGTGGAAGGCACGAAGAGCGGCAACCTGTGTGTTTGTAAGGATGGTCCAGTGTTTAACGTAAATGATTTGTCATGGCAGATTTAAGGGTAAAAATAGGAAATCTGGAGCTGAAGAATCCAGTGATGACAGCTTCAGGCACATTCGGATACGGTCCGGAATATGCTGATTTCGTGGAACTTAGTGAGATAGGCGGCATTATCGTGAAGGGCACCACCCTGCATCCGAGACAAGGCAACGACTATCCGCGAATGGCAGAGACGGCATCGGGAATGCTCAACTGTGTGGGATTGCAGAACAAGGGCGTTGACTATTTCTGTGAGCACATATATCCGGAGATAAAGGATATCGACACCAATATGATAGTGAACGTAAGCGGTTCTTCGCCAGAGGATTATGCAGAATGTGCGGCAAGGATAGACGCTCTCGACAAGATTCCGGCGATAGAACTGAATATTTCCTGCCCTAACGTGAAAGACGGCGGAATGGCGTTTGGAGTGACATGCGAGGGAGCTGCCAGTGTGGTGAGAGCCGTGCGCAAGAGTTATCATAAGACGCTGATAGTCAAGCTGTCGCCGAACGTCACTGACATTACGGAGATTGCACGTGCCGTTGAGGCAGAGGGTGCCGACAGCGTGTCGCTCATCAACACCCTGATGGGAATGGCGATAGACATAGAGAAGCGCAAGCCGATGCTGAGCATCAATACCGGTGGACTGAGCGGACCGGCGGTGAAGCCTGTTGCTCTGCGCATGGTGTGGCAGGTGGCAAAGGCTGTCGGAATTCCCGTTGTGGGACTCGGCGGCATCTGCAATGCCAACGATGCCATTGAGTTTATGCTTGCCGGAGCTTCTGCAATAGAAATCGGTACGGCGAACTTCCTGGATCCTCAGGTGACGGTGAAGGTGAAGAACGGCATCAATGAATGGCTTGACAAGCATGGATGCAAATCGGTGACTGAAATCATCGGTCAGTTGGAGGCCTGATGATTGCACCGGATGCATCATTCGGTTTGACAAAAAATCTTAGTTGATATTTCAGCCCATCCTTTTCGAGAGATCTGGATGGGTTTATTATATCTTCTTTCTTATTTGTTGTTTGCATATTTAAACACTTATTGTATTATGAAAACAAATCGAAATTGTTTGTAAGTGTTAATTGGTTTTCTTTTATTGTTAACCAATGTTACTAAATTAGCAAGAACTTTTGTACGGAAAAATTGGGAAAAATAGAAACCTTAGGAATTTCGATGGATAATTTGAAATAAATGGAGGTGTTTCTTGTTGAAATAAATTGAAGTGTTTCTTGTCGCTTTTGTAGAAAAATATTACTTTTGTTGGAACTTAACCCCAAAGCGGCATTATACCGATTCGGGATGAATTTTACGCAAACCCATAAAAAATAATTCTATGAAGGATAAAATGCTTTTTTCTTTTGCCTTTCTGCTTGTATTGGCAATGTTCGTATCGTGTTCAAAAGATTTGGCTGATGGCGATGACGCCTTGGGTGGTGTGACACTCAGGATAAAGGCCCGTGGACAGAGCGGGGCAGCGTCGGAAATGACCGTGGCGACACCGATAAACCTGTATGTATTTGATACGGCAGGACAATGTGTGGCGTATAAATCGGTGGCTTCGGAAAAGGATGTGGCAAACTTCAAGCTTGCCGCCGGAGCGTATCGGGTGTATTCCGTGGCGGGAGCAGATGCGGCAAACTATTCGTTGCCGACAAAGGAGGAGGCTACTCCGCAGTCTGTGGTGGCGCTGAAAGAAGGAATGGCACATGGCGACATAATGGCGGCAAATAGTGTGGTGGTGCTGACGGACGGCGAGGAAACGGACGTCACGCTGACGATGAACCGCAAGGTGTTTATGCTCCGCAACGTGACGATAAGCGATGTGCCGGAGAATGTGGCTGCTATAACGGCGGATGTCAGTCCTCTGTATGAGGGAATCAACGTGGCTGGAGAGTATTGCGGAGAGAATGGCGCCTATAACGTGGTACTGGAGAAGGGAACTGATGGCAAATGGACGAAGCAGTGTGACGCATTCCTGATGGAGAGCGTGGGAAATCCTGTTGTGACTTTCAATTTCACGACGACTGACGGCAAGGTGAAGACCTTCAGATATGTCAGCGACAAACCGCTGGCGGCAAACTACAAGGTGGATATGACCGTGAATTATCAGAGAGTGGCAGAACCGTCTCTGAAGTGCTTGATCAATGGTGTGTCGTGGGCCGGAGAACAGACCTGGACAATCGATGTGAAGGAGAATGAGATGGGCGACAATACGGGCGGCGATGTGAAAGTGGACGAGACGGCTCCAGAGCAGGGCACGGTATATAAAGGTTGCTATGTGCTGAAGTCGGAGCAATCTGCGGTGTCTGGCAATATCACCATTGTGACCCTTTTGGCGCCGAAATCGAAATGTTCACTTATATTCAATGCAGATGATCAGGCGGATGTTAAGAAGGCCGTTGATGCCGGCATTGCAGAGCTGGCTGTGAAAGGAGTGGATGGCTGGAGACTGCCGACAAAAGGGGAGATGGAGTATATAATGGACAACAGAGCCGATATTAATAATAATCTCAAGACATTGGGTTTGGAGATAATATATAAAGATATGAATGGAATTTATTATTTCCTGAATACTGACAATAAGATAATGTGTATGAATGAGGTAAAGAGCTCGTTTCCTCCCAGTTCTGGTAAAGCAGGACGTAATCTACGTCCCGTTGCCACCGTCACTTTCTTGAAAAAATGACAGATTTATCTGAGTTCTTTTCTCGCTTTGGGTTGAAGAAGCATACGTTATTTTTCGGCTGAAAGTGAGAAAAGAACGAAAAAATATGCAAAAGGAGTGGGGGAAAATCTGATAATCAAAGGAAAAATCAATTTTCTTGCAACTTTTCTCTATGAAATTTTGCAGTTTACAATAAAAGTACTACCTTTGCACTCCGAAAACGGTCGGTTCCGTAGCTCAGTTGGATTAGAGCAACGCCCTTCTAAGGCGTGGGTCTTGGGTTCGAATCCCAACGGAATCACTTGGGGAGGTTTAGAAGCCTCCCTTTTTTGTATCTGATAATCAAATAGTTACGTTGTAAAGCGTTTAATATTAAAGGATTAGAGATAAATATAGGATTTGGACATAAAAAGGTGTATGTATACGTATTAGATATGTACGAATTGTTTGACGATTCGTCATGCACCTACCGCTGAATAGTTACGTTAGGAAAGTTTAATATTGAAAGCGCCAAAACGTCATTGTTTTTTTGTATCATTGTAGGGTATTGTTCTTTAAAGTATTTTAGTGTATTTTTGTCCACTACACGAAACGAAAAAAGACTGGAGAAAAACTTGTCAGCAACAGAAAAAGAGAAACATCAAAAATGAACACTGATAATAAACAACTTCCAATAAAACGTGAAGACTACGAGTCGATGCTGCAACACGCCGTTGCAGTGATTGAACATGCACGACTGGAAATAGCTAAGCATATTAACGGCAATATTGCTTCCGCATATTGGGAGATTGGCAAGATGCTTCATGAGCGAAAGGTAGAAAGCGGACATGGGGATGGCGTGGTACGTCAGTTGTCCGTAGATTTGAAAGAACGCTATCCGAAGATGGGTCTTTCACCACGACAGCTTTGGAACATGAAGAAGTTTTATCTTCGTTATGCAGGGCACGATGAAAAAGTGCTACGCGCCGTAGCACTTTTGCCGTGGTCGCACAACTTGCTCATTATGAGCAAGAATAAGAATGATGAAGCTACTCTGTTTTATGCGAAAGAAACTATTGCTAAAGGTTGGAATCGCGACTTACTACTCAATGCGATTAAGCTAAATATGTACGAGTCGCAGTTGGCGACAAAGGTTGACAACAATTTCAGTCGCACGCTTCCAATGGAGCAAGCTCGATATGCCAATGAGGTGTTCAGTAGCAGTTATAACCTTGGCTTCCTTGGAGTGACAAACCCCATACTGGAGCTTGAACTCGAAGACCGTCTTGTGAAGGCTATCACACGTTTCCTTATGGAGCTCGGCAATGGCTTCACGTTCATCGGCAACCAACACGTGTTGGAGTACAACGGCAAAGAGAGCAAGGTGGATATGCTTTTCTTCCACCGTGGCTTGCGCTGCCTTGTGGCTGTCGATTTGAAGATAGGTGCTTTCAAACCTGAGTATGCAGGAAAGATGAACTATTACCTTTCGCTGCTCGACCGTCTTGAAAGGGGCGAAGGTGAAAACCGCTCAATCGGCATCATCCTCTGTGCAGAGAAAGATCGTGTGGAAGTGGAGCTTGCTCTCGAAGACATGGGCAAACCGATAGGCGTGGCTGACTTTCAACTGATAGTGCCAAAGAAAGAATTAGAGGAAGTCCTTACCAATGAGATTAAAAAGTTCGGTGAGGAGAAAGGTGGAAAATAGAATTGTTACGGAATATTTAGGGTTTAAGAAATACTTTTTTCTTAAAATGGGCGTTTATCTTGAAGGAAAATGCTACCTTTGCATTGCAAATGCTTCATGTTCAGCAGACAACAGGAATGTTGGCTCTTGAATCAGAGTTCACTATTTGTGATAGCTATAAAAGAACTCTCTGGTCGGCAGCGTGAAGCAGTAAGGCATTTATCTTGAATTTCAACAAACTATTGATACAAAGGAAAAATGAAAAAACACGGCGTTATGTTATTCACATTCGTCATTCTATTTTTGACTTTAGGCTGTGATTGGGCTTATGGCCAGGAAAAAGAGGGGAATGAGAAAGAAGAGGTTATAGTGACTTTGAACTTTTCAGAAAAAGGAGCATTTGGATTAAAAAATAATAACAAAAATAATAGCCAAAGTGTACAGACCGATATTACTTTTAAAGTTCAAGATTTATCCGTCTCATTAAATGGAAATATATGTTATCATGAAGGGAAAAACACTTATCTCAGATTAGACTGGTGGGATAATAATCCGGGACAGATAAATATTTCTGTACCAAAGAATGATGCGATAAAGAGTATTAGTATAACGGCAAAAAAAGATGAATACTCAAAGTTTACGGTATCATACATGCATAACCAAAAAGAAATTTCAAGAATATTTGATAAGAAGAACCCCCAAGAGCCTATCCAAGTTAATGGGATTGACAGTGACCACATCATATTGACTCCTCAAAAGTTAGGAAAACTGTATCTTATTCAAATCGCCCTAACCATCACCCGCCCCAAGCTTGACGCTACGCTTGACGAGAAAGGCGAGAATGTAGAGAGCACAATTAGTGGAATCGTCGGCGAGAACAAGACGTTGGCTCTGAATCGCACATTCAACCCCTCTCAGTTGTATACCATGTGTCTGCCCTTCGACCTGAGCAAGGATATGATAACGGAGATTTTCGGCAACGAAACGAAGGTATATTCGTATGACGGATATCAGAACGGAGAACTGTCGTTCTCTACTGTGAAAGAGGGCGTGTTGAATGCCGGCATGCCGTTTCTGATGCGGCCCGAGTATTATGTGGAGCAGCCAACGTTTGCGGGCGTCACAGTGAAGAGCACCAGCGCACAGGCTGTAGGTGGCGGCGAATGGGATCTCTGCGGTACTTTTGGATCGTACGAGTTGGCGGCAGATGGCACGCAACTGTTTCTGTGGGCAGACGGTACGCTGGTGAGACCGAAGGCTAATTCGCGGACGATGAGAGGCTTCAGATGTTATCTGCAAAAGCATACTGGAACGGTGAACGGGAGTGCCCAGCTGCCCTCTGTGACCATCGACGGGGAGACGAACGCCATAAAGACCGCTGAGTATGCGGCACCAACAAGTGCTACAACCCGTTACTCGCTGTCGGGAATGAAGCTGAATGAAGGCTGCAAGACTGCAAACGGCGGGATAATGATTATAGACGGAAAGAAATTCATCACAACGAACAGATAAAATAACGCAGAAGGAGAAAGAAATATGAGTAGCAGAATTTACATAAAACCAAATATGAAGGTAATACCATTGGAGGCAGAAGGCTTGGCACCGCTCTCGGCGAACGGTATAAGAATAAAGGTGCCCGATGTGATATCGGAACCGGAGGTGGATGCCGACGAAGCCTGTGCAAAAGACTTCGGCAGCAACATCTGGGAGACGGAATAAGAAACCTGCCCCCCGATCAGAACATTTTTGGCGTCAAGCCTCCATGTCGCAAGAGTCCTGCCGCCAATTCCGTCAGTATATGGTTTAATCCCCAAACGCCTATCAGGCAGTTTGGGGATTAAGTCGTTTATATAGGTGATTAACTGATATTCCCAAAATATCTTGTGATGGGCAAAAGAAATAAATGAGGAAGACTATGCATCCCTTTATTGTTTCATTCAATATCAAATCCCATGTCTCGCACAAGTTGCTTGACAACATTGACTTTGACGGTTGAAGCATCCTCTTTATCATAGAGAAGAAGGAAAACCACATGACCGTTTTCCACATCTGTAAAGACATTGAAAGTAATGACCCTTGCTCCACCAGATTTACCTTTGCCTTTAGCTTTGATAGCCATACGGATTTTGCGTATGTTTTTTGTAATCTCATCGCCTTGCAAAGGATTGTTCTTAATGCTTTCAAGAAACTCCTTGTAGTCTTGTTTAAAACTTGGATATTTTTTAGCGAGCCGTTTTGCTTCTTTTGCGAAGTCGTCAGAAACCGATACTGTAATATTACAACTCATCGAGCAAACTATCAGCAGATTGAAGTTTACGTTTTCCGGCAATGGCTTCCTTTACCTCCGTCAAAGCGTTTCTGAGTTCTTTCATCAAGTCGCGCGGTGCGTCAATGGTATCACTTCCGTCATCTGGGAAGATGCGGAAACTGCCAGCACGCGATTTTAGGACTACGTGCTCTCCTGCTTTTGCCAAATTCAGATACTTAGTCTGATTAGTGCGAAAGTCTCTTGTGCTAACTACAACCATAATTCAATATATTTGTTTACAATGCAAAGAAAGTGCAAACCGAATGCAGAATATCAAGCTTGCTTGAATATTATGCTGAGGTGCAGCCTTTCTTATGCAAAGATACGCTTTTTATTGAAACAACAATCGAAATGGTAGCCAATTAACATTATTTGGTAGCCAATCACATATACACCTCAATCCCATTCACCTCAAATATACACACGTCACGAAGCTGCCGTTCGTTAGAGTCCAGTGGCTTCATTCGTCTTATGTCTTTTTAAATAAGACAGACTGAGGCTTCCACAGCCTTCGTAGAAGTCTTATTTGAGGGAGATAAATTGAAAAATGCTTCCATACTGTGAAAGTACGGAAGCAT
>UMDN01003471.1_pt1 | contig 12019 bp, 7 predicted proteins | sample 1964491 | NCBI WGS metagenome assembly UMDN01 (sample SAMEA4835994, study PRJEB28245) | human gut metagenome | biome: gut microbiome; material: fecal sample | place: Denmark | collected 2008 | reverse complement strand
ATGGAGCTTGGCACAACCATTCCGTATGATGGCACACAATGGTGAGATAAATACGATCCGGGGAAATCGTGCATGGATGGAAGCCAGAGAAAGCGTATTGTCATCGGAAGCACTAGGAGATATTTCACAAATACGCCCCATCATACAACCAGGTATGAGCGACAGTGCTTCGATGGATAACGTACTGGAATTTTTTGTCATGTCAGGATTAAGTTTACCTCATGCACTTGCCATGATGGTTCCAGAATCGACGAATGACAAAAACCCTATCAGCCCTGCATTAAAGGCTTTTTACGAGTATCATTCCATCTTAATGGAACCATGGGACGGACCAGCCGCCTTGCTTTTCAGCGACGGCCGCTATGCCGGAGGTATGCTCGACCGTAACGGACTCCGTCCGGCACGCTGGCTGGTTACCAAGAGTGGCACAATGGTTGTGGCAAGCGAGACAGGAACAATCAGTTTCAATCCCGACGAGATTGAAGCAAAAGGAAGGTTGCAGCCCGGCAAGATTCTACTTGTCGACACACAAGAGGGAAAAATATATTATGACAATGAAGTAAAAGAAAACCTGGCTTCTGCCCTACCTTACTCAGAATGGCTTTCTGCCAACCGTATCGAGCTCGATACATTGCGGAGCGGACGTAAAGTAGAAAATGCAGTAAAAGAAGCCGGACGCCGGTTGCGTATTTTCGGATTCACACGTGAAGACGTAGAAAGAACGCTGACTCCAATGTGTAAAACAGGGGCTGAACCAACAGCTTCAATGGGAAATGACACCCCGCTTGCCGTCTTATCAGAAAAGCCCCAGCTGCTTTTCAACTATTTCAGACAGCAGTTCGCCCAAGTTACCAATCCAGCGATTGATCCAATTCGTGAAGAACTGGTAATGTCACTGACTGAATACATTGGTGCGGTAGGAAAGAACATTCTTACCCCAGATGCCCTGCATTGTAAGATGGTACGTCTGCCTCATCCGATACTGACAAATACACAACTTGATATATTGTGCAACATCAGATACAAGGGCTTCAGTACTGTAAAGCTAAAAATGGTCTTTGACGCCCAAACTGGAGAAGACGGATTGCGTGCCGCTATTGACAACCTATGCAAGAAAGCAGAAGAAGCAGTCGATGGAGGAGCTAATTACATTGTACTTTCAGATCGGGATATAGACGAGAGCCACGCACCAGTTCCCTCCTTACTTGCTGTAAGTGCCGTACACCATCATCTGATATCAGTACAAAAACGTGTACAGACTGCTCTGATAGTTGAAAGTGGTGAAGCACGCGAAGTAATGCACGCTGCCTTATTATTAGGCTACGGTGCAAGTGCGATCTGTCCGTATATGGCATTTGCAGTAATAGACGGATTAGTAAAGAGAGGCGACGTACAACTGGATTACAATACAGCCGAAAAGAACTATATAAAGGCCTTGTGTAAAGGACTATATAAGGTAATGAGCAAGATGGGTATCAGCACCATCCGATCATATCGTGGCGCAAAACTTTTTGAAGCTGTAGGATTGAATTCGGAAATGATGAAAAGATACTTCGGTACTTGTATTTCTACTATCGGCGGAGCCGGTCTGAAAGACATTGCAAACGATTATCTGAAATTCCACACCGCTGGAGTTTCCATCACCGATGATGAAGCAGAAGCAATGCTCGATAATATCGGACAATTCTCTTTCCGCAAGGATGGTGAAATACATGCATGGAACCCTGATACCATTAGTTTGCTACAACTGGGCACTCGTACCGGAAGCTACAAGAAGTTTAAGGAGTTCACACAAAAAGCAAACGAGAAGTCAGCTCCTGTATTCCTTCGTGACTTTTTCAGTTTCCGGAGTAATCCGATAGACATAAACTCTGTCGAACCGGTAGAAAACAATGTCAGACATTTCGTAACCGGTGCAATGTCATTCGGTGCCATCAGTAAAGAAGCTCATGAGGCCATGGCACTTGCCATGAACAAACTGGGTGCACGAAGCAATACCGGAGAAGGTGGAGAAGACAGTGCACGATTCAGCGCCGTATATCATTCCGACAGTGACAATGAAGACATCAGTTTATGCAGTAAGACCAAACAGATTGCTTCAGGACGCTTTGGAGTCACAACTGAATATCTGGTCAATGCAGAAGAAATCCAAATCAAAGTAGCCCAGGGAGCAAAACCGGGAGAAGGCGGTCAGTTACCAGGATTCAAGGTCAATGAAGTGATAGCACGTACACGTCACTCCATCCCTGGCATTTCCCTCATTTCTCCTCCACCTCATCATGACATTTACAGTATCGAAGATTTGGCACAACTTATTTTCGATCTGAAAAATGTAAATCCACGTGCAACTATCAGTGTGAAACTGGTAGCAGAAAGCGGTGTAGGAACAATTGCAGCCGGAGTAGCGAAAGCCAAAGCTGATTTAATTGTTATCTCTGGAGCAGAAGGAGGAACAGGCGCATCACCAGCTTCTTCGATGAGATATGCAGGTATTCCACCTGAAATAGGATTGAGTGAAACACAGCAAACACTCGTACTTAACGGACTGCGCGGACAAGTTCGCCTGCAAACAGACGGACAATTAAAAACGGGTCGTGACATCATCAGCATGGCATTGCTGGGAGCCGATGAATACGCTTTTGGTACAGCTGCTCTGATTGTGTTGGGATGTGTAATGATGCGTAAATGCCACACCAACTTATGTCCGGTAGGAGTCGCTACCCAAGACGAAAAATTGCGTGAACATTTCCGCGGACACTATCGCTACCTGATCAATTACTTCGAATTCCTTGCTCAGGAAGTACGAGAGTATCTGGCTGATATGGGTTTCACGCGTCTGGAAGACATTATTGGCAGAACAGACCTTATCGAGATTATTCCGCATGATAATGCTGGAAAAATAGGAGGATTAGACTTCAGCCGTATTCTCCATCAGGTAGATAACGGAACAGATATCCACCATACGGCCGACCATCCTACCGATCTTTCTGAGGTAAAAGACCGATCAATCATTGCTGCGGCACACGAAGCACTGGAAAAAGGGAAACAAGTAGAATTGGAATATACCATTTCGAATACAGACCGTTCAGTAGGAACTATGCTTGCTGGAGAAGTTGCCACCAGATATGGACACAAAGGACTACCCGATGGAACTATTAATGTCAAATTCAAAGGCTCCGCAGGTCAGAGTTTCGGCGCATTCCTTACACGGGGTATCAGTTTCCGTCTGGAAGGTGAAGCAAACGATTATGTCGGTAAAGGTTTAAGCGGCGGACGTATAGCTGTACTTCCTCCAATGGGATCTTGCTTTGATGCTTCAAAAAATACAATTGCCGGCAACACCCTAATGTATGGAGCTACAACCGGAGAAGTATATATAAACGGATGTGTAGGTGAGCGCTTTGCTGTCAGAAACTCAGGAGCCATTGCTGTAGTAGAAGGCGTAGGCGACCACTGCTGCGAGTATATGACAGGCGGACGAGTTGTTGTCTTAGGACATACCGGACGAAATTTCGCTGCCGGAATGAGTGGCGGTATCGCATATGTATGGGATCCGGAACGCACATTCGATTATTTCTGCAATATGGAAATGGTGGAACTCAGCCTGTTGGAAGACTCTGCTGCACGTAAAGAACTTCGCGAACTGATAGAATCTCACTGGAAATATACAGGTTCCAAGTTAGCACGTACACTGCTCGATAGCTGGCAGCAACATGTAGACGAGTTTATTCAAGTCACTCCTATCGAATACAAGCGCGTACTGGCAGAAGAACAAATGAAAAAGCTTCAGCAGAAAATAGCAGAAGTACAAAGAGATTACTAAAGAACAACTAATAAAACTATTGACATGGGAAATCCTAAAGCATTTCTAAATATACCTCGCCAGGAGGCAGGCTATCGCCCCATCCACGAACGCATCTCTGACTTTGGAGAAGTAGAACAAACACTGAACTCAAGCGAACGCAAGTTGCAGGCATCACGCTGCATGGACTGCGGTGTACCTTTCTGTCACTGGGCATGCCCGCTGGGCAACCGTCCTCCCGAATTTCAGGACGCATTAAGTAATGGTAAATGGCGTGAAGCTTATGAAATATTAACCCGTACAAACGATTTTCCGGAGTTTACTGGAAGGGTCTGCCCCGCACTATGCGAGAAGTCATGTGTGCTCAAGCTGAGTATTGACTCACCGGTTACTATCCGAGAAGACGAAGCTGCTATCATCGAAGCAGCATTCAGAGAAGGATATATTACAGCAAAACAATACAAAAGAAACGGATTAAAAGTTGCTGTCATCGGCTCCGGACCTGCCGGACTGGCTGCTGCCAATCAATTAAACCGTCGGGGATATCAGGTTACAGTATTCGAAAAAGACGAATATATAGGAGGTTTATTACGTTTCGGCATACCGAACTTTAAACTGCATAAACCAGTAATCGACCGCCGACTGAAGATTATGGAAGACGAAGGTATTTGCTTCAAGACAAACTCAACAATCGACTTGGAACATTTACCCGAAGGATTTGACGCATACGCTATCTGTACAGGAACACCAGAGGCACGCAACTTGAACATCCCCGGACGTGAACTTCGCGGCATTCATTTTGCCATGGAAATACTGGCACAGCAAAACAGAGTTCTAGCCGGACAGACATTCAGCGACGAAGAACGTATCACGGCAAAGAACAAGAAAGTTCTCGTAATCGGAGGAGGTGATACAGGAAGCGATTGTATCGGAACAGCCAATCGTCAGGGAGCTATCAGTGTATGCCAGATAGAAATCATGCCTAAACCTCCTGTTGGTCATAATCCCGCAACCCCCTGGCCACAATGGCCCGTAGTTCTGAAGACCAGTTCAAGTCATGAGGAAGGATGTACACGCCGTTGGAGTCTTACTTCAAACCGTTTTCTGGGAACTGAAGACGGACGTGTATGTGGCGTAGAAGTTGAAGAGGTGGAATGGATTCCCGCAGCAGACGGCGGACGCCCTCAAATGCGTCCTACTGGCAAAAAAGAAATCATAGAAGCAGATTTAGTATTGCTTGCCATGGGATTCCTCAAGCCACAATTACCCGAGCTTCCTCAAAACGCGGTAGTAGCCGGAGATGCTGCTACAGGTCCGAGCCTGGTAGTAAAATGTATAGCAGCAGGACGCCGGGCAGCCGCTGAAATTGATGCTATGCTGCAAAAGGGCAGCCATTAAAGAACATTTTAAAACAGAAACATTATGTGTGGAATAGCCTGCATTTTCAATATCAAACAGCAAACGCCAGAACTCAGGCAGAAAGCCTTGTCGATGGCGAAAAAGATACGCCACCGCGGTCCGGACTGGAGTGGCATTTACTGCGGTGGAAGCGCCATACTGGCACACGAGCGTCTTTCCATTGTCGATCCGCAATCAGGAGGGCAACCCCTCTATTCAAGCGACGGAAAAAAAGTACTTGCCGTAAACGGCGAAATTTATAATCACCGCGACATACGTGCGCAGTATGCCGGCAAATATAATTTTCAGACAGGCAGTGACTGCGAAGTGATTCTGGCACTTTATCAGGAAAAAGGCATACACTTTCTGGAAGACTTAAGCGGCATTTTTGCATTTGCCCTCTATGACGAAGAGCGTGATGAATTTCTGATAGCCCGTGACCCGATAGGCGTTATACCTTTATATATAGGACATGATGCAGACGGAACCGTATACTGTGCCAGTGAACTGAAAGCTCTGGAAGGATTCTGCGAGGAGTATGAACCGTTCCTTCCCGGACACTATTACTGGAGCAGAGAAGGTAAAATGGAGCGATGGTACAAACGTGACTGGATGGAATATCAGGCCGTAAAAGACCGTTATACTTCATTACCCGAATCAGAAGCATATACCACTCAGGTAAACGAGGTGCGTACAGCTCTCGAAGCAGCCGTACGCCGTCAGCTGATGAGCGATGTTCCTTATGGAGTGCTTTTGTCAGGCGGACTGGACTCTTCGGTTATTTCCGCCATAGCAAAGATTTACGCCGACAAACGTATCGAAACTGATGGGAAAGCTCCTGCCTGGTGGCCTCAGCTGCACTCCTTTGCCGTAGGTCTGAAAGGTGCTCCCGATCTGGAAAAAGCCCGGCTGGTAGCCGAACATATCGGTACTGTACATCATGAGATCAATTATACGATTCAGGAGGGTCTGGATGCCATACGCGACGTTATATATTACATCGAAACATACGACGTGACAACCGTCCGTGCCTCTACTCCGATGTATCTGCTGGCTCGAGTCATCAAGTCGATGGGTATCAAAATGGTACTAAGTGGTGAAGGAGCCGATGAAGTATTCGGAGGTTACCTTTACTTCCATAAAGCCCCTACAGCGGAAGCCTTCCACGAAGAAACTGTCCGCAAGCTCTCCAAACTCCACTTGTACGACTGCCTGCGTGCCAACAAATCACTTTCTGCATGGGGTGTAGAAGGTCGTGTGCCGTTCCTCGACAAAGAGTTTCTGGATGTAGCCATGCGCCTGAACCCGGCTGTAAAAATGTGTCCGGGACATACCATCGAAAAACGTATCGTACGTGATGCCTTTGCTTCTCTTCTGCCAGAGAGTGTAGCATGGCGACAGAAAGAGCAGTTCTCCGACGGAGTGGGATATTCGTGGATTGACACCCTGAAAGCAATTACAGCAGCCGCTGTCAGCGACGAGGAAATGCAACATGCAGCAGAACGTTTCCCGATCAATCCGCCACAGAACAAAGAAGAATATTACTACCGTTGTATTTTCGAAGAACACTTCCCCAGTGCGTCGGCAGCCAAAAGCGTACCGAGTGTACCAAGTGTCGCATGTTCTACAGCCGAAGCACTGGCATGGGACGCAAGTTTCAAAAACCTGAACGATCCGAGTGGCCGCGCAGTAGCCGGAGTACACGAGGCTGCTTACTAAAAAAGCAATAATACTGCATTGCCATTCAACCAACAATAAACTGATATGGAAATTGAATTTACAAAAATGCATGGCGCAGGAAATGACTATATTTATGTCAACACCCTGCGCTATCCGATAGATAATCCGGAAGAACTGTCAGTCGAATGGAGCCGCTACCATACAGGTATTGGTTCCGACGGACTGGTTCTTATCTGCCCTTCAGATCAGGCCGACTTTAAAATGCGTATATTCAATGCCGACGGCTCCGAAGCTCGCATGTGCGGAAACGCCAGCCGTTGCATCGGCAAATATTTATACGAAGAAGGTCTTACCAACAAGACAGACATCCAGCTCGAAACATTGTCGGGCATCAAAATTTTACACCTGCACCTCAACGATAAAAACACGGTAGAAAGCGTAACGGTCGATATGGGTATTCCGACAGATATTCACGAAGTAGCTTTGGGTGAAGGTTATATCGCCTCCAAAGGCATCGCCGTATCAATGGGTAACCCCCATCTGGTAATCTTTGTTGACGAGATTAACAAAATAAAGCTGGAAGAAGTAGGTCCTGCCCTAGAACATCATCCTTTGTTCCCCGACCGGGTAAATGTAGAATTTGTTCAGGTTCTTACCGACAGCAAAGTCCGGATGAGAGTATGGGAACGAGGCTCTGGAATCACTCAGGCATGCGGTACAGGAGCATGCGCCACAGCTGTAGCCTCAGCTTTTACAGACCGATGTGGCAGAAAAAGTTCCATCGTAATGGATGGAGGAACACTTGAAATAGAATGGGCAGGCGATAATCATATTTATATGACAGGACCTGCTACTAAAGTATTTGATGGTAAAATAGAAATATAATTATACATTATGGCATTAGTAAACGAACATTTTCTGAAGCTGCCGGGAAGCTACTTATTCTCGGACATTGCTAAAAAAGTCAATGCATTTAAAGTTACTCATCCTGGAAAAAATTTAATTCGCTTGGGAATAGGTGACGTCACGCGCCCACTTCCTCCCGTCTGCATAGAAGCCATGCACCGTGCCGTAGATGAAATGGCAAACGCCAAGACTTTCCGCGGATACGGACCGGAACAAGGATACGACTTTCTGATAGAAGCAATTATCAAACATGATTTTGCCTCACGTGGCATCAGCCTCAGCCCATCGGAAATATTCATCAGCGATGGAGCCAAAAGTGATACCGGCAACATTGGTGAACTGCTTCGCTGGGACAACAGCATGGGAATTACTGATCCGGTATATCCTGTTTATGTAGACAGTAACATCATGTGCGGACGTTCAGGAACACTGGATGAAAACGGAAAATGGAGTAATGTAACTTACCTTCCATGCACAGAAGAAAACAATTTCATACCCGAGCTGCCTAAGCACAGAGTCGACCTGATATATCTGTGCTATCCTAACAATCCGACAGGCACTACTCTAACCCACGAACAGTTAAAGAAATGGGTAGATTATGCACTCTCGAATGATACACTGATTATCTTCGATGCAGCATACGAAGCCTTCATTCAGGAGCCTAACGTGCCCCACTCCATCTACGAAATACGAGGAGCCAAAAAGGTGGCAATCGAAATCCGCAGTTTCTCGAAAACAGCTGGATTCACCGGTGTACGTTGCGGGTATACTGTCATCCCCAAAGAGGTAACAGCAGCCAGCCTGGACGGACAGCGTATTCCGCTTAATCCGCTATGGAACCGCCGTCAATGTACAAAATTCAATGGAACAAGCTACATTACCCAGCGCGGCGCAGAAGCAATCTATACCCCCGACGGGCAGAAACAGATAAAAGAAACTATAAACTATTACATGGAGAATGCCCGTATCATGCGCGAAGGTCTGAAAAAAGCAGGATTCAGTGTTTACGGAGGTATAAATGCTCCATATATCTGGCTGAAAGTTCCGGAAGGTATGACTTCATGGAAATTCTTCGACCAGTTACTATACGAGGTAAACATCGTAAGTACTCCGGGAGTTGGTTTCGGTCCCAGCGGTGAAGGCTATTTACGCCTCACAGCCTTCGGACAACGTGAAGAATGTCAGGAAGCCATGCAGCGCTTACAGAACTGGATATAAAATATAATAAAATAAAAAGGGAGGCCGTCGATTACTTCTTGTTTATCAAGTGGTAACGACGGCCTTTTTTATGGCTATAAACCTGCTTATAAATAGTATACTCACCTCTCTCCGAAAATATGCTGATGTTTTAAAAAAATATGCTGATATTTTACTAGAAACTTCTCGATGTTTCTAAAATTTTTGTACAAAAATTATATGCCCTCTGCTGACGTTATTTGTAAACAATAAGTTATCTATACCTGGAAAAAAGCAATGTTAAGTTATCTCTTCATCCAAATCGAATACAAAAAGATTCATAAAGAACGATATTTGTATCAATTTATCATATATAAAACAATTTAAGTTTCAATTTAAAACACAATACAAGATTTTAGTTTCAAAATAAAACATATATGATTTTATAAGAAACAATTTGCTCCTTCAATGTTCCACACAAAAGCAAAAAGATATAATTTTGCAATACAGAAAAACAAAAAGAAACAAATACAAAATATTATATATAATTTAAACACAAAATAAACAAAACACAATACAAATAGATACAAATACACTAATTTAAAAAGCAAAAGCAATGAAAACAACGATTCAACACAAACTAGCAGCAGCAATAATAGCAATGCTACCTGCAGCCTTATCGGCACAAGAACATATCGAAGCTGATATCGGAGCCGACATCGTCAGTGGATATATTTGGCGAGGACAGGACTTGGGAAATATCAGTATTCAGCCCTCCGCTTCCATCAGCTACAAAGGAATATGGTTATCAGGATGGGGAACGGTAGGATTTGATAAAGATGATACCAAAGAGTTCGATTTGACAGTAGGATATAGCATTAAAGGCTTTAGCGCTTCAATCACAGATTATTGGTTTGACGGAGGAGCCGGTTATTTCCACTATGGCGCAAGAAATACATCGCATGTGTTCGAAGCACAAATAGGATATGATTTCGACTTCATAGCAGTCAACTGGTACACCAACTTTGCCGGAAATGACGGACTTAACAAGAAAGGAGAACGAGCTTATTCATCTTATTTTTCCCTAGCCGCTCCTTTCAAGCTGGGAGGTTTGGACTGGTGCGCTGAAGTGGGAGCTACTCCATGGGCTACAAGCTTCTACAACAAATCCGGAAGCGATGACTTTGGAGCTAATGGCTTTGAAATAGCAAATATAAGTCTGGCAGCAACAAAAACACTAGATATAACAGAATCGTATTCATTACCGGTATCGGCTAAAGCCATATGGAATCCGGCAACAGAAGGAGCTTACTTTGTATTTGGCATTAATTTCTAAGAGAGAGAGAAAATTTAGGTATAGTTTTGATATTAAGGTTAAAAAGACAGGATAACGTTTATACATTACAAAATACAAATACAACGCTTATGAAAAAAATTGAGGCAATTATTCGCAGAACACGGTTTGAAGATGTCAAAGAAGCTTTATTGGCAGCTGATATCGAATGGTTCTCTTACTACGATGTAAGAGGAGTAGGTAAGACACGCGAAGGTCGCATTTACCGAGGAATCGTATACGACACCAGTTCGATAGAAAGAATACTTATATCAATTGTCGTACGCGATAAGAATGTAGAAAAGACAGTACAAGCTGTCATGCAAGCTGCCCGCACGGGAGAAATCGGAGACGGACGTATTTTTATCATCCCTGTAGAAGATTCTATCCGGATCCGAACCGGAGAGCGTGGTGACATAGCATTATACAATGCAGAACAGGAGAAATAAACAAACGAAACGATACAAAATACAAAACTAAACAAGAATAATTATGGATACAAACATTATACTCGACACAGGAAACACAGCATGGATGATTGTTGCCACCTTACTCGTACTGCTAATGACAATTCCCGGTATTGCTTTATTTTACGGAGGATTGGTTCGACAGAAAAATGTACTAAGCATTATTATGCAATGTATGCTTATCGTATGTGCCGTCACTATCATATGGATCGCCTTTGGTTACAGTTTTGTTTTTGGAACAGATCTGATGGAAAGCGGCAGTCGCTGGGGATTCCTGATAGGAGGATTCGACAAAGTTCTGCTAAATGGCATTACAACAGGTAGTCTTTCCGCCGGTAACATTCCGGAACTGATATTTGTCCTGTTCCAGTGCATGTTCGCAATTATCACCCCTGCCCTTATTTTAGGAGCTTTTGCCGAGCGCATTAAATTTTCGGGCTTCCTGCTGTTCACCGTATTATGGAGCATACTGGTATATATACCTATGGCACATTGGGTATGGGGAGGAGGATTTCTCCAGCAGATGGGTGCAATAGATTTTGCAGGAGGAACGGTAGTACACATCAACGCAGGTATTTCAGCTCTTGTCATGGCCATTATGGCAGGAAAAAGAAGTGACTACAAGATTGGGCACCCTATGACTCCACACAACATCACATTTGTATTCCTAGGAACAGCTTTTCTATGGCTGGGATGGTTCGGATTCAATGCTGGAAGTGGACTGAATGCCGACGGTATAGCAGCTAACGCATTCCTTGTTACCCATCTGGCCACTTGCGTAGCAGCACTTACATGGATGGCAGTCGACTGGATACACAATAAAAAGCCGACAACCGTAGGGGCATGTACCGGTGCTGTATCAGGTCTGGTAGCAATCACTCCGGCAGCCGGAACTGTAGATATCGTCGGAGCTTTCTTTATCGGCTTAATTACCCCGCTTATCTGTTTCTACATGGTAGCAGTCATCAAACCCAGATTCAAATATGATGACACACTGGATGCTTTCGGAGTACATGGCATCGGAGGTATAGTAGGATCCATTCTTACCGGTGTATTTGCCACTCAGTTCATCTCCGGAGAAGGTGGAGTAAAAGGAGCCTTGTACGGTGACTGGCATCAGTTGTGGATACAAATCATAGCAACAGTCATATCAATCGTATTCAGTGCTGTAATGACCTATATATTATTTAAAATAACTGACCGTCTGGTTGGTATCCGTGTAGAGTAGGCTCGGCAATGGGCGCCTTACCACCTTTC
>UMDN01054171.1_pt1 | contig 12091 bp, 6 predicted proteins | sample 1964491 | NCBI WGS metagenome assembly UMDN01 (sample SAMEA4835994, study PRJEB28245) | human gut metagenome | biome: gut microbiome; material: fecal sample | place: Denmark | collected 2008 | reverse complement strand
CCCTGACCGCCACGCTGCTGATAGCCGCCGTTGTCGCCGCCCTGGTTGTAGCGAGGACGATAGCCGCCCTGACCGCCACGCTGCTGGTAGCCGCCGTTGTTGTCGTGCTGCAAACCTGCGCCGAAACCTTCCGGACGGAAGCCGCCGTCATTGTTGTTGTCATAGCTACGATTTGTGCTGTAGGCGCGCTGGGCTCCGCCGATACGAGGACGCATGGTACGTCCGCCGTTGCTGCGATAGCCTCCACCTTGATAATCATTCGAGCGATAGCCCTCGCGGCCACCCTCGTTACTCTGTGCGGATGTGTTCTCCGTCTTGTTGTCGAATTCTTCTGCCATAATAATTAATAGTTGTTTGTTGAAATAGCCTCACGGCTGTAAATAAAAAGATATTGTTTATAATCAGATGCCAGTGTATGAGTGTGGCGTGATAGCCATCAGCTCAGCCTTCACGGCATCACTGACATTAAGAGTCTTGATGAACTCATGGATTGTCTCCTCCGTCATTGTCTTATTGGTACGGGTGAGGGCCTTGAGTGCCTCATAAGGATGTGGGTAAGCCTCGCGACGCAATACTGTCTGTATTGCCTCAGCCACCACCGCCCAAGTGTTGTCGAGGTCTTCGCTTATCTTATGTTCGTTGAGGATGAGCTTGCGGAGTCCCTTGAGGGTGCTCTGCATTGCAATCATGCCGTGGCCCATCGGTACGCCTACGTTGCGGAGCACCGTAGAGTCGGTGAGGTCGCGCTGCAGACGGCTTACAGGGAGCTTCTGAGCCAGGAACTGGAGTATTGCGTTTGCCATTCCCATGTTGCCCTCGCTGTTCTCGAAGTCGATAGGGTTCACCTTGTGTGGCATAGCGCTTGAACCTACTTCGCCTGCCTTTATCTTCTGCTTGAAGTATTCCATTGAGATATACATCCAGAAGTCGCGGTCGAGGTCGATGATTATAGTGTTGATACGGCGCAAAGCGTCGAACACAGCACCGAGGCAATCGTAGTTGCTGATCTGTGTGGTATACTGCTCACGCTCCAGACCGAGCTTTTCGCTTACGAACTTGTTGCCGAACTCGCGCCAGTCGTATTCCGGATAAGCCACGTGGTGGGCGTTGAAGTTTCCGGTAGCGCCTCCGAACTTGGCTGTCATAGGACAAGCCTTGAGCATCTCCACCTGTTTGTCGAGACGATATGCGAAGACCATGATTTCCTTGCCCAGACGGGTTGGAGAAGCCGGCTGACCGTGGGTCTTGGCGAGCATAGGCACGTCTTTCCACTCCTCAGCATAGGTCTTCAGCTGCTCTGTCAGTTCCTCAATCTGCGGGATGTAGACCTCGTTGAGGGCATCCTTGATGGAGAGAGGCACGGATGTGTTGTTAATATCCTGCGATGTGAGTCCGAAGTGAATGAACTCCTTGTACTTCTCGAAATCTCCGAGTTTGTCGAGCTGTTCCTTGATATAATATTCCACGGCCTTCACGTCGTGGTTGGTTATCTTCTCGATATCCTTGACGCGCGATGCGCCCTCCTCGTCAAACTTGCGGTAGATGTCGCGGAGGCTGTCGAAATGTTTGTGATCGAAGTCTGCCAGCTGTGGCAAAGGCAATTCGCAAAGCGTTATGAAATATTCGATTTCCACACGGATGCGGTATTTTATCAAAGCATACTCTGAGAAATAATCTGCCAATTTCTCTGTTTTTCCTCTATAGCGGCCGTCGATTGGTGATACGGCTGTCAATGCGTCAAGTGTCATAATTTAAAAAAGTAATACGTATTTGGCTGCAAATTTACTAATTAATATTTGTATTTCCTATCTATATGAGATAAATGTATCATAAAAATTGTTGCTTTCTTGGGTTTATTTGAAAAAATGGCATTAGAACAAGAATAATGTTATGGTTTTCAATTCAATATTCAACATTCATTATTGACCGCAGATAAAGCTGAATGCCCCCAATGGCAGCAGTTCTTGGACGGGAAAGTAACCGGCATCAGCCCCCACCTGTCCTCCCCCGTTGGGGAGGGAATGGTTTGCTTACCGCTGACCGTTCTAAGAACCAGCTTGACACGAAGAGTAGTCTTTGAACAGAAAAAGTGTATCAAGAAACGGGACGGTCCCGAACTTGATACACTTTAATGTATTGCGAGAAGCTTCCTACTTTATAGAAAAACTTTGATGTCTATAGATTGTAACGCCCGCCTGATATTCAAGTGACATGCTTGTCAGCCGAATAACATGCGATGCGCTTTACATCTGATTAGTAAGCGATACGCTTTACGAACTGCTGGGCGCCCTCACCCTTCACTACGTAGATGCCGTGAGAGAGAGATGTTGGAGCAACCTGTGTTCCGTCGAGAGTGTAAACCTTAACGTTTCCGTTGTAACCGTCAACAACGAGGTTGCCGTTCTGGATGCGTACCACTGGTGAAGCGGCATTCTCTGTTGTCTCGATGCAGTCTGCAGAGTTAGCGCCGACGTGTGCCTCAGCGGCGTTGTCTACATAACCTGTGACAGAGTCGATGAGGATAGCGATAGCGTTGAGGTTCTTCTTGTTCTGAACCGTTGAAGGAATAGGAATCTGAACGTTGTAGTTGATCACCTCGTTGAGGTTGAACTCTGTAGGAATGCTTCCCTCGATACCATCATAACCGAGAGTAGCACGGGCTACATGCTGCAACGGGTCGCTTACCAAGCCGCCCTTGTTCTCCCAGCCGCCCATCTCGCCGTATGAGCCACCTGAGAAGTTGTTTGCCTGGCTGTAACCTGTCACATTGTCCTCAGTGAGGATGAAGCCGAGCTTATAGCGGGCGCCTGCCTTCTTGATGAGAGGAGTTACCATTGCTGTAACGTCAACAGATTTCTCGTCTGCAGAGAGCTTAGACTCTACATCGATGTGCATCTCTGGAGTAATCTTGCTGAGGTTCTTCAAGATAGCCTCGAGGTTGTCGGCTGATGGCTGAGAAGAGTTCTGGCGCATTACTGTAGAGCCAGGGAAACCGCCGTTGATCAGATTTTTTACGAAATCAGCGTAGTCTGATGGTGCGAGAGGACCGTTGCCGTCATAGCAGTGTACTGCAACGCCAACGAACTGTGAAGGATATTTCTCGCTCATATACTGGAATCCTACGATACCACGTGGACAGAAGCCACAGTCGACACCGGTCTGCTCCTCAACGAAGAGACGCTTGCCGGGAACGAACTGCAGAACGTTGATGAGAGACTCGCCGCTGTTGTTGTCAGCCACCTCGTCGTCCTTGCCGTTTACCTGGAGGATACGCATCTTCACGTCGTGTACGCCAAGAGCCAGATTAGCCTCCGGGTCAGAGAAAGTAACGACGGCGTCCTTACCGGTAAGGATGTTTATCTTGCCGCTCTCGGCTGTCTTCTCCTCACCACCGTCGATAGAGTAAGCCACGCTGAGCTTCGTGATCTTGGTATAGCACTGGTTCTTTACTGTAGCAGAGAGTGTTGCTGGCTCGCCGACTGCAGAAACTGTGCTGTTTGCAGATATCAGACAAGCGTCCAGTGGCACCTTTGCACCGCTGATACGAGCGTCGAGACAAAGCACTGGAGACTTTGTTTCGCCCTCTGTAGCATAGTTCTTCCATCCGTCGCCGAGGTCAGCCCAGCAACCGTTATCGTTGTACACGTTAGAAACGGCAACGATAGGAGCTGTACCTGTCACCTCATAACCTACGTAGAAGCCCTCTTCTCCACTGATCTGAAACTTTTCTGTTGTCTGCACGTCGGTTGTTCCGCTATATGCCTCGTCTGACGTACCTGTAACGTCATAAGAGGTGAGGTCTTTGGTGATAAACACCTTCAGAGTGGTGGATCTTGAAGCGAGACCCACTCTCACCTTGTTGATGTAGCATCCCTTGTAGCGGCTTGCCACTTCTGCCGGAATGTAGATAGCACACTTAGCTGATGTGTTCTCCGTGAGCACACCAGTCTGTGTGGTTGTGCCGTAGCCGAAGAAGCAATACTGATCGGCAAGCGCTACGGTAACTGACATGAGCACTGCCATGAGGATCAATGATAGTCTTTTCATTTTTTAGTTCTTATAGATTAAATAAAGGATTAATTATTTCACTAACACTTTCTTTGTCATTGTATTTCCGTCTTTCACCACTCTCACCACATAGAGTCCGCCCTTGAGGTTGGCATTCTCCACCTGCTCGCCGTTCGCGGTATAAACGCTCAGAGCGCCGTCGGCGATGATACTGCCGTTGGGAACGGCGATGTATGTATAGCCCACATAGAAGGCGTCACCGTCTATCGTATATGGGGCGTCGAATTCAATTTCATTGTCAGCCTTGCCTACGTTTGATTTCGTGGCAGAGGTGAGGTTGGTTCCTCCGAGTGTCTTCGTAGCGAATACGGTCACGCTGTTTGCGTCGGCAGCAAGTCCTGCCATAACGCCTTTCAGAGAGAAACCTTTGTAGAGCTGTGCCACTTCGGCAGGAATGTAGATGGCACCGCCGGTAGATGAACTCATGCCGAACTCACCGTCGATGTCTGTTGTGCTATATCCCCATTGGATCACTCTTTCCACTGCAAGTGCTGATGTGGAGAAGAGCAATAGAGAAAGGAATATAAGTAAGTTTTTTCTCATTGTGAAAGTATTGTTATTTATTACTAATAAAGGTAATGTCTTCTTGTGTCAATAAGCATAACTTGAGACGAGCAAGTTGACTGTGTCTGTGTGTTTCTTTTGTGGGAATAAGCCCCAGGGCACTTTCGCCCCGGAGCTTAGACTTGTATCTGTAGCTGACGGAAAACTGATTATCCGTCGCTTTTCGTTCTTCTGATCATCCACTCCGCTGGATTCTGCAATCACTTGCGGTGCGGATTATTCATCACGTTGCCGGTAAGATTACTTCACTACAACCTTGACAGCAGACTGCTGCTTGCCGTCAGAAACTGTAACGATGTACATACCCTTAGGCAGGTTCTTGCCTGTGAAGCTGCGGCCGGAGAGGTCGTGAACGCCAACCAGTGTGTTGCCGTTGATAGCCTCAACGTTGCCGTCGGTCACTGTAACCATAGAACCTGGATTGAGGACTGCAGAACTGATGCCTGAAGACACCTGTACCTTAGACTCGCGGCTGTTGTAGAGCTGGTAAACCTTGTTTGTAGGATCGTAGTTGCTCAGGAATGAAACGACGCGCATGTTTGCGAGGTTCCATTTTGGATCAACGGCGATGCTGTACTCCTTGCTTGCAGAGTAGCTGCTGATGTCCACCTTGTCACCCCAAACGTCCTCGCTGAGTACGGCACGGATAACACCGTCCTGGATATACTCACCGCGTACGCCCTTCTGCTCTGTGCTCACGATACCGTCCTCTACGAGCCATGTAGTGAGGCGGAGGTCTGTCTGACCCGGCATCACATTAGCCTGAGTGTTCACGTTCACCTTAGCGGTGATAGTGTTGTCAGCCTCGTTGTGCTTTGGACGGACGTTAAGCTCTGCGAACGAAGGAATCAGGTTCACGTTGCCGAGCATAGCCTCGAATGCCTGGTTGCTCTCCACGAAGTATGCAGGACCTGGGTCTTGCATGCCAAGGAACTTCATACGGTCGAAGCAAGCTGCAGGGAAGAATGTTGAAGCACCGCCATAGAGAGCAACATATTTCTTCTCGAAGTCGGTAACGAACTGGTCTACGAAGCCCTTGCCAGTCTTGACATGGTGCTTAACCCAGATAACGTTGCTCTGGTCTGCCAGGAACTCTTTGTATGACTCGTTTACAAATTCTGCATCACTGTAGCCCTCTGATGTGAACTGCTCGAGGAGCACGTTACGACGAAGGATCTGACCGCCCTCGCGATATGCGAAGCTGCTTGAGGTCATCTCGTTGTCAGCAACATCCGAATCGTCAACACCGTTCACCTTCTTTACAGTGAGTTTCACGTCAAGGTTACCCTCCTGGTTGATCTTCACGCCCGGCACGTCGATAGTGGTGATCTCGTGGCTCGGCACGTTGAGGTCGTTCAACACTACGTTGTCAGACTCCTTGCCGTTTACTGACACTGTGAACTCCATGCTCTTCACAGTCTCAGGACTGTAGTTGCGGAGCTTTGCCTGATATGTGGCAGGAGAGTTGCACTCCACATAGTAGTCGTTGCCTGAAGAGAGGCTGATGAGACCTACGTCACCGTCAGGGAACTTGTCGCCGGAAGCGATACCGCGGATGGCAGCGTTCATATAATAAGTCTGACCCTGCACTGCCATAGCATATGCAGAATTGCTCTGCCAGACGAAGTCGAGAGCGAGGAACGAGTTTCCCTTCTCACCGGAATAACCCATCACGAGAGGATCGTCGAAAGCGATAGCGTCGAGGTTCTCTCCTGGATTAAGGTTGATATAATAACCGAGATAGAGATCCTGGTCTTTCTCGATGGTCACAGAGTTGTTGAACTTGAACTTGTTGTAACCAGAAGCGTAATCCTGTGTAGATACAGAAGTGAGAACATCACCCTCGATTACCTTTTCAAGATCCTTACATACGAAAGCTGTAAGTCCGTTACCACGCTTAACACCCTCTACTGCCACATCGGAAGCCGACAGACCATTACCGGTTCTTGCACCGAGCACAACCTCTATAGAGTCGATCTTGCAGCCGACATATTTGTTGAGCAGGCTTGCCGGGAGGCGGATAGCCTGACACATGGTGTGAGCCTTTGGAGTATCCTCCTGAACCTGCGATACAGGGATACGGTATTTACCCATGTTCGTATATGTCTCACTCGGACCAAGACGCATACCGGCATCTTTCTTGGTTACTGTCGCCTTGGTGATTACAGCCTGTGGGGCTGGCATCAATGGAGTTCCTGTCATGCCAAACAAGTCCCCCCCAAAGAGGGGAAGACTTGCGATGGATAACAGAAACAACTTATTTCTGTTGTTACTCATAATGATTATTTATTGATATTAAGTTTTACACTCTGTACGTTGCCGTCTGCTGTGCGCACCTTGATGATGTACATACCAGCTGGCAGACTGAGAGTAGCCTCCTTGCCGCCGTTGAAGCTGCGGAGGAGCTTACCGCTGAGGTCGAATACGTTAGCTGCTGAACCGTTGAGAACGAGCTTGCCGGTCTCTGCGTTGTAGTAAACGTCAGCTACAGTGCTGTTGGTGATCTCAGAGATACCGTTGCGCTCTGGTTTGAAGCCTACGAAGAGCACAGCTGCGTCTTTCTCTGTATACTTGGCAGAAGCCTTAGGAGCCCAGTAGCGGATTGATCTGTTACGAGCACCGCTGTTGTTGAATACTCTCCATGTGCATGGGAAGCCAGAAGTTACAGCACCCTGATGCTCAACGCAAATCACGAGGTTCTTTGTAGGATCCATCTCGTATGGAGTGTCGAGCTGCAGAGAGAGCAGGTTGCCCTTGCCTGGATAGAGAGTGATGTTGCCGTTGAACACCTGTGTCATTGTAGACTCCTCAACCCAGTCGATAACACCGTCTGAGAATGAGTTCAGCTCTGTAGGAGCCATCCATACTGTAACGTTCTCAACCTTGAGAGCGTCGCTGATGTTGCCTGTATACTCATAACCGATACGCTCGATAACGTTTGAACCGGCATTGTTGCCTGCGAAGTCAGCCTTTGTATAGATTGACTGTGAACCGTCGTCAGAGTCTGTGTATGTGAATGGGAAGTAAGAGGACTCCCACTCGTCATCGTCAGTAACGATCATTGTCCATGGTGTAGACTCACCGAAAGGCATAACCTTGAGCTTCTTGTACTCAGAAACGTTGTTGCCTGCGCACTCGTCCTTGTCGTAGATTGTGCGGAATGCGAATTCATAGTCACCCTCCTCAACTGGAGAGAACTTAACCTGAACATCTGCTGAAGACTCTACGCGGATGAGTGGAGTATCCTCAAGTGTACCTACTACGAAGTCACCATCCTCCATCTTCTGCACGATCTCAATCTTGTAAGACTTGGCTGGAACTTCCTCCATACCATTGTTCTTGATAGTAACGTTGCAGAGGTTAAGGTCACCGCTGGCTACGTCGTCACCGATAGTAACGAGTTCAACAGCCTTCAAGTCGTGAGTGTAAACACCCTCTACTTCAACACCGTAGAAGTCGAGCACGTCATAGCCTGTGTTCTCATGAGCACAGAAACCGAAGTAGTAGTTGCCGTCTGCAGGAGCAGTGAACTTGTCCTCGTAAGTAACAGCAGGTGTAGCGTCGCCGCCGAACTCAGAGCTGTACTCCTTCTCCTGACCGATCAGTGTTGTCATGCCCTCGAGTGTAGGAGCAGTACCGACATAGCGGCTCAGAGTATGACCTGTTCCAGCGTAGTTGTTGTGGAACTTAGATGTGAAGAGATACGTCTTGCCCTTCTCCAGATATACTGCAGGAGAGATTGTCCAGTCCTCACCGGCACCAGAAGCTGTAGTCACGCTGTAGCAGCTCTTCCATGAGTGCCACTGCCATACATCACCGTCGCCGCTCTTCTCGAATACTGTCCACTGACTTGCTGTTTCCTCAGAGTTGATAGGATAAGATACTGGAACCATTGGAGCGAGACCTGCCTCGATAGCCTTGGAATCTACTGCGTCGCTTGAGCCCTTAGAGTTCTTTGCAACGATAGTATAAGTGAACTTGCCTCTCTTGACCTTGGCAACAGACTCGTCGATGAAGCTTGTGCCGGTAACTTCAGAAGCGACCTTCACGTCGCCTGGGTTACGAACGATGTCGTACTTCAGGTCAGCCTGGTTGATGTAACCGTTGTTCTTACCGTCAACAGGTGTCTCCCATGTCAGCTGAACATTCTCGCCAGACATAGAAGCAGTGAAGTTTGTAGGCACGCTTGGGATGTCGAGACCGACAGCGCAGCGGATGCTGTCTGGCACACCCTTCTCACCGCTCTTGCGGCAAGGTACTACATAATATGTATTGATTCCCTCAACAGGATTCGTGTCAGTCCAAGTCATTGCCTTGCCGATGTTCTCAGCAGTAGCAGCCACTGTACCTACCGGTGTTGAGTTGGCGTAGATCTCCTCAGAAGAGAGAGCGCATCTTGTGAAGTCAGCGTTCTTGCGATAGATCTTCACCTCAGCGAGCTCAGAGAGGTCCTCACCGTTCCAAGCCTTTGTAGGGTTGGTCCATGAGAGAACAGTGTTCATCTCACCGTTAGCGTTAGGTGTAGCCTTGAGGTCAGAAATGCGAGCTGCAGCCTCACGTGCATCAGCAGTATAATAAGGTATATACATACCGATGATAAGGTTACCAGAAGCAAATGTGTTAGACTCAACCACCTTACCGTTGGTTGTGTCGATCTTCATGAGCTTGTCGTATGGCATAGAAGTAGCATCTGTAGCAACACGGGCTGTGAAATAAAGCTCACCGGTAGAGTGGTTGAAGCCCATCGAACCATAGCTTGTAGCGAAGATATTGTTCTTATTCTGGTCTTTGATGATGAAACGCTTGCCTTCAACCGGCTCGAAGTTAGAGTCATACTCCGTCAGGTAGTTACCTGAGAAAGTGAAGACTTTATTACCTTTTTCATCCTGACCAGTCTCTTTCCAATATGGAGTAATTGCCCACATGTTTCCGTCGATATCGAAGCAGAAATACTGGATCTGGTCGTTAATGGTAGTAACCTTGGTAAGTTTACCAGTTGCCTTGTCGATAGTATGAATTATAGATACAGCATCTGTATTTGGATCTTTCTGATATCCCTCAGTAGTATAGAGCATATCTTCAGATGGATTGTATGTCATATCAAGAAGATTGTTGAACTGACGTTCCAATATGTAATCATATACAATAAGACCATCAGAAACGCCTTCAGCCAAATCCAAGATAGGCTCACTCAACTTTCCGGTATTTACGTCAAGTGAGAGGAAGCTCTTGAAACCACGCCACTGCATAGCATTGTCAAGGTTATTCATCTTACCGTAGTAAGCATAGTATTTGTCACCTCCCCATGCTCCAAGAAGAATACCATTTATCTGCCAACCTGGATCATTGTCGAAGATATTGATACGACTCAGGTTGTATGGGTTCTTGTCGTAGAAATAAAGCCAGCTACGATACTTTGACTCGTCGATCAATTGTGTTGCGAAGATTTTTGTTCCGAGAGCCTTGTCGTCAATTGACGAAGGTGTCTGGGCAGGAGCTGCCAGCAATGGCGCACCGATCTTTGACTGCTTTGCCGACGGGAAGGTCTTAACGACCTGCTGAGCAGAAGCAGAGAAAGCTGCCAAACCTACAAAAAGTAGAGTAAAGATTTTTTTCATTTTTAATAGTTATATAAATAAATAAAAAAGTTTCGTTGTCTTATCTCACGATATTTAGAATACTTGAATGGGAGATACCGTAGAAACTATTTCCACGAGAAACCATCGAAAGCCGATAACCCTATAATGTCAGTACGATGACTGAATTGGAAGCGTCTAAGGTTACGACAATCACAAGTGTTTCTATTGTTTGTTCATAATATTTCCAAAATAGCTTTGCAAAAATAGAAATTAATTTCAATACCTCAAATAGTTTGTAATATTTTTAACATTATATTACGGCAAATCAGACGATTAGAAGTCACACTATATACTTTTTTAATAGATATTGCTCAATGGAGAAGGCAAAACAGAGGGTTTTCTTTGACCCTAATCAAGAATATTATACTATAAGGTAGGGTATTAACACGTTGGCGGAATTAATTCAGTGCACACTTAATTCGAATGACCATTATATAATCTAAAGATGGTTTTGGGTTAAAATTGGGCACGGTGCTTGCTCCACTTGGGTAACGTGCTTGCCCATCATGGGCAACGTGCTTGCCCCACTTGGGCAGATTTGCTGTCAGACAAATGCCCAATAAGTTACTGTTGTAATACTCATATCCCTGTTTTCAGGATTCTGCCAACACAGAAAATTCCTGTTGCTGAATTCCTCACATCTGACAATTACTTTCATCTGACGATTGCTCACACCTGACAATTCCTTTCACCAGCAAACCATCCAGACAATTGGCTGACAATCGCCTGGTAGTCAACTGTCTGTTTGTCAGAGGATTACAGCAAAAAACCAGATAATCTGACAGTTTTTACCGATTTTGGGTTTTATGTCATTTTAGGTGAATTGTGGTAAGATTTCCACTGGCTGAGAATCATCTAATGCTTTTCAGAAAAAGGGAGTGCCACAGGCACTCGCAAATCTACGAACATCCACAAATAAATCCAAAGAATACAGGTTTAATAAAAAATCAGTGAAAAAGCCAAATCCGTGTTCTCCGTTAAATCAGTGTTTAAATTTTTGTCCATCACCGCAGGCGTATGGACACTATATTATCACAGATATAATTTTCCGTGTTGCCGTTGTGTCCCCAGCCTTCGGCAGGAACACAAATCAAAAAAAGAAACACGGATAACACCGAGGAGCACGGATTGGTCTTTCACGGATAATTTTTTGATAATATTTCATCAGTGATATTTGGATTTTGATTTGGATTTAGCAGGATTTGCAAGTGCTAGGGCACTTCCTTTTGGTGTATGATATGGTGATGTAATAGATAGAATGTTATCGTATGCTTTCAGAAAAAGGGAGTGCCCAAGCACTCACAAATCCACGAAAATCCAAAATATAAGTCTAAAATAATCCGCGATGATTGATCCGTGGTGTTCCGTGCAATCCGTGTTTTTATTTTAGACCAGTGTCCATCGCCGTAGGCTGATGGACACTATATTATCACAGATATAATTTTTTCCGTGTTGCCGTTGTGTCCCCAGCCTTCGGCAGGGCCACAAATCAAAAAAAGAAACACGGATAACACCGAGAAACACGGATCGGTCTTTTCACGGATTCATTTTTTGATGATATTTCGTCAGTGAGATTTGGATTTTGATTTGGATTAAGCAGGATTTGCGAGCACTAAGGTGCTCCCTCTTCAGATACCTTGATTATTGGAAGCTATTACAACAGAAATGGAAAAGACCTATCCTCACCCGAAGGAAAGAATAAGTCCGTATAGATGTTTATTGGTTATCAAAAGATAGATAGATGGATGCAAGATTCCACTGCATACGATGTTACTATCTGCTATTGACTTCAGCCCCCACCTAACCTCCCCCGTAGGGGA
>UMDN01023376.1_pt1 | contig 12106 bp, 7 predicted proteins | sample 1964491 | NCBI WGS metagenome assembly UMDN01 (sample SAMEA4835994, study PRJEB28245) | human gut metagenome | biome: gut microbiome; material: fecal sample | place: Denmark | collected 2008 | reverse complement strand
ACCGACGCAGATGTCCGCATCGACCGACGCGGATGCCCGAAGTTGCACTTTCGCAATGTAAAATATGTCATTAAAAACGCTCCGAGTGTCATTATGGCAGACCGTCGGCTCTGCTTTTTGTCAGCAAAAGACAAGACATTTAGCTTTTGGCACACCATTTGTATATCAGTAAGCGAAAACATCAACCAATTAAAGTAAAAAATAAAAAAACGAAATATTATGGGAAAGATTATTGGAATCGACTTAGGTACTACAAACTCTTGTGTTGCCGTATTTGAAGGCAACGAACCGGTAGTAATCGCCAACAGCGAAGGCAAGCGCACAACTCCTTCAGTCGTTGGCTTCGTAAAGGACGGCGAGCGTAAGGTAGGCGACCCTGCAAAGCGTCAGGCTATCACCAACCCGAAGAACACCGTATACTCAATCAAGCGCTTCATGGGCGAGACCTATGAGCAGTGCTCGAAGGAGGTGACACGCGTACCGTTCAGCGTTGTGAACGAAGGCGGCTATCCGCGCGTTGACATCGACGGACGCAAGTACACTCCGCAGGAAATCTCGGCAATGGTGCTTCAGAAGATGAAGAAGACCGCTGAGGACTATCTCGGCCAGGAGGTTACGGACGCCGTAATCACCGTTCCGGCATACTTCTCCGACTCACAGCGCCAGGCTACAAAGGAGGCAGGTCAGATCGCAGGTCTCAACGTTCGCCGTATCGTGAACGAGCCGACAGCAGCTGCACTCGCTTACGGCGTAGACAAGGCTAACAAGGACATGAAGATTGCAGTGTTCGACCTCGGTGGCGGTACATTCGATATCTCTATCCTCGAGTTCGGCGGCGGCGTGTTCGAGGTGCTCTCTACAAACGGCGATACACACCTTGGCGGCGACGACTTCGACCAGGTAATCATCGACTGGCTCGTTCAGGGCTTCAAGGCTGACGAAGGCATCGACCTCTCTAAGGACCCGATGGCTATGCAGCGTCTCAAGGAGGCTGCAGAGAAGGCAAAGATAGAGCTCTCAAGCACCACATCTACCGAAATCAACCTGCCGTATATCTCAGCCGAGGGCGGTGTGCCAAAGCACTTGGTTAAGACGCTGACACGCTCACAGTTCGAGCAGCTCGCACACAACCTTATCCAGGCTTGCCTCGTACCTTGCCAGAACGCAATGCGCGACGCAAAGCTCCAGACATCAGACATCGACGAGGTTATCCTCGTGGGCGGTTCAAGCCGTATACCAGCCGTACAGACACTCGTTAAGAACTACTTCGGCAAGGAGCCTTCAAAGGGCGTTAACCCCGACGAGGTGGTAGCCGTAGGCGCATCTATTCAGGGTGCTATCCTCAACAAGGAGAGCGGCGTAGGCGACATCGTTCTGCTTGACGTAACACCGCTTACACTCGGTATCGAGACAATGGGCGGCGTGATGACAAAGCTTATCGACGCCAACACCACAATCCCGGCTAAGAAGAGCGAGACATTCTCTACAGCCGTCGACAACCAGACAGCCGTAACCATCCACGTGCTCCAGGGCGAGCGCCCGATGGCTGCACAGAACAAGTCAATCGGCCAGTTTAACCTCGAAGGCATCGCACCGGCACGCCGTGGCGTTCCGCAGATTGAGGTGACATTCGACATCGATGCCAACGGTATCCTCAACGTATCTGCAAAGGACAAGGCAACAGGCAAGGAGCAGGCAATCCGCATCGAGGCTTCTTCAGGCTTGAGCAAGGAGGAAATCGAGCGCATGAAGGCTGAGGCAGAGCAGAACGCTGCATCTGACAAGGCAGAACGCGAGAAGATCGACAAGCTCAACCAGGCTGACTCTATGATCTTCACCACCGAGAACTTCCTCAAGGACAACGGCGACAAGATTCCTGCCGACCAGAAGCCGGGCATCGAGCAGGCTCTGCAGCAGCTCAAGGACGCTCACAAGGCTGCCGACGTGGCTGCCATCGACACCGCCATCGCCAACCTCAACAACGTCATGCAGGCAGCTTCTGCACAGATGTATCAGGGTGGCGCACAGCCGGGCGCAGGTGCTCAGGCTGGTGCACAGCCAGGCGCAGACAACGGCGCAAAGGCTGATGATAACATCCAGGACGCAGACTTCGAGGAGGTGAAGTAAAGTAGATAATTATCCAAAGAGATAAATAAGAAAAGGAGCAAAGAAGTTTTTACAACTACATTGCTCCTTTTTTTTATTTCAATATATGAATATAGTTACAACAAATAGTTATCTTTGCAATACAATCAGTATATCATTATTATGCCAACAAATAAAAATGCTCAGCTAAGATATAAGATATTGGATAGATGCTTCAGTAACTTCAAACATAAATATACGATAGACGAACTCGTTGACGAAGTCAATGAGAGTCTTTCCGACCTTACAGGTAAATTTATTAGTCTTCGTCAGATTCGTGATGACATCAAATATATGCGTGATAGAGTTTATTATAATGCACCTATTAAAGCATATCCATTTGGTTCTGGACGCCAGTGTTACTACAGATATGAAGACCCTGGTTTTTCTATCTTCGATAATGAATTGAGTGTGGAGGAGGTAAATAATTTGCGCTCTACTATCGATATGTTGGGAAAATTCAGAGGAACACCTGCCAATGTTTGGTTGGAAGAAGTGATTTCTAATCTTGAATATCGCTTCAACATCAAGCCAAACACAGAGAGTCTGATAGCCTTTGAAAACAATGAGCAGTTAAAAGGATTGGAATATCTGTCATCTATCATAGATATGACCATACATCACCAACCTGTCATTATCAATTACCGCAGTTTTAAAGGGAAAGAACAGAATGCTATTATCCATCCTTATTATGTTAAACAATATAATAATAGGTGGTTTGTACTTGGATATAACGAGAAATATCATTCTCTTTCTATTTATGCCCTTGATAGACTTCTGTCTTTAAAGAAAGCAGACATCACATTCATAAAGAATGATAACATCAACTTCAAAACCTATTTTGACCACATCATTGGGGTTACTCTTCTCAATGAACAAACACCTATTGAGACTTTTGTCTTACGCTTTAATGCCAACAGATTTCCATACGTTCTGTCTAAACCACTTCATTCTTCACAAGAAATTGTGGATATGGATGACCATACCATTTCAATTAAGGTAAAACCCAATAATGAATTACGACAACTGATATTTTCATTTATACCGGATATAGAAGTCATCTCGCCAACTTGGTTTAGAGAGGAAATAAAACAAAAAATAGAAGAAAATCTCAAGAAATATTTAACTATGCAAAATGACTGCATAGATAAGTAATACCTTTGCATCGTCATTCAGAAATGATGACAGAAACGAACAAAATGTCAGACTTTAAAATTTTCACAGTTATGTCACAGAACAATACACTTTCAGCAAAGGCAAAGAACATCGTAGACAACTTCATCAACAAGAACTATCACAAGAGTTCAATTTCAAGAACAGATGTCATGAAGCATGCCATCGTAACCTTGTATGCTCAGATGCCAAATGCAAAGTCTGAGCTTGTTGCGCCATTCAAAGATTGCATATTCGACTTACATACACATTTCTCTCAAGAAGAGATTGACATACTGCTGGCAGAATGTAATAAGGTAATTATGTACTGCTTCAAGTATGCTGCTAATATTCATGATAGCACTGTCCATTTCGATGATTATGACAATGAACTTTTAGAAGATATTGTATTGAATGATGCGCCATTGAATATCTATAAGACTCCAGAAAGTCTTATTGAATTGTGTGAGAGACTCAGCGGCAAGCATGGAGCAAAAGATCAAATATATTTGCCTTATGCCGATTTCTCAGACTTCCCTCTCTATTATCCTGAGGCTAACTATAATATCGAGTGTGAAAATATATTTGTAAACTCATACGCACAGATTTTGTTAAGCAGCCAAGGGGTAAAAGCCGAAACAGTATATACCGATGGTGACTTTGAAGAGGGTAAAGGGCATATAAAGACGCAACCAGATTATGTCTTCGCCTTTAATCCTACACTCAATCAAACTTATAAATCTGCTTTGAGCTATTGTGATGGCATGTGGCTAAATACTCAAAAATTAGTAGCTGGAGGCTTAGCTCTGAAAATTGCAGATTGCGCATTGGCTGCAAAATCAGGAAGTTGTCTTGACTTCATTTTGCCAACTGGTTATTTGGATGCCAAGTGGTTTTGGTACGTAATTAATATAGTACTGATGAAGAAAGATACAGCTAAATTCAATGCAACCTTTATCAAGTTGCCTTCTTTGCCTTATGGAGGCACCTCTGTTTCAACATTCTTGTTGCACATAGAAAAGGACAAAGGAAATAGCGGTATGATGCGTTTTATAGATGCTTCAAGTCGCGATTTCTACAATAGATTCAGGGTGACAGAAGAGGGCAGAAAGCAACTTAACAATTTGGATGGAGAGAAGAATGATGTCTTCAGATTCACAAATCCAAAGTACTTTCAAAGAGAAGGCTTGAATGTAGAACGTATCATGGAACTCTACAACCAAGAAGAATGTGATGCAAAATACGAAGAGCGTTTGCACTATACTGAATTCTTTAATAGAAACGAGCATGTGCCACATCAGTATCTCATCGACAAGAAATTGCCGGAACTATCTGATGGAATGAAATACATTCAGCTCAAAGAACTTGTGGACATTGAGCCTACTCCTTTTATTGACGACGAGTTACTTAAGATATTGAATAATGATTCGCTCAGTTCCAATTACATGGATTGTGATATTGATGCTTATCACTTAAAAACCAAAAACTTTTGGCAAAGTGACTATAATTATGACTTACTATCATCCTATTATGATTCTATAGATGAGAATTGCCTTATTACAGGAATAGTCTCAGGTAGCTTGAAAATTGGTAAGTTAACCTATGTTGAAAGTCCTATCGCTTTCAAGAAAGGAATGGTAGCTTTCAAGTTGAAGAGCAAAGAAGTTTCGGAGGATTATCTCCTAAGAGAGTTAGTCAAAAACTATTGCTCTATGCAAGCAATGATGTTAGCCAATCATGTTATTGATTTTAGAGGCGAAGAATATATTCTCGAGCCGAAAGACTTTCTCGAAATCAAGATTGCGTTGCCATCTTTAGAGGAACAGGAGCGTTTATGTAAGGAAGACGCACATGCTTACCTCAAAGAGGCAGACCGCAAGCTCATTCAATCAGCCGAAGAGTTCAAACGTGATGTTCACATGAAAAAGCATGCCATCGGTCAGACGCTGTCTAATCTGAGTAACTGGTGGGATTTGCTTCAGCAGGCTCGCAAAGAAGGAAATGGTATTGTAGATGACAGTCAGGAGCTTGGCAAAATCCACAAACGTGCTATAAGTGATGTTTACGACAATATTCAAAAGGCGATGGAAAAACTACAGATGCAAGTGGACCGTTTTTGGAGAGCAGATGGATTGCAAACACAGAGCATGTCTTTGATTGCTTTCATAAAGGAGTATACAAAAGAACATCAGAGCCCTATGTTCGTATATGACATCGCTACATTGTCGAATAATTCGGTACCAAAAGTAGTGTTCTCTCCAGAAGCTCTCACCATGGTTTTAGATAATATTGTCAACAATGCTTGCTGCCATGGCTTTGAGAATAAACCATCTGAAAGAAATACGATTAAGATAGAGGTCGGCATAACCAATGCTACTCCATACATCAAAATTTCTAACAATGGCAAACCAATGCATGACAAACTCACTTCTGAAGATGTGTTTACATACGGAAGATCATCCAAAACCGGATTGTCGCACTATGGCATTGGTGGCTACGAGGTACGCAATCTTATGAGAGGGTTTCAAGGAGATGCAGAATTCGTCTCAATACCAGAATCCGAATTTCCTGTATGTTACAAGCTTACGTTCAAGGAGTAAGTAATGTTGGATTTTAAAAAGTTAATATATGGCAAACAATATAACATATAAAGTTCTATGGGTAGATGATCAAGTCGCTTTTGATCCGGACTTCGTAGAAGGTTATCAAATTAAAGCAGAGGCCTATGACATAGACCTCTGCCCCGTAAGCAACTGGCAAGATGCCCGTAAGCTTCTCTATGACAATTGTGAAGATTACTCAGCAATCATACTTGATGCTGAATGCAAGATGAATGCAGAAGATCCTGAGGAATGTGGGTTTATCAACAAAGTACTAAACGATCTCAACAAGTTCTTCGGGAAAAAGCAAATTGATATTCCATGGTATATTCTCTCAGCTGGAACTATGGATGGATTCGAATCCGTCATGAATGTTGCACAATATAGTCATGCAGAATACGATGAAGAATGGGGTAATATGGTATATTCCAAGACAGCTCCTTCACAAGAAGCTAATAGTAGAGATAAACTGTTTGAGAATATTCAAAAAGTAGCAAGTGGGCAGACTGTCAATAAAGTCCTTTTCTGCTATCAAGAGACTTTCAAATATATGGGGGAAGGAAAACTCATTAACAAAGAAGCTCGCGGCATCATGCTCAAGATGCTCTGCCAACTCCATTATCCCGAGGATAATCCTCATTTTGAGTATCAGGGGAATCCATTGCGAAAAGTCTTGGAACACCTATTCAGAGCAGCACATAAAAATGGTTTACTTCCCGATGAATGTTTCGACAATAGAGGACAGCTGAACTTGCTAGATGCAAATCGATACATGTCTGGATTAGAAATGAATCATGTAAAACTGAGATATGGTCAAACATACGATAAGGAGAAAAAACAAGATGGCGACACTATCTTTCCTAAATATATGGGGCACATCACAAAATCCATTCTCAATTTTTCCAGTGCCAATTCTCATACGAGTGAAGAGAACGAATACACCATCAATGACAAAGACCTGATTATTGATGAAAGCGAAAAAGAACTATTCTTCGGATACGTCCTCCAACTATGCCATGTCATCAAGTTCTTCGGCAACTTTGTTGAGACACATAACGACAAGGAAGAGAATCAGAAGATGATAAAGAAGGTATATAATTGATAAAATAGAATATATCATCCAAATAAACGACTAACAATATGAATACAAACGATATGAATATCAAGGATTTCGCACAATATGTTGCGGACTCAGTACAAGAATTGGCAGAAACCAATGATACAGACATCAATACAGAGCTTATCAGATATTATCTTGATTGCATGGAAGAGTGTGGCGAGGTAAGTGCCCCTGAAATCTGCATATTTTCGGAGGGAAGATCCAAACTGTCCGCTTATGATTACAATGATGAAGCTGAATCTCTTGACTTGTTCTTATTTATTCATGCATCCTCTTTAGCATCCAGAGTTGATTCCAGAGTTCAAAGTGGAATAAACTCTCTCAAAGAGTTTTATAACCAATGCTTAAAACTGAAATCTCCATTTAAAGGTAACGAAAAGGACTTTGCGAGCGATGTACAAGACGCTATCAACATCGTTCGTGAATCAAAAGGAAAAGTCAATGTGATTCGCTTCTATATCTTAACAGATGGTTTTGTTTCATCTCCACCTGAATTTATTGTTTCTGATAATGATGAGACTGAAGTTGTATATGAATGTAATATCTGGGATATTGCACGCATTTATCGTCAAGACCAAATCAAAAAGGGTAACGACAAAATCGTCATCGATTTCGAGAATGACAAGAATTACTTCATCCCAAACAAGAACTCAAAAAATAACGAGCTCATAGCTCCGAAAGTACAATGCTTAAAGCTTGATGACGAGAATTCATACGTAGATACTTACATTGCTATCATTTCTGGCGATGTTCTTGCTAAAATATACAATCAATACCGTACAATGCTCCTTGAAAAGAATGTGAGAGCATTCTTGCGCAATAAAAGCAAGGTAAACAAACGTATAATGGCGACATTAAAGAACAAACCTGAAATGTTCTTGTCCTACAACAATGGTATTTCGACCACAGCAAGCAACGTGGAAATAAATCCCATAGGACGCACTTTGTATCTTACCAAATTGACAGATTGGCAAATTGTTAATGGTGGCCAAACAACAGCTTCCATAGCAAGTGCTCAAGGTTGCGACCTAAGCAAGGTATTTGTTCAGATGAAAATCAGCGTAGTAAAAAACAAGGAGAATTATTCTGAAATAGTAAAAGACATTTCCACATGTGCTAATAGCCAAACTGGTATTAAGCAGTCAGACTTTGAATCAGGAGACAAATACTTGATTGATATCGAAAAGATAAGCAAAGAAGAAATCTCTCCCATCACTAATAAGAAATGGTTCTTCGAGCGTATGCGGGGTATTTATGCTGACACATTAGCCAGTTTGGGAAAATACGACAAGGATAGCTTCAAGGAAGAATTCCCCAAAGATCAAATGTTGACTAAAATAGATGTGGCCAGACTGATGGCTATTTGGAATATGAAACCTCATATCGCTTGTAACAGTAGAGAGAAGTGTTTTGCTTCTTACATGAGGACCTTGAAAGAAGGAACAAACATTGATGCCTCATATTGGCATAATGTCGTTGCATTAAGTATTCTCTATAAGACCATAGATAAGTGTGTAGACAAGTTGTGTGGTCAAAAAGGGTTCAAGTCAAGAACTACAGCTTACACCATGTCTGCAATATCCTATCTTACAGAACAGAATCTGAACCTTGCATATATTTGGAAGAATCAGAAAGTACAATCCCAATTAGAGGAGGTTATTGAACGTGAAGTCAAAATTGTTGATGAGTTTCTTAAAGGAGATAACTCTCGATCATTTACAAAGAATGCTAAATGCTGGGAAGAATTGAAGGATTTGATTGACAATACTTCAATTCCAGTCTCTCTTACCACTCCAGAAGATAATAATGAAGAAGACTATAATGAAGAAGAGGAAAACATTATAGCCCAAGCAAATGCTATCTCTATTGAATTATGGCAGGCGATGCTCTTTTGGGCAAAAACAGAGAATCGCCTATCTCTGATAGAAAGAAGGAACATTTCGGGCTATATAAAACGAAAGGAGAATGGACGATTGATTAAAAAAGTAAATCAAGCAGAAAATGCAATAGCCTTAAAGAGTAAGACAGAATCGCTTGGCTTCACTTTTGAAACTTCTCTGTGATGAATACAAATTCACTGCCGTAAGTGTATCCGCTATGCTAGTATATTGGGTGTTTGCTTTTGGCCATTTGAGTAAATGAGATATCGCTCAAATGGTACCGCTCATATCGGTTGGTTGGTATCGGTACTACCCAACCGATATACACGCTGTCAAAGGAGACAAAGGGGGCCATGTGGATGATGTCGCAAAGCACACCAGTTAGTGCGTCCAAACAATCGAAAAAGCACATGCGATTTTGAAGATATGGGGCTATGCCCTGCAAACCATCACAAGTCCTAAACCATCTTCTCCACCTACGTTGAAATCGTGGTGGTTCTATAGATGGAACAGTTTCAAACAAAGGACTGACAAATGGAGATTGCTCCAATGGTATCTTGTCATTCTCGGCATCATTGCCAGTATTTTCTTTTCATCTCTATATCAAAGTTGGGTTATGGATCTCGACAGAACTAACCGAATTTTCTACAAGAAGGTTATCATTGATGAAAAGAGAAAGAAAAACTATCATGAGCTGGATTCGCTGATTCACTCCGATTCGTTTTTCAAGACATATTGGAGTTTGGAACATTGAACACCTCTACAAAAAGAAGGTCAATGATGTAATTGATTTGTATCTAATAGTCAAATCTTAATAAAATTTAGGCGGCTAACCATAAGGTTTGGATTAGCCGCCTGTAAAGTATCAAATATTTCTGAGAATTAACCATTGCCCGTTTTTATCACTTCCGCTACGAGCTATATAACCTCTCTTTCTTAGCGAAGTTAGTTCTCTTTTTAGCGTTGCAAGTGAAACATCAAGTTTATTGGCCAATTCATCTCTTGTTATAGATGGAAATTGCTTCATTGCAGACAGAATGGCCCGCTGTCGCTCATTTACAGGCTCATTTACAGGCTCATTTACAGGCTCATTTTGGATGTGCAGGGTCAATTTTACTTGCATAAGTTCGGGTTGTTCCAATAATTCAGGCTTTATCCAATGCTTTTCATTCCAAGCATTTAGGATTAGAGGAAAACCAGAACCAAGGTTTTCGCCATAGCCAATCATGCGAAACATATTCTGCATACGCTGATTACGTGCCTTTGACTCTCCACCTTTGTAAATCTGTTCTATAGGCAGTTTCAAAAGCCCAGGATTGGTCAGTACGAAACAATCATCATATTTCTCCACCTTTAGCACGCCATTCACCATGAAATCGGCATGAATAACCATGTTTGTAACGGCTTCACGCACAGCCTTTGCTTGAAGCGTATCATCTTTGCGCACTACACCATTCATACTGAATGGGTGAGGCAAGTCACGTGTCAGTTTTGGAATGACAATACGAATAAAATTGAACAGGTTGTTTTCCCAAGTACCATCGTATGTCAGTCGATCGCTATAGCGTTGGTCTCCAATCAAGTTTGACTTGTCTATGTAATCCATACGCAAATTATCAAAACGCTCACGGACTGGAAGCCCCTTGCCAAACATCAAGAGCCCTGCCATAGTCAATCCTTCTTTTCCAGTCTTTCGGTCTTTTTTATAACCTCCAAAGTTCGAAAGAAACTCCTTATGTTCAGACGAATTCCATTGATGCTCTGGATGTAGGTTCTGAAACATCTGACGGAAGCGTTCCAAAGTAGGGATGTCTATGTCATCCATTGTGTAGTATTCCAACAGCAAGCCATCATTACCAACTTCATTGGCATCACGGAGCATCATCTTCAGTTCTTGCTCCGTACAATGGTAGTCACCTTCATGGTTACGTTTGAATGTACCTCTTGACAAATTGTTATTGATATAGACTGGGCGGAATGTATAATCAGCACGAGGCACGTTGATGGCAATAATGTTCTTGCCATCAATGTCTATCGTCTGAATATCATCATCGCATAGAAGATTGATATTCACCTTCTCACGACTATTGACTGTGTTCCACAAGTCTTTACGGATTTTGTCTGCATCCTCAACGCCAACGATTTCAAACCGTTTGGCATTGTCATGTTCATTCATATGTTCCACCACTCCTAATAGAATGGTTCCACCGTATGTATTGGCAAAAGCGGAATAGGTGTCCCAAAGTGAACTTGGTACACCTTTCGTTGCTTTCTTGCATTCGAGCGTTACACGCTCACCTTCAGATAGAAGCTTGTATATATTGTCTATTTTACTCATCTTAGTTATCTTTTTTTGTCCTTTCATGCGTACACCACAAAAACTCTACCAAAATAATGGAACTTCCAACAGCTAATTTGGCATGACGTTCTTCTAAACCTTTTTGATAATTATCACCTTTTCTTTCTTCTTCATAATAAGAATTGGACGAATAATAATCAAATAATGCTACAAGTAGTTTAATGACATCATTCTCTTTGCCTTCTTTAGTATATGCCATCAATGACTTTCCTTTAGATTTCCCATAGAATTCAGTTAATTTTAGGCCTATTCTTACTTCTGGATTAAAAATTTCGCATAAAAAGTCTAACAATTGTTCGTCGGTTCCATTGCATAAAGGGAATCGGTCATCTGTAAATAACCAATCTTCTGGATAGTCGTTTGGATTCAATATCGTGTGACGGTAAATATCTTCCTCTGCGTTATTCAATCTGCTATCTTTTGAGGGCATATCTTTAAGACTATACAAACGTGTTAGAAACTCAACGCACGATAACGTACCATAAAAATTGAATGTAATACGTACATCTTCTCCCAATATTGCTGACTCTGCATAGCCGTTTGAAAGAAGATTGAATATTTTCTTTCGAGTTATAGAAGTTATTTTATTCATCATTCCAAGCACTTTGAATTTATATTTTAGCATCAAATGTATTGTCATCCATCTTTAACAGAACCAATTCTGCTAGTTCCCAATGATTCTTTTTGGCTATTGATACTACCGAGCAAGAACTTTTGTTGTTTTCCCGTTTTCGTCTCGCATGAGATAAATCTGCCCTGGTGTCATAGCTTTTACTTTGTGTCCCTCAATAGTGTAAATAGCTTTTGCACCATTGGGCGTTACAAATATTCCTTCTACACCTGTGCCTTG
>UMDN01054179.1_pt1 | contig 12122 bp, 10 predicted proteins | sample 1964491 | NCBI WGS metagenome assembly UMDN01 (sample SAMEA4835994, study PRJEB28245) | human gut metagenome | biome: gut microbiome; material: fecal sample | place: Denmark | collected 2008 | reverse complement strand
TCTTCCGTAAGTGTGTATTATTATGTCGTTAAGAATATCTTGTTATTACGGTGCAAAATTACAAAAAAAATCCTATTTTTGATTAGAAAGGCATCATACAGGTATTAGGAATTGATTGGAATCATGCCTAAAAGATGATTGATTGCCTGTATGGCGAATCTGCAGACATAGTTTCAAGGTCAGGATGCACATTCATGATGGACGGATAAATAAACAGGCAAAAGACGCTTTTTTTTATTGTCACTATCGGGAATAATATGTATTTTCGCATCCATGATAAAGAAACTTCCCATCATACTCCTGAATTTCACAGGCATATACAATTATGAATCGTTTGCCTCAAACCGGAACATCACCCATGTTGACTGTAGCGACATCAATGGCGTGGACTGCTATTGTGATGAGCAGGCAAGGGAGGAACTGCACCGCAGACTTTCACCATTTCCTGCCAAGGCTCTGCATTTCATAGATTCCGGCGATTTCCATTATCTCACTGAATATTGGGTATCCAGACTGCAGGAACCGTTCTCGCTGATTGTCTTCGACCATCATCCCGACATGCAAGAACCGCAATGGAACGGCGTCGTGTCGTGTGGAGGATGGGTGACTGATGTGTTGGAAAAGAACCCACTTGTCAGAAATATCATTATCGTGGGGACTTCGGATGAACTGATTTCCCAAATACCTGTTCATCTCAGAGAAAAGGTGTTGTTCTATAGTCAGGACGAAATCGACCATCATCAAGCATGGCCTTCAAAAGCCGGCAGACTGATACATGAGCCTGTTTACATCTCCATCGACAAGGACGTGCTGAGAAAGCATGACGCCGTCACTGATTGGAGCAATGGAGACATGTCGCTATTGCGGCTTCAAGCCGTGCTCCGCATTATCTATGCCCATGAGGAGGTAATAGGCGTTGACATTACCGGCGAATGTTCTGCCACTCTCGACTATCTTTCTGAAACGAGAAACGCTGAAATCAACAACAGGGCCAATGCCGAACTGATGAAAATGATATTGGCGGAAGAACAACAGACTCATACAAATCAAAAGCGAGAATGAACAAAAACACAAACAAGTGCCGGTTCTTTATACTGACAAAGAACCATGCCTGCAAAATTCCCCTTGGCGTGGGGAAACTGCACCATTTCTTGACTGCTTCAGCTGAAAAGTGTAACTTTTCTGTGCTATCAGACGAAAGAAAGTGAAACAATCATATCTTTTCTTGTATCTAATAATGAGTTCAAAGAAGATTGGAGGTTAGTGACAAATAAGATTCACAAGAAAACTCTTGCAACTTAAAGAAATAATAATTATTTTTGCATTAATCACTTTAAACAACAAAAATATGAATACTTCTACACTTACGACCTCAATAACAATTCCCAAAATGGATTTGTCCTTACTCAAGGATTTAGCAAAAAAATTCGGATGGACTATAAACAACACCTCACAACAGATGTCTGGACTTGAAGAGGCACTTAACGATGTCAAGACAGGAAATGTATTTCACGCCAATAGTGCAAAAGACTTGATTGAACAGTGCTTAAAATGAAATATTCTATTGACTTCACCAACAAGTTCAAAAAGTCACTCAAGAAAAGCGTGAGAAGAGGTCTTGACCCAAACCTTGTATTAGCTGCGGTATCCACACTGGAAGAAACTGGCAGCCTCCCACTGTCTTACAAACCGCATAAGCTCCACGGCAACTACGAAGGTGTATGGGAATGCCATATCACATCAGATTGGCTCTTGACATGGATACAAGATGATATAAAACTGACGTTGCTTTTTTTGGATACCGGAACACATAGTGACTTGTTCTAATTAATCTTGTCGCAACAAGTAAAAATAATCGATTTGGCTTAAAAAGAAATATTGCTGCCTGGAGTTTTCCTCCAAACAGCAATATTTCTTTTTTCAGCCCCCAAACAGTGTAATGAGCGTTGGGGGCTGATAGTATTTCATAAGATCAGCGCACTACCTTGTGTGCCTTGCCGTTCTCATCCACTACAATCTGCAGACCCTTCATGCCTGGAGTTGCCTGACGACCGTCGATGGTGTATGTGGCAACCGGACGGAGGGCGGTAGTTGTGGTTGCGGCATTGATACCGTCGGATACCATCTCCTCCACATTGACGAAGTCTTTCCATCCCTCAGCCTTGGCATAAGCGGCGGCTGTTCCTTCCGGAACGTAGAGCTTGCAGTCGGCAGTGTTCACGCTATAGAAGGTCTGGGCATATTCTGTGGTGCTCAGCGTTGGAGGCACCTCAGCATAGCAGTGGATAGTAGCGAGATGACCGCAGCAGAAGCTATACTGTCCCATGCTCTTGAGTGTGGATGGCAACGAGAGGTCTGTCAGTCCTGTATAACAGAAAGCATCGTCCTTGATGTCGGTCACTCCCTCCGGGATAGTGGCAGAAGTGAGATTCTCACAGAAGTAGAACGCCTGTTTTCCGATGGTGCGCAGTGTGGTCGGCAGACTGATCTGCTCGATGCTGAGGTTTTCCATGCAGGCAGAGTCGCCAATCAGTTCTGTGCCGTCTTCAACGGCGAGCATACCCAAAGAGCGGTTCTTTGGACAGAAGCGCAGTGCCTTGTCGGCATTGCTATAGAGCACACCTTCCACATCATGATAATATGCGTTGGCAGTCGGCACGGTGATAGTGGCGAGGCTGTCGGTGAAGGTGCCGGGAGCGCATACTGAGGTTACGGTCTCTGGCAGTGTGATGTTGCGCAGACTGTAGCTGCTGTTGAACATATACTTCGTGATCTTGTCGTCTTCAGTATTATAGTAGTTACCGTCGTAGTAGCTATAGCTTGCGCCGCCAGCCTTGATGCGGGTGTCGCTGAGGTCGAGGTCGGCGAGCTTGCCGATAGACGACATTCCGCGGATGATGCCCACGTCGGTACCGTTGATAGGACCGGTGACTTTCATTTTCTTAACATAGAATTCCTGGTCTGGATATGTGTAGTGGAACTGCTGGTCGAAGTTGCCTGCCTCTGTCATGGTGATGTGGATATATTCCATCATCTCACCGATCTGTGCATCAGGACTGTATTCCACTACAGAAAACTGGTTCCATGCCTTCTGTGCCTTGTAGCTCTCGGCGCTGCCGTCTGGCACATAGATGCGGAGATATGTCTCATTGGTTCCGGCAAACACGTTCTCATATTCGTTCTTGTAGAATGCCTCAGGCGCTGTGGATGAGCAGCACACCACGTTCTTTAGGTTTGTACAGTAGTTGAAAGCCAGATCATCGATGCTCTTCACGTTTTCCGGTATCACCACCTGTCGCAGATTAGAGCAGTTTCCGAAGGCGTCCTCGCCGATGGTGAGCGCACTGCCTGTAGGAAGGTCTATGGTCACAAGATTCTTGCAGAAACTCATTGCCGACTTGCCGATTACCTTGGTGGTATGCGGGAATTTCACCGTAGTGATGCGTCCGCAGTTGTAGAACAGGTATGGTCCCACCACGTCGTTCTCTGCAAAATAGTCAACGTATGAACTCGTGGCAAAACTGTATTCCGAATGGTATGCGGCACCGCCTTCCACTATTCGTGCTTCCGACATGTCGAGGTCGCGCAGGGCTCCTACATAGTATGCCGACTCTTCGTCGTCGTTGCAGCCTGCCATGTTGCGCAACACTGCCATGTCGTCGCCATTAAGCTGTCCGCTCAGGGTGAGTTGCTTTACTTCGCTGAGATAGTTGGGGTTGGCCTCCTGAACGAGGGTGCCCAGCGTACCAGCTGTCTTTACTTCGATTGTCAACGATTCCTGTGCGTACAGTCCATGAGCCGTAAGCAGAAGAGAGATTGCGATAAGAATCTTTTTCATAAGCGTTAGGTATATTGGTTGTTACATAAATGTTGTTTGACGGCTGCAAATATATATTATTTATTTTAAAAGCCTTTCATTTTGCGCAAATATTTTTCAAATACATTCGCATTTTGCCACAAAATACATCATTTAAGCAAGTCAACATAGCAAAAGATAGGTTGTTTTTAGCTACAAATCGGTCATTATGTCGTTTTGGGGTAAGAAACGCCATACCTAATTGTAGGTATTTTGACAGAAAAAGGCTCCTGACTTCATAATATTTCTTAAGACGGCGAACATTTTGTTTGTTGTTCTGAACTAAATCCGTAATTTTGGATTGAATTGATAATTTCAACATTTTTATTTATATTAAGCAACCATAATTATGGAGAATAACAAAAAGAAGTATTGGGGGAAGACTATCACCTCGTTTGTCTTTGTATTGTTCACGATGCCTCTCGGTCATGCCATGATGAGAATCATGGAAGACACGATGTCTCACAGCGCCGTGAACACCTGTGCTGTCATCATGGGATTTGTAGGTCTGGCGATGGCGGTGATCGGAGTGTTCGTGAAGGGCGACACCAAGCGCACCATCTGGGGACTCTTCGGCGCACTGCTGTTCTGGACAGGCTGGGTGGAATTCATGTTCGGATATTTCGCCGCACGCTTCGGAGTGCATTACGACCTTGTAGGGTCTGGAGTTGTGCAGACCACAACAGAATACGTGAACGGCATCGGAGTGAACCATCAGATGCTAATCAATGGTGTTGACGTGAACAGCATTCCGCCTGCCGAACTGAAGGCTATGCGCGGTTCGCGTCCCGAATATCTGATTCTGCCGGCATCGTTCGGCTTCTTCGTGATGTTCATGGTGCTCTATGTGTTCGGCTCGAAGACGGGATGCCATTTCATGAACTGGCTGCAGAAGGTGTTCTTCCGCGAGAAGCGCAACGAGGTGGTGCCAAGCAATATGAGCCACCATGCTTCCATCACCACCTTCCTGGAGTTCAACCTCATCAACTGGGCGTGCTACCTGTATCTTATGTTCGTTTACGACCCTGAATTCTTTGGCGACAGCCATCCTGTCACCATCGCCAGCGCCGTGGGATGCGTCATCGGAGCGGTATTCATGTTCCGCCACCAGCTGAAACTGCGTGCCTGGGGCCCCAACATCAGAATGTCTATAGCCACGGTGATCGTGTTCTGGACTGCTGTGGAGGTGTTTGCCCGTAACGGCATGTTCACTGAGATATGGGTTGAACCGCTACACTATGTGCCTCAGATGATCAGCATCCTGGTGGTGTTTATCCTTCTAGGAGTGGGTATCGCATATAAGTCAAGGACCAAGAAAGCGGGACAATAATCCCCAAAAGGCAAATGCTATTCACTCGCTCTCCTTCTGACGATAGTTTACCGGCGACATCCCCACCTGCTTTTTGAAGAATGTGCCAAACGAAGAGGCATTAGGGAAATTCAGTTCGTCGGCGATTTCCTTGATGCTCTTGTCGGTGGTGGTTATCAGCGATATCGCCTTCTTTGTTATTGCCTTGAAGACAAGCTGCTGCACGGTGCATCCCGACACCGACTTGACAAGCGTAGTGAGATATTTTGGCGACAGACACATGCGGTCGGCATAGAATCTGACGCCACGCTCACTGGCATAATGCTGGTCTATCAGATGCATGAGCTGGATATACATATCGAGCCGCCGGCTCGGAGCATTGTCGCCATCCTTGGAGATTTCTCTGAATATGCCACAAAGCCTGTATGTCAGCGAGAGCAGGAGCAACCGGCGCTCGTTGGCAGCGAATACATTGTCGTCGCTGTTGCCCACTGCCAGCAGCTCTGAATATTTTGTCAGTTCGTCCTCATGCCCCGTATGCATCACCCAGCACGCTCTCGGATTGAGGATACTCATGAATCTCATCCCTACCACGGTGCTGCCGAGGATATTGCGGATGGAGTCCACCCGATAGAGAATGATGACAACGGAGCAGTCTGTGCTGTGGCTGGTGACCGAGAAGCACACACCATGTGACAGGAACGCCGTCTCGCCCTTATTCACCACATAGTCCACGTCTTCACAACAAAACGAGAATTTGCCGGAAGCACACACTATGATGCCAACGTCGGCAACATGGAAGTTGTGGAAGAACGCTTCGGGAAAAGACGTTATATTACCACAAGAGCAGCAGATGTCCTCATTATTTGCCATCTGCTGCTCAAGAAGCGTTATATTGTTTTTACTGTTTTTCATAAGCCCTGGCCGTATGTTTGCGGCGAAGGTAACAAAAAAAACAGGAACTGCAAAAGAATCGTCTACTTGTCTGCTCGTCAACTCGTCAACTAGTACCCAACATACCACTCTCTCGTGTCCTTGGATATGTCTCTCTTGGGCCACGGCACGACAAGCATCAGACCGGCAAGGATCATACAAGCATATATCGTCCAGCCGGACATCTCCTTTATCGCCGACAGGGTGGCCTGCACCTGCACCTTGCCCTTGGCAGACATGGCTGCCATGTGTTGCGCCTCCGTCTCGCTCTTGCCCTGATATTGCATTCCGCGGGCGGTCATGTCATAGGTAGATGCCGTCTCCAAGTTCGTGCGATCGTAGTCGTGGGCATAGCGCGTCACATAGTATTGCTGGCGATACTGGAATACTGTCTGATACAACGCCGAACCAATGCCCGGCGCTATCACCATACGCACCGTGAGCATTATGCATACCCATGTGGACAACAGCTTATACGGCATGCGCTGGTTGGCATACACGGCGATGAGCGAATAGAGCAGCATCATTCCCGTGGCACGTATGATGACGGGCCATTTCATGCGCTCCAGCATTCCGGCGGTCTGCACCTCGAAATACATAAAAAGTGACGCAGCGGCAATAAGCATGAAGCCCATGGCGAAAAACCATTTGAAATGCACGCCCTTGTTGTTGAGAATCAGGATAATCACCATTCCGATGAAATATCCCAGCAGCACCCAGTTGCCGAGAGCGGCAATCTGTATCTGGTCTGCCTTCATGCCCACGCCGACAAAGATATTGACGAGCATCGAACTGGAGTTGCATATCATCAGACCGATGAAAAGCAGGATGCCGCCCTGGATGCTGCGCGACTTGAATGCCTTGAGCATGAAATATGGCGAGCGGCGCATCTTCTCAAGATAGAAGAACAACAGTGACGACAACACGCAGATAACTGTTGCCCAACGGATTCTGGGACTGTCATACCAGTCGTACACCTTGCCATACACCGTCACGTATACAAACGAACAGCACATCAGACAGAACACCACTACGTTGCCGAACTTGGAGAACGACAGCGGCGAACGCTTCGTGGGGTATGGATTGTATGGCATGCACAGCAGGGTGATGAGCAGTGCCACGAGTATCGCTCCCAACATGGCATAGTATACCATCTGCCACTGGTAGTTGTATGCAAACCACGCCGTTATCCATGTGCCTATCTGTCCCAGGAGCATGAAGAAGAAATATATGATTGGCTGACTCGCCTTCTTCTCCGTGTCGAGGGCGTCCCATCCAGCCTCATCCGTGGGCTCGTTGCCTGGCGTCACGTTGCGCGTCGCCTCTATGCCGAAACCATATTTGATAAGCGTGAAGAGGTTGCACATGAGCAGCGTCTGCCTCACGAAGCCCATCACAAGACTGTTGAGGGCGAGGATAAACAGACTGTCGGTATTGGCGCAAATATAGCTCTGCACCGCCAGCAAGGAGAACCCCACAAGGCTCATCATCTTCTGTCGGCGCACGCTGACCAGCAGATAGAAGAACGGCGAGAATGCCGCCATGCCAATCGACGTGACGAAGCTGATGAAGGCGATGTGTTCCGACTGGATGCCGAGCCCTCCCACCATCTCGCTGCTATTCACGGTGTAGGCACCGCTTACCGTCATGATAGGTATGAAAAGTATGACGAGGAAGGCGATGCCGAGGGGCTTCGGCACCCAGTTATAGAACGGAAAATTCTTCGGCAGATGTTCCGGCACTGCCGTATATATCTCTGCCTGTGTCATTTCTTGAGCTGTGCCTTAACAACGACCATCATTCCGGCTGCCAACTTGCTGTTGTCTGCCTTTGATATTCCTTCAAACTCTATCCTCACCGGCACGCGCTGCTGTATCTTCACGAAGTTTCCGGCTGAATTGTCGGTTGGCACGAGGGAGTATTTCGATCCCGTAGCTCCGGATATTGCCGTGATTCTGCCATGGAATTCCCTTCCTTCAAAGGCATCTACAGTCATCACCACCTTCTGGCCCACATACAGATTCTCCACCTGTGTCTCCTTGTAGTTGGCAATCACCCACTTCTGGGTGTCGGGCATGATATATGTGATAGTCTGTCCGGCATTTACCGCCTGTCCCTCTTCCAGAGCTCTTCTGCCGAGCTTGCCGTCGCAAGGAGCGGTCACCACACAATATGAGAGGTTCAGTTTTGCCATCTCCAGAGCTGCCTGTGCACGTTCAATGGCGGCAGCGGTGTTCTTCTTGCGTGTCTGCACTTCGTTGACTCCCGAATATGCCGCCTTCTGCTGACGGCGCACGGCATCGAGCTTCTTCTTCGTGGCGTTGTATTCGGTCTCTATCTGTTCGAGCTGTATCGGTGTGGCGGCGTTGCGTGCCACGAGGTTCTGATAGCGCTGACGGTCTTTCTCGAGTTTTGCGAGGCGCACCTCAATCTCTGCTATCGATGCCTCATATACCGTTGCCGAAGTCTGGGTGGTCTGCACCGAGGCGTCAATCACGTTGGCTCCAGCCATGGCGTCTTTGAGTGCCGCCTCTGCCTCCATCACGCGGATGCGGTATTCGCGGTCGTCGAGAACGAGCAGCGTGTCGCCCTTCTTCACATTCTGATGCTCCTTGAAGTATATCTTCTTGATATATCCCGAAGCCCGCATGTTTACCGGCGAGATATACTGCTCCACCTGTGCGTCATCGCTCTTCTCGTTGCTCTTGTAGTCCATGAACATGCAGCCTATCTCCACTATTCCCCATACGAGGATTGCCACGCCTATCATACTGACAATCAGCTGGCGTATGCGCTGACGTTTGAGCTGCTTGGCGGTAACTTCATGGGTTGACTGCTGCTGGTTGTTGTCACTTGGGGTGTTTGTTGTGTTGTTTGTGGGGGTATTGGTATTGTTTGTTTCCATTTTTCGGTGGGGTTATTAGTAATTAATTAATGTAGGACGAATGGGGCATCATAGTCACAACCGCCATTCCTGTTGTCATTTCATCAGTCTGTCCAACTGACCGGTGAGTTTTAGTATCGTCAGATTTGACACCTGATAATTGAAGTGGGCAGTGAGATAATTGTTCTGTGCGTCGCTCATGCTCATCTCGTCTTGCAGCACCTCCGTCATCGAGGCTATGCCCTCGCGGTATCTGTCGCTCGTCACCTTATATATATCTTCGGCAAGCAGATAGTTGTCGCGCTGCTTGGCGAAGTTGCGCTGGTTGTTAGCCAGATCGTTCACGGCGTTGGCATATTGCGTCTGCATACCCTTCAGGGCGTTCTCGTAGGCAATTTTCGCATTGTCGATGTCCACTTGTGCTTTTCTTATCTTCGAGCGCTTTTCAAATCCGTCGAACACGGGTATGCGCAGCGATATTCCGATACCGTTAGACTTATACCAATGGTTCGACTCGCCGGAGTGGAACCAGTTTTTCATCTTGTCTGTAAACGATGTGTATGTCCAGTTGCCGGTCAGGGCGAGGGTTGGCAGATAGCCATCCTTGGCGAGTTTCTTCTGCTGTTCTGCCAGCGTCTGCTGCTTGCGCAGGAGTTGCAGCTCGTAGAGGTTCTCGTTGAGTCCGGTGAGTGCCGCCATGTCTATCTGCTCCACATTGGCTTTCTCCACCACAATGTCCTGTTCGGCGGGATAGTCGATTACATATTTCAGCATGTTATACTGCTGTATGAGCATCGCCTTGGCATTGTCGTACTGCACGCTGAGGTTCTCCAGATTCACGTTCACGCGCTTCACGTCCACGCTCAGCGCCATGTCATTGTCGTGGAACGCTTGCGTGATGTCGCGCAGTTCCTCCAGTCGTTTGATGTTGTCTTTGATTATCCCTATCTGTTCTTCGGTGTTCTGTGCCAGATAGTACATCTTGCTTATCTGCACTATCAGGTCTTCTTTTGCCTTGGAATACGACAGGGTGTTGAGTTGGTCGAGGGTCTTCGATATTTCCAGTGCGGTGAGCGCTGTCTGACTGTATAGCGGCATCTGCAGCTGTATACTCGCCGACGAATTATATTGCAGCGTCTTCGTCACGTTATACGGTTTGCCGTATGCCCTACCGTCGGTCACCGATACGGGAGGAGTGAAATTGTCGTTCAGTCCGGCGCCGATATTTATCTGCGGCAGCAGGCGGGAGCGGTTTTCACTCACATTGTGCTTTCCTTTCAGCACATTGCCCTCATACGTTTTCAGATTCAGGTTTCTCTCGATGCCCATCTGCAGGCATCTGCCCAGCGACATCGTTTCTTGCGCCATGGCATAACCGGCAAGAAATGTCAGGGAAATTGTGAACAATATTTTTTTCATACCTATATTTATATTTCGGCTGCAAAATTACTGATTTATCGCCGTATAGGTATATTCATAAAATATCACAAGCTGTTCATATTTTCCCTTTGTCGTTTTCTATATGAGCCGAATTTTATTGTTCCATCTACATTTGCAGAAGCCATTTCCAGACAGGCACACCTCTATCGTATGACCATCTTCCTGTATTTGTGTCTGGTAGTCGCGGGTGATGATGTAGCCGTGGTAGCCGGGAAAGGCATTCAGGATTTTCACGAGAGCTTCCACTTCCCGCTCATAGTTTGCCTCGTCATTCAGATTATAAGACATCTGGATGGGCAACTGGGCAGATGGAACGAAGAAATATTTTAAAGTATACTTTACAAAAATACAGAAATATTGTTAACTATACTTCGAAATAATTTCAGAAATAGGTTTGTTTGTTGAAACAAATACCTAAAACAAGTTGGAAATAGCATAAAGAGGATTGACTATTATCTTCTTCCCCTTGGGATTGACGAACTCTCCAAAGTTTTCTAAAGAACAGCGAATACCATATTTAATATGTTCTTTATCCATAAAGACATAAAGACTTGCCATAGAGCCCTTCAAACCAGACTTCACCTCCATCGGAACAATATCAATACCACTAGACAACACATAATCAACCTCAGAAACCGTTCCACGAGTTAGGTTTTGCCAATAGTATAAGTCATGGCGCTCATTGGACGACATATACTTAAGCAATTCTAAACCTGCCACCATCTCCGTCAAACTACCTTTATCAACTAAGTCTACAGTATTGGCAACCAATAGTTCTTTCACTATAGAATTAGTAGTGTCTCCTATCCCTAACAGATTGAGCAGAAAGCCATGGTCTATCAGATTATACTTCACAAACTTCGGATTAATCCCAGCACCAAGCGGTATGCCATTTGCCGCAGTATGCCATACAGGAATAATGATACCAGCATCTCTTAGCATCTCCAAAGCATTCTTGACTTGGGCTGTCGTATAACCTCCCTCAACTTGGCTATAAACGAATTTACTACCCACTTGATGAGCTACACTAAACAATGTTTGACGCAACAAAGTTGGATCTACCTTAGCCTTATATTTAACAAAGTCATCTATATAAGTTTGCTTCAACTCACTTAACACAGAGTCAACTTCTAAATAACTATTAGCATTGACATACTTAGCCACTGCTGCAGGCATACCACCTATAAGCAAGAAAGAACGAAACCTCTCTACCAATCGCTCGTAAAAGGCATTCATCAACGGCTTTTGAGATGTAGCATTATGCTTCATTCTTACTAATCCATCTTCACCTAAAGCATAGAGAAATTCATCAAAAGACATCGGATATACAAACATCGAGCGAATACGTCCAACACCATATGCACCTAAATCCTTTAAAGCAAATTCCAGCAGAGAACCTGCAGCGACCACATGAAGTTCGGGATAATCTTCCTTAAAGAACCACAAACTATGAATAGCATTGGGACATGCCTGTATTTCATCCAAGAACAATAAGGTTTTACCTGGAACAACGGGCACCCTATAATATGCAGACAATTGTTCTGAAATAAACTTTACGTCCAAATCACCATCAAAGAATTCCTTGACAGTCTTGTCACGTTCAAAGTTCACTTCCAAGAAATAGGGAAAGGATTCTCCCAAATGTCTAATGGCGCTAGACTTACCTACCTGTCGTGCACCTCTAAGAAGCAATGGCTTGT
>UMDN01008008.1_pt1 | contig 12196 bp, 10 predicted proteins | sample 1964491 | NCBI WGS metagenome assembly UMDN01 (sample SAMEA4835994, study PRJEB28245) | human gut metagenome | biome: gut microbiome; material: fecal sample | place: Denmark | collected 2008 | reverse complement strand
GCGTCGAGTCCGCGTCCGCCTTCTATCTCGTCGAGTCCGCGTCCTAATACGCTTCTATTGTATTTCTTGTGTACTGCCATCGTCTTGTTTGTTTACTCTTTTTTCGTTTTTGTTGATTATTTCCTTGGCGAGTGCCAAGTGGTTCTTCGACCCTGCCGAGTCGGCATCGTAAAGTATTACGGGGAGTCCATGGCTCGGACTCTCGCTGAGCTTAACGTTGCGTTGTATGACAGTCTTGAACACAAGTTCTTGGAAGTGTCGCTTCACCTCGTCGTATATCTGATTGGCGAGGCGCAGACGACTATCGTACATGGTGAGCAGGAAGCCTTCTATCTCCAACGCCGGATTGAGCTTGCTCTTTATAATCTTAATGGTGTTGAGGAGCTTTGTAATGCCTTCGAGTGCGAAGTACTCGCACTGCACGGGAATGATGACCGAGTCGGCTGCGGTGAGGGCATTCACAGTGATGAGTCCGAGCGACGGACTGCAGTCGATAAGTATATAGTCGTAGTCGTCGCGTATCTGGTCGAGCATATTCTTGATAACGCGCTCGCGGTTCTTCAGGTTGAGCATCTCTATCTCAGCTCCAACGAGGTCAATATGACTGGGAATGACATCGAGCCCGTTGATATCGGTAGTGTAGACAGCATCGTGTACGTCAGCATGATCGATGATGCACTCGTAGAGCGAGCAGTCAATCTCCTTGATGTCCACACCAAGTCCGCTCGACGCATTTGCCTGCGGGTCTGCGTCCACCACGAGCACCGTCTTTTCGAATGTAGCGAGCGATGCTGCCAAGTTTATTGTTGTTGTTGTCTTGCCTACGCCACCTTTTTGGTTGGCCAATGCTATTATCTTTCCCATTTGAAGTCAAAATTATTCGGCAAAGGTACATATTTTATATGAGAATAGGCGCGTTTAAACCTTTTTTCGTACTTTTGCATAAGAAATAAAACCAAAATTATGAATACGAAAAAGCCATTAATACTGATTTCTAACGACGACGGCTATCATGCCAAGGGTATAAACTCGCTCATTGACATGCTGCGCGACATTGCCGACATCATCGTATGCGCTCCCGAATCGGCTCGATCGGGCTTCGCCACGGCGTTCTCTGCCACAATTCCGCTACGCCTCAAGCTGCGCCGCGACGAGGTGGGTATGCAGATGTGGTCGTGCAACGGCACACCGGTCGACTGCGTGAAGATTGCGCTGCAGGAGCTATTCGCTGACCGCCTACCCGACATGATTTTGGGCGGCATCAACCACGGCGACAATGCTTCGGTAAATGTTCACTATAGTGGCACAATGGGTGTGACACTTGAGGGTTGCATGAAGTACATCCCGTCTATCGGTTTCTCGCTCTGTGACTTCTCTTCGGATGCCGACTTCGAGCCGCTGCGCCCGTATGTGCGTCAGATTGTGCAAAAGGTGCTCAGCGAGGGTCTGCCTAAGGGCGTGTGCCTGAACGTAAACTTCCCGAAACTCACTGAGTTTAAGGGCATAAAAGTATGTCGTATGGCTATGGGCACATGGTACAACGAATGTGTAAAACAGCGCCATCCGCACGGCTACGACTACTATTGGATGACTGGCTCCTACCGCAACGACGAACCGGAGCAGGAGGACACCGACAACTGGGCGCTCACGCATGGCTACATATCCATCACACCGACACGCATCGATGTTACGGATTATGACCTGCTGCGCAACTGGCAAAACAAGTTTTGAGAAAAGTAAAAAGGTAAAAAAGTAAAAGGGTAAAAAAGCCATTCCAATCCTTGGCTTAGGAAGGCCTAAAGAGGCTTAGTTCGGCTTAAACGCCACCTGCCCTCGGCTTAAACATCACCTAAAAATGAAATACTACTTAATCGTTGGCGAGGCATCGGGCGACCTCCACGCCTCGCATCTTATGAAAGCTCTGCTCAAGGAAGACCCCACAGCGGAGTTCCGTTTCTTCGGTGGCGACCTGATGTCGGCTGTCGGAGGCATACGTGTGCGCCACTACCGCGATTTGGCGTATATGGGCATCATCGCCGTACTGCTCCACTTGCGCACCATTCTGCGCAACATGGCGTTCTGCAAGCGCGACATCGTGGAGTGGCAGCCCGACGTAGTGATACTTGTTGACTATCCGGGCTTCAACCTGAAGATTGCAAAGTTCGTGCACAACAACACGCACATTCCCGTTTATTATTACATCTCACCGAAGATATGGGCATGGAAGGAGTATCGCATCAAGGAGATTAAGCGCAACGTCGACGAGCTTTTCTCTATTTTGCCGTTCGAGGTGCCGTTCTTCGAACAGAAGCACCACTACCCCATCCATTACGTAGGCAACCCTACTGCGGAGGAGGTAAGACAGTTCCAGGCTACATACAACGTAGACGATGCCACCTTCCGCCGTCAGCATGGGCTCGATGCGCGTCCCATCATAGCGTTGCTCGCAGGCAGTAGAAAGCAGGAAATAGCGGGCACACTGCCACAGATGATTGCTGCAGCGCAGCGTTTCGCCGACTACCAGCTTGTGCTTGCTGCGGCACCAGGCATCGAACCCGAGTTCTACGACGCACACATCAGCGGAAACGACGTGCGCGTGGTGCGCGGTGAGACCTACGCCCTGCTTTCTCATGCCCACACGGCACTCGTCACAAGTGGCACGGCTACGCTCGAGACGGCACTTTTCCGCGTTCCGCAGGTGGTGTGCTACAACACCGCGCTGCCCATACTGGTGGGACTGCTGCGCCCGTTGGTGCTGAAGGTGAAATACGTGTCGCTTGTCAACCTCATCGCCGACCGCGAGGTGGTGCCCGAATTAGTAGCTAACACGTTCTCAGAAGCTAACGTAGCCGAGCAACTCACACGCCTGCTTCCCGACGGCGAGCCACGCCAGCAGATGCTTGCCGGTTACGAGGAGGTATGGCAGAAGATTGGTGCAGACAGTCCGTCGGAGCGCACTGCGAAGGAAATGGTTTTAAAAGTAAAAAAGTAAAAGAGTAAAAAGGTAAAATGCACAACTGCATTTTACCTTTTTACTTTAGAATCGTGCCAAGACTCTTACATATACTTCTTTACGAACTCCAGCACTCTGTGCGTGTACTCCTCTTTGTAGTCACCATACGCATCGGCGTGCTTGCTGCCGTGTGCTATCCAGTGTGCCTTAGGCTGCGGTTTCGCCTCGTAGAGCGGATACACCATCCAGGTGGGCACAAACGTATCGTTGTCGCCGTGTATAAAAAGCATCGGCTTCTGGCACTTCGCCACCTGCTTCAGTGGCGATGCCTCATTGAAGTTCCAGCCGTACTTAACCTGCACAAGCCACGAGGCAGTGTACATCAGTGGGAAGTCGGGTAACGAGAAGCGGGCAGATATTTCGTTCGAGAACTCGTCCCACACGCTCGTATATCCACAGTCCTCCACGAAGCACTTCACATACTGCGGTGTCTGTTCGCCACTGACGCACATCGTCGTAGCGGCACCCATCGAGATACCGTGCACCACAAGGCGCATCGAGTCGGCTTCGGTGCGAAACAGTTCGGGTGCCAGGCTTATCCAATGCAGCACGTCGAGGCGATCCTTCCATCCCATCTGTATTGCGTCGCCGTCGCTCTGTCCGTGCGCATAGAGGTCGGGCAGCAGCACGTTAGCCCCAAGCTCACGATTGTAGATGCGTGCGATGGGCAACATACGTGTGGCGTTGTCACAATAGCCATGCACAAGCACGGCGGTACGCCCCTTCGCACGTGGCGAACGAACAAACAAAGCATGGGCACGCTTACCCGTTGTGGGCATCACAACGAACGTATCGCGCAGTGCGCCCACGGCTTGCAAGCTGTCTACCCACGACTTCAGTTCGGGAAAACGCTTCTCTATCTGTGCCAAGTTGGAGTTGCGCTCGCGCTCAGCACTCACAAGAGCATAGTCGACGAGGTAGAACGACCCTGCCGTAACTATGGCGAGGAAGAGCGCAAGGGTGGCGCCAAGGGTGACGAATAACTTTTTATGCTTCATACTGTTAAGAGTCTACAAATACTACTTCAGATACGGTTTCAGCACCTCCACCCACTTCAGGTATCCCTTGCCGAGCAGGTGCAGTCCGTCGTTGGTGTACTCCGGGTTCATCACGTCGGTAGAAGGCGTTACGAGCGACTTGTACACGTCGATGTATGTAACGCCATGGCGTGCGGCAACAGCCTTTATCTTTGCGTTGAGCGCAGGAATATTCTTCTTACGGTCCATATGACCAGAAAACTTGTTGAACTTCGGATTCACAGGGAACACACTCTGCACATAAAGCTTCGTCGCAGGCGACTCGCGTTTCACGCGCTCCACAATTTTCTCCACGTTCTTCACAATCTCGTCTATGCTCTTGCCGCGCGCAAAGTCGTTGGTACCGATGAGCAGGAATATCTTCGCCGGCTTGCCCTTTGTCACAGTGCTCAGACGGTCGAGTACGCCTTGGGTTGTATCGCCACTGATACCGCGGTTCTTGGCGTGCGGATTGCCCAGCAGCTCTGCCCACTCGCCACCGTTGGTGATGCTATTGCCGAGGAAGATGATGTCGCTCTTGCTCGTAGGCAGCGCCTCAAACAGAGTGGCACGCTGATAATAGAATGTGGAGTGTTTCTGCTCCTGAGCCTGCATTGTGCACGCACAGAACAGACTCAACATAACGATTAGCTTCTTCATAGTTGTACTTTTATTGTTACGCTACGCTCAAGTTGGTGCAGCAATCGAATTGAAACGTTTATTTAACTCTAACGACAAAAGTACTAATAAAAATCGAAAGCGACTATGTTTTTTGCATCCTTTTGTGCAAAAAAACACAGCGACGAGGAAGACTTATTCGACAAAAATACGTAACTTTGCAAGCGTTAAATCAAAGTGTAACTAATTTATGGACGACTATCACGCGGAAAACCCGAATTTGTAATGCAGGAGGACGCTCTCACAATGCGGTCTCCCAAGCATCGTTTAACCCAAGGAGACAGCTTTATGAGAACATACTGGAACACCAATTCTACCCTCAAACAAATCGAAGAGTGGCAGCCGAACTGCTGGATACAAGTTACATGTCCAACAGAAGAAGACCAGCAATTGCTGGAAGACGAGTTTAACATACCCGATTATTTCCTTTCCGACATCAGCGATACCGACGAACGTGCCCGCTACGAGTACGACGACGGCTGGATGCTCATCATCCTCCGTATTCCGTACGTCAAGGAGATACGCTCACGTACGCCGTACACCACCGTGCCACTCGGCATCATTCACAAACGCGACGTGACCATCACCGTGTGCTACTACGAGACGAACATGATGATCGACTTCGTGTCCTACCACCAGAAGCGCGGCGAGGGATTTACCGACTATGTTGACATGACATTCCGCCTCTTCCTCTCTTCTGCCGTGTGGTATCTAAAACGCCTGAAGCAGATTAACACGCTCATCGAGAAAGCGAAGCACAACCTCGACCACAACGTGAACAACGAGTCGCTCATAGCACTCTCGCGTCTGCAGGACTCACTCACCTACTTCGTCACATCTATCCGTGGCAACGAGACATTGCTTGCCAAACTGAAGTTCAAGCTGCAGGTGGACGAACTGGATGCCGACCTCATCGAGGACGTAAACATCGAGATGTCACAGGCTCGTGAGACAACGAACATCTACTCCGACATCCTCGAATCGACGATGGACACCTACTCATCCATCATCAACAACAACATGAACACCGTGATGCGTACACTCACCTCCGTGTCAATCATCATGATGTTGCCTACGCTCATCTCCTCATTCTTCGGAATGAACCTCATCAACGGCATGGAAGAATACCCGTTCGGCTTCATCGTGGCGATAATAATATCGGTGATAATATCAGCCCTTTCGTGGATTATACTGCGACATAAGCGACTGCTTTAAAGCAAAATGCAAAAATAAATTGCGTTTTTTGTCGCTATTCAAAATATTTTATTTAAGTTTGCAGTCTATAATAAATAATGTGAGGATGTGGCTTCGCGCCACATTCGTGTGAATTACCCTTATCATAAACTTAAAACAGTTAAATGATGGACTCTCAAGAAAACGCCCTGTTGCAAGGTGCACAAGAAGAGCAGAACGTGGAGCAGACTGCCGTAGAGCAGACCGCTGCAGCCGACGTTCAGCAAGTAGAGAACACAAAAGTCTACAAAACTAAACAAGAAGTCGTTGACCGCCTGAAGGAAATCGTCGCAAGCGACGAAGCTCCAGTTAAGGAGGAAATCGACCTTTTAAAGACAGTATTCTACAAACTCCACATCGCAGAGCGTGAAGCACGCCTGAAGGAATACATCAACGGCGGTGGTAACCCTGAAGCTTATCAGGTTTTGCCCGACGAAACCGAGGAAACTTTCAAGGCGCAAATGGCTGTAATCCGCGAGAAACGTGCGCAGATTATGCAGCAGCAGGAGGCTGAAAAGCAAGCCAACCTGGAGAAGAAACTCGAAATAATTGAGAAAATCAAAGCCATGGCTACATCGCCCGACGAGGCAGGCAAGTCGTTCGGTGAGTTCAAGGAGCTGCAGCAGCAGTGGAAGGACATCAAGAACGTGCCGGCTGACAAGGCTAACGAGCTTTGGCGCAACTACCAGTTATATGTAGAGCAGTTCTACGACCTGCTCAAGCTCAACTCTGAGGCTCGCGAGTACGACTTCAAGAAGAACCTCGAGCTGAAGACAAAGCTCTGCGAGGCAGCAGAGAAGCTCGCCGACGAGGAAGACGTAATCAGCGCTTTCCACCAGCTTCAGGAACTCCACCAGCAGTACCGCGAGATCGGACCGGTGGCTAAGGAGCTGCGCGAGGAGGTATGGGCACGTTTCAAGGCTGCATCTACCGTAATCAATAAGCGCCACCAGCAGCACTTCGAGGATCTCCGCGCTAAGGAGGAGGAGAACCTCGCACGCAAGACCGCCCTCTGCGAGAAGGTGGAGGAACTCTGCAAGACCGACAACAAGGGCGCTGCCGACTGGGAGAAGCACTCTAAGGAGATTATCGACATACAGAACGAGTGGAAGACCATTGGCTTCGCTCCACAGAAGATGAACGTGAAGATATTCGAACGCTTCCGCGCTGCCTGCGACGACTTCTTCGGACGCAAGGCTGAATACTTCAAGGCACTCAAGGCTACCTTCTCAGAGAACATCGAGAAAAAGAAGGCACTTGTAGAGAAGGCGCAGGCACTCGCCGACAGCACCGACTGGAAGGCTACAAGCGACAAGCTCATCGCGCTGCAGAAGGAGTGGAAGACCATTGGCATGGTTCCGAAGAAGCTCGGCGACCAGCTCTGGCAGGACTTCCTCGGCGCATGCAACAAGTTCTTCGAGGCTCGCAACACAGCCGGCGCCGGTCAGCGCAACGAGGAGCACGCCAATCTCGAGAAGAAGCAGGGCATCATTGAGCAGCTGAAAGCACTCGCCGAGAACGCTGCCGAAGCTACACGCGAGAAGGTGCAGGCACTCACCGAGGAGTACAACAAGGTGGGACACGTGCCGTACAAGGAGAAGGATAAGCTCTACGAGGCTTATCACGAAGTGCTCGACCGCATCTACAAAGAGCTGAACATCTCTACAAAGCGCCGCCGTCTGAACGACTTCAAGGCTAACATCAAGAACGTGGCAAAGCGTGGCGAAGAGGCTCTCGACAACGAGCGTGGACGTCTGGTTCGCCGCTTCGACCAGCTCAAGCAGGAGATACAGACCTACGAGAACAACCTCGGTTTCCTCAACGCAAGCTCCAAGAAGGGCAACAGCCTCATCGACGAGATGAACCGCAAGGTGCAGCACCTGCGCGACGACCTCGAACTGGTTCGCCAGAAGATAAAGGCTATCGACGCAGAAAACAAGTAAGTAAAATGCCTAAAGAGGCTTAAGAAGGCTTAGTTCGGCTTAAACGCTGCCTTAAGCAGGCTTAGAAATGCTTAGCCCCCCAACAAACAAAAGCAAAAAAGGAGTCAACGATTGTTGACTCCTTTTTTTGCTATTTCTTCATATCCTTATCCACCATTGCCGCGACACACGAGTCCGACCACACATTCTCGGCGGTCTCAATCATATCGAGCACCGTGAAGACGGGCAGTATAACACCCATTATCGCAACCGGCGCACCCACGCCCGACATCAGCGAGAGCGTGAGGAAGAAGCAGCCCATCGGCACTCCGGCGTTGCCTATGGCAGCCACCACGGAGATAAACAGCCAAAGCAGCATCACGGGCAGCGAGAGCTCCACACCGCCGTTCTGCATCACGAAGAGCGATGTCACGAAGATGAACGCAGCACAACCGTTCATGTTGATGGTTGTGCAGATGGGCAGCACGAAGCGCGCCACCTTGCTGTCCACGCCGAGTCGCTCCTCCGATGTCTGTATTGTGACGGGAAGCGTGGCAGCCGAACTTTTCGTGAACAGAGCCATGAGCACAGCTGGCATCATGCGGCGCATAACGTGCACAGGGTTGAGTCCGCGAGCCACGAGGAACAGTGGCAGCACCACGAAGAACTGCAGAATGTTGCCACCCAATATCACGGCTACATACTTGCCTATCGATGCTACGACCGTGCCTGCCGACACCTCTGCCGACAGCTGCGCAGCGAACGCCACGATGCCCACGGGCAGCACAGCGATAAGCCAGCGTATGAGTCGCGACACTACCTCCTGCAGCGCACTCAGTCCGCGCATAAGCAGCACCTTATTATCCCCCTCGGGCATCTTCGCCAACGCCAAGCCCACAGCCACGGCTATGAGCAGCACCGACAGTACATTGCCCTCAATAAACGGGCGCAGGAAGTTGTCGGGCACGATGCCAATCATATAGTCGAAGTACGACCCATTGGTCACCTCCTGCGGTACGCCGTCACCCAGACGGCTACTCTTCACCATCTCCATCGGCAAGTTGTCGGGCGAGATGATGATATAGAGCACCATGCCCATAGCAGCTGCAGCGATGGTGGTGAGCAGCGTATAACTGATGGTATGGCGGAATATGCGACGTGTTTCGCGCTGCATACCGAACGTTGCGAGTGTTGTTGTCACGGCGAGTGCTATGGTCGGCACAGCTATAAACTGGAAGAGACGTGTGAAGACAGTAGCCACGAAGTTAGCCATCGTGTTCACCCACTCCACGCCGAGCAATCCGAGGCACGAGCCCACGACCAATGCGCCAAGCCACAGCCAGAAGTTCTGCCTTCCGCCACAACAGGTGTGTTTTGTTTCTGATTTGTTGTTCATTCTAATATCTAAAAGAAAGGGTTATTAAACGGTTTTCTTATTTCAGCGTTTCGACTTGAAGAACTCGGTCATAAGCGTTCGGCACTCTTCTTCCAGAACGCCGCTCACCACCTCGCACTTCGGGTGCAGAGCCTTTGGAGCGAAGGCGCGGAAACCGCGCTTCTCGTCTGCAGCACCATACACCACGCGCCGCACCTGCGCCCAGCCCAAGGCACCGGCGCACATGATACAAGGCTCTACGGTGACGTAGAGCGTGCAGTCGGTGAGATACTTTCCACCGAGCTGATTAGCAGCCGACGTTATCGCCTGCATCTCGGCGTGTGCCGTCACGTCGCCAAGTGTCTCCGTGAGATTATGCGCACGCGCAATGATGCGGTCGCCAGCCACGACAACCGCGCCCACGGGTATCTCGCCCTCGTCGCGTGCCGCCTCTGCCTCCACTAAAGCACGACGCATAAACTGCTCGTCCTTCTTCTGCTGTTCTGTATTCTCCATGTCGTTTTATGTCTTCAAGTGGATACCTAATAAGTACATCGTAGATACTTAATATACACATCGTAGATACTAAGTCACTAAAAAAGTGAATACAAAGATAATGCAAAAGAAAGACAACACAAAATAAGTGGTACTTATTTTTTTATAATATAAGTAGCACTACCGCATACCAACCTACTTACTTTCAACAATTTTAGCGATTCTAACGCTCACTTCATACAACAGGTATAAAGGAATCGTTACCAACACAAGTGTCATCAAATCAGGAGGTGTTATAATTGCAGCAACAATCATAATAACGATTAAAGCATGTTTCCTTAGTCATTTAAACATATAAGTTACAATAATGAATGCCAAATACAACAACCATTAATCCTATTAGCAGCAGTTTTATTAATAAAATATATGAAGTCTTGTCACTTATATAATTCCAAGCAGAGGCTGATTTTTATTGTGCACCTCATGCTTTGTTATGGTACGTAAAACAATGGATTGAGCGGATTCTATAGAACGCACAATTCCGACGTTTCACTTCTCTATAATATTTTTTGCGGAATTTTTCAAGTTTTGTATTTGCGTGAAAAGTATATGAGAAATCCCTTCAACTCTTGTTTCTATTTTACAATTATGAGTTGAAGGGATTTTTATTATAGCTGATATAATTTCTATATGACCATTTCTTGCAAAATCAATTCAGTTATCTTGCCTTTATTATCTTTTTTACATGAAACTTCTTTTAATTTTACTTTCCTGTTAGTTGTTGCAAGTCTTAGAAGAAAATCGTTAGATGTTTCTGTTGAAACAATTGTAGTACCATTGTTTCCAACAATTTTTATGACAGCTTCATCTGAAGCAAATAATTTTGATACATTTTCGATTTCTTCAATTCTACATTCAAGGGTTTTTGAAGTATTGGTTAGTTGTTCCAGATTATTTATATAGGTTTCTCCTGTCGAAGTGTATGGTGTTTCCGCAAGCATAATCTCCTCAATCTGTTTTAAATATATCCTTGCACTATCGGCATAAATGTCATATATTGTTCCAGAGTAGTCTGGCATGAACTCTAACGTTTTGTTGAAGTAGAATTTTGCTTTATCTAAATTGATTTCTGCTCCATAGTCACCAATTCTATAAGCTTCTCCGATAAAATACGCTCCTGTTGGACATTTCATATCATAAGCTTTAAGTAGACATTCAAAACTTTTCTTTTTATCTTTCTTTATGTCTTGTTCATAATTAGCAAGATTAAGATAGCCGATAGGATTGTTTTGTTCTATCATTTTATTTATCCAATACAAGCTGTTAATAGAATCTTTTTGTTCGATTGTAATTATTGCCATCTGGTTTAGAGCAGGGAAGTATCCTCGTTCTGCGCTTTGGGTTAATGCTTCGATTGCAGCAATCGTATCTTTATGCTCTTCATCAACATAATAATAATATATAAATTTCATCAGTTCTGCCGAATGACTGCCTGCATTTGCCATCTTGTTAAGTTCTGCCAGTGCTTCCTTATCTTTTTCTTTGTAAATACGATAGGGTATATGCTGTCCAAAAGTATATGGGCCATCACTATAATATGGCAATACGTCTAAATACTTACAAGTCCAATATGTTGCTTCTTTTAAATTGTATGGCACTACTTGTGGTTTATTAAGATAGAAATAAATTAGGTGTGCCATACACTGAGAATTGCCTAATTCTGCACCCTTTTGCATCCAGTATAGACACAACTGGTTGTCTTTGTCACCTCTATTAGTACAAAGATATTTATAAAATTCATCGGCTTCATCATCAATCTCCGGATCAGGCATATAATATAACTCCATAAAATATGCTGCTTGTACATCGTTGTTCTGTGCTGCTAGCTTATAATATAAAAAGGCAGTGTCGTATAATTTTATTTTTTTATATATTTCAGCAATAGTATAATAAGCTTCAGGCATTTCTAATGCTAATAGCTTCTTAACATATTCGAGAGCGTTTGTCTTATCTTGTTTTTCTGCATACAAAAGTCCTATTGTTAGATAAACTTGAAATTTAGAAGTCTGCTTTGTTTCATCAGTTTGGTCAGCCAAAAATGTTGTTAGTTGAGACTCTAATACACATAATCTATCGAGTGCTTCAGTCATATTTTGGTTGCCCATCGTCATAAATCCAATAGAAAGATAATCGCTTAAATAGCAGTAGAATAAGTTATTTGCTTCTAAAGAACAAGTATGTGCTTTGGTCATATACTCCAAGCCTTTGGCTAAATTTTGTGGCACAATTTCTCCTTGTGCATAAATTATACCTAACATAAGATATGCCATAGCCTGCACATCTGGAAAATCTTTGTCTCGATTCTCAGAATATTTTTCTAATATAGTGAGAGCTTTTAAAGGTTTGTAGTATTTTGCAGGAATTACAAACCCTCTTCCCATATATATATTAGCTAAAAAAATAC
>UMDN01018009.1_pt1 | contig 12477 bp, 8 predicted proteins | sample 1964491 | NCBI WGS metagenome assembly UMDN01 (sample SAMEA4835994, study PRJEB28245) | human gut metagenome | biome: gut microbiome; material: fecal sample | place: Denmark | collected 2008 | reverse complement strand
CCGCCGTTTTTTCGTTATCGTTTCAACCCAAATCGGTCGTTTGGGTAAGGTGATTACTTATTTGTCGATTCCCATCTCCTTGAGCAGACGGTCTGCATGACCCCACTTGTCCATGAGATAGATTACATAGCGCATGTCAACGCCGATGCAACGGGCGAGTACCGGATCGAAACGGATGTCGCTTGAGAGTGAATCCCAGTTGCCGTCGAAGGCGAGACCGATGAGGTTTCCGTTGCCGTCGAACATCGGTGAACCGGAGTTACCACCGGTGATGTCGTTGTTGGTGAGGAAGCAGAGCTGCATCTTTCCGCTCTCCTTGTCGGTATATCGACCGAAGTCTTTTGCCGACATCAGGTCCTTCAGCTCTGGCTCAGCGTAATAATCCACTACCTTGTCGCCGGTGTTCATCTTCTCAACGATGCTCTCTGAAGTGGTGTAGTAGCCTGCTGGCTTACCGCCGACTACGAGGTCTTTCACCTGTCCGTAGCTCAGACGCATAGTGAAGTTGGCGTCGCTATAGTGTGGCAGGTCTTCCTCCATACGCACCTTGGCGTCGCAGAGATAGCGCTCCTGCTGCTTGATTTCCGGAGCGAGGGCACGGATCTTCTCGATCACTTCGTCATAGATAGCCTTGATGTCGAGACCATACTGCACACCCGGGTCGTTCTTGTAGTTCTTCTTGTTGAAGAATATCTTCTCACCGCTCTTCATGAGGATAGACTTGGCGTAGAGATAGTCAACGAACTTCTTGTAGTCGCCGCCGAAGTCCTTGTCAATCTTGGCATAGCAAGCCGGCAGATACTTGGCGTCTACATGTTCACGGTAGTTCTTGAGCAGAGCTGCCATAACGTCCTTGTCGAGAGCCTCGTCCCAAGCATTGCTGTTGTCCTCGAACTGCACATACTGCTTTGCCGGCTTGTCCTTAGGACCCTTCACTTCCATTCCTCCGAGCACCTGCAAAGCACGTGTATTGAACTCGCTGGTGCGGTTGAAAGCCTCAATCCAGTTGGTGAACACATACTGCACATCGAAGCGCTTGGCGTAGAGGTCTTTCATCTTGTCGAAATCAAGTTTGCCCTTCAGATAGCCGGTGCTGTCCTGATAAGCCTTGATGCGCTGCTCGAACTCCTGCTTCTGACGGATAATACCGATGGAATCGATACATTTGTTCATTCCGATGGAGTTCTTCCAGTAGTTGGAGCTCTGTGCATACTTGGAATCATACTTGATTCTCACTGCCTCGTCGGCACGCATGTGGCGGATCATGATCTGCTGCTTCACGCCACGCACCTGTGCACGTGGGGCATTGTCGGCATCGCGACGCTCCTTGATACCGTATGATGAGAGGTAACGGTTGGTAGTGCCCGGATAACCGATTGTCATGGCGAAGTCGCCATCCTTGTATCCGTCGAGAGATACCTTGGTCCAATGCTTCGGACGATAAGGCACATTGTCCTTAGAGTATGCTGCAGGACCGTTTGTCTTAGGATCGGCATAGATACGGAAGACAGAGTAGTCGCAGGTCTGGCGCGGCCACATCCAGTTGTCGGTCTCGCCACCGAACTTACCCATAGACTTAGGCACGGTGAAGACGAGGCGCAAGTCGGTGAAATCGCGGTATGTCGTGGCGTAGAACTTGTTGCCTTCGAAATATGGCTTGATTTCAAGACGGAGTGTAGGGTCTGCTGCCTTCACCTCCTTAGACATCACATTCTCGATGGAATCGAGGAATTCTGACTGTTTGTTGATAGGCAGGTTGTAGAGTCCCTTCTTGGTGAGCTCGTCAGTGATATCCTTCTGCTCCACCATGAAGCTTACGAACATGTTCTCGTTTGGCAACTCCTCCTCATAGCTCTTGGCATAGAAGCCGTTGAGCATATAGTCGTGTTCTACAGTAGAATGACTGCGGATAGCCTCGAAACCACAGTGGTGGTTGGTGAAGACGAGTCCGTCTGGCGACACCACTACACCGGAACAGAATCCGGAGAAGTTGACAACAGACTTCATGATGGCGTCGTCGCCACTGTAGAGTGCGTCGTAAGGCAGGTTGAAACCGTAGGTCTTCATCTGCTCATACACTGCCTGGGGAAGGTTGTAGAGAGTCCACATTCCCTCGTCAGCCTTGGCGCTGCCAGCAGACAGAGCCAACAGTCCTGCTAACAGGATTGATGATTTCTTTCTCATTTTTCGTATATTTAATTTAAAGTTTCGGCAAAAATACGATATATTTTCCAACTGTACTTGCTTGTGAATGAAAATATCGCTTTTTAATCCTCATAATTTCTCAATTTCTCCGCTGAAAACTGTCATTTGCGGAAATGCCTGCCAATCACGGGCAATCCGCTGAGCGGAAAATCCTTCTTCACGATATATGCTATGAAGAGGACGCCAAGCACTGTATTCACCGTCAGGGCGAGCGGTGTGGAGAGTCTGGCATTTGCCGTGGTCATGCAGAAATACAGCACTACGGTGATCAGAACATAAACGGAGATGTCTTTCATCGGATAGGCAATGGGATACTTGCGCTGTCCCACGAAATACGAGAGCACCATCGCCGTGGCGTATCCCGCGAAACCAGCCCAGGCGCATGCCATATATCCGTAGCGAGGCACGAATATAACGTTGACCGCTATCAGCACGGCGCATCCCGCACCTGAGAAATACGCTCCCCAGATGGTCTTGTCGATGAGCTTATACCAGAATGAGAGATTGAAATACACTCCCATCATTATCTCTGCCGCCATGACGATAGGCACCACACGGAGTCCGTCCCAATAGTCTCTGCCGATGATATGGCGCAGCACATCCATATAGCCCACCACCACGAGGAAGGCAAGGAGGGTGAAGATGATGAAGTATTTCATCGCCTTGGCATAGGTCTCACGGTTGTCCTTGTCTTTAGACTTGCCGAAGACGAACGGTTCGTAGGCATAGCGGAACGCCTGTGTTATCATAGCCATGATCATGGCTATCTTGCTTGCCGCGCCATAGATGCCGAGCTGCGAATGGGCATCGCTTCCTTTATATATATAAGGGAAGAGAATCTTGTCGGCTGTCTGGTTGAGGATGCCGGCGATGCCAAGCACGAGGATGGGCCAGCTATAGCTGAGCATGCGGCGCAGGAGCGCTTTGCTGAACGAATATTTCTGTGCTACGAGTTCCCGCCAAAAGAAGAACGTGAGGATGGCGGAACAGAAGAGATTGACATAGAACGCATAGCCTGCTCCCACCGTAGGGTCGTAGATGGCGGATATGAACCCGGTGCCGCCGTTTGCCTCGTAGATATTGGGCAGAATGAGGAAGAACACGATATTGAGGGTTATCGCCATGAAGATGTTGAGGAGTTTCAGGGCAGCGAACTTTATCGGGCGCTTCTTATACCTGAGGTATGCGAACGGTATGCACTGGAAGGCATCGATGGCAACGGTAATCGCCATCACCCATATATACGACTGGTGGTCGGCATAGCCCATAAAGGCGGATATGGGATTGATGAAGAGCAGCACGAGGGCTATGAACATCAGTGAGGTGAAGCCCACACTGATGAGCGTAGTGGTATATACAGTCTGCGGATTCTCTTCTTCTTTGTTAGCGAAGCGGAAGAAGGTGGTCTCCATTCCGTATGTCAGTATCACCATCAGCAATGCCGTATAGGCATAGACATTGGTTATGACACCATAGCCGCCGCTCGCTGCCGACAGCTTTGCCGTGTATAGCGGCACGAGAAGATAGTTGAGGAATCTTCCTACGATACTGCTCAATCCATAGATTGCCGTATCCTTAGCGAGTGATTTTAAATTTGCCATTTGCTTATGTTTGTTTGTCAGCGACATGGTCAGGATGCCTTGCCGCTATGCTGTTTTCTGCTTCTTGTTGACGTGTATGCAGGTCTTCTGCCCCTATGTTGCATCAGAAGAACGTATAGCATATCGCTATCGCCGCGATTACTCCGGCAAGGTCTGCCAGAAGTCCGCATGCCACGGCATGTCTGGTGTATCTGATGCCCACGCTGCCGAAATATACGGCGAGGATATAGAAAGTGGTGTCGGTGGAGCCCTGGAACACGCAACTAAGCCTGCCCACGAAGGAATCGGCACCGTATGTCGTCATGGCGTCTACCATCATTCCACGTGCTCCGCTGCCGGAGAGGGGTTTCATGAGTGCTGTAGGCAACGCTCCCACGAAATCGGTGTTTCCGCCCAACACTTCTACTGTCCATTTTATTCCGTCGATTATCATGTCCATGGCTCCCGACGCACGGAACACGCCGATGCCCACGAGTATTGCCACGAGGTATGGTATTATCCTGACTGCGGTCTGGAATCCTTCCTTCGCTCCTTCGATGAAAGCGTCGTAAACGTTGATTTTCTTCCTCACTCCTGCCATGATGAACCCCACGATAATAGTCATGAGCAGGATATTCGCCACCGTGGTGCTCACTATGTTCATCTGGTCTTTGTCGAGCTGTCCGAATCCCCATATAATGCCTGCCACGGCGAGCGACATGCCGCCGACGGTGAGCAGCATCACCTTGTTGAGAAGGTTGATGCGCTGATAAAGGCTCGTGATTATTATTCCTGCCATAGTGGAGAAGAATGTGGCAAGGAGGATGGGAATGAATATGTCGGTGGGCTGTGCCGCTCCGAGCTGCGCCCTGTATACCATGATGCTGACGGGAATCAGAGTCAGTCCGCTGGTGTTGAGCACAAGGAACATTATCATCGGATTCGTTGCCGTGTCCTTCTTCGTGTTGAGCTGCTGCAGCTGTTCCATTGCCTTCAGTCCGAGCGGCGTCGCCGCATTGTCGAGTCCGAGCATGTTGGCGGCTATGTTCATGAATATGGAGCCAGTAACGGGATGCCCCTTAGGTATGTCGGGAAAGAGCTTGCAGAACACCGGCGAGAGCAGCCTTGCCAGTGCATTCACCATTCCGCCCTTCTCTCCCACCTTCATTATGCCGAGCCACAGCGAAAGGACGCCGGTCAGTCCGAGGGATATCTCAAAGGCTGTCTTCGATGACTCGAACGTGGACCCCATCATCTCCGGGAACACTTCGAAGTCGCCCATGAAGATCAACTTCACCAACGCTATGACGAAGGCTATGACGAAAAACGCTATCCAAATGTAATTCAGCACCATGCTTGATAATGTTTTGGTTATTTTATGTTGTATTGTCTGTTTTCCCTGTTGTATCTGTCCTTGCCGGTTATTTAGCGGAAAAACATCCGTCAGTAGGTCACATAATGGCTGAGCCTTTCTATGTCTGCCGGCGTGAACGATTTCAGCAGGCGCAGGTCTCTGAGTGACTTTATATCTCCGCGCAGCCGACGGTAGTCAACGATGTCGCGTGCCTGGTAGTAATTGATGTATGGATGCTGGCGGAGTTTTGAGAACGACAGCTTGTTGATGTTAAGCTTCGTCACCGCCCTTTCGTCCACGCTGACATACTGGAGAGCCTGTTCGGGCAGTCCATCTATCTCGAGCAACTGCCTTGCGGAATAGAAGCCTCCCAGCCGCTCGCGCTTTCTCACTATAGCGATGGCGTATCCGCTACCTATTCCCGGCACCCGTTTCAGCAGTGTAGTGTCGCTGGTGTTGAGCGGCACGGTCTCTCCGGGGCGCAGCTTACGTGGAAATTTCAGTGTATCTCTCGGCGGAGCGTCATTGTATTCTGCCGATGGCGAGCCATGACGGTCATAGGCAGAACGGTCATCGGCATACAGCTCCGATGCCGGTCTGTAGTCAGCACTGATGCGGATATATGGTTCGAGCGCCCTGTACTGCTTCACGGTAAGTCCGTAGAGGCGCGCAAAATCCTTCGGCTCCCGGTATACTCCTCCGGAAGCACGATAGCGGTATATATTTCTCACCATCCATTCGCTCAGTCCGAGCCTCAACAATTGTGTGCTGTCTGCCGTATTGGGATCAAAGGGGAAGAGTTCGGCTTTTCTTCCCTCCACATTATAATATTCTTTCTCTCCAGCGCCAAGAGCCTTCCCGCCAGCCACCACAGTGCTGTCGGCAGGGGTTCCGACGAAGAAATCATCGCCGGAACAGACCACGAAATATGATGTCACCGCCAGAATTATGACGAGACTGACGATGAATATCGTCGCTATACGGTCTGACTTCGTGAAATAAAAGAAATCTCCTAATGGCATTCCTGGCTTTTTTATTGTATTGTAAGCAAGACTATCCCTCCCGCAGATTCGTCAACGGGAAGGAATCGGCATTTGCTGTCGGTTGGTCAACGAAACTCCTCCGGCAATTGGTTGCGCCACAGCACAAAAGGCATCTGGCGAAGATAGGAGTTATAGAATCTGGCGTCTCCGGTCACTTCTTTTGCGATGAAACCGGGCTTTTCGAATGCCTCGTCTTCACTCTGAAGCTCCACTTCTGCCATCACGAGTCCTTCGTTGTCGCCATAAAACTCGTCTACTTCGAAGGTATGTCTGCCACTCTTCACAAGGAACCGCGTCTTGTCGATGATTCCCGGTTCACAGAGTTGCATCAGGTGTTCCGCCTCATCGAGGGTTATCTCCTTCTCAAACTCATAGCGCGAGAGTCCTCCGTCTACCGACGGTCCCTTGATGGTAAGGTATCCCTTCTCGTCGCGGATGCGCACACGCACCGTGCGGCCATGACCGCTGCATATGTACCCCTGCTTGATGCGCGACGACGAATAAGCCTGTCGCTTGTATTCGTCGTCGCGTTTGTGCACGAGGAACTTTCTTTCTATCTCAAGTCCACTCATCAGCAGTCTTTCCTTGATTAACCTTGTGTCGCAAAATAGATGATGAATGCCAATGCTCCTATGGCGAGGGCACCCAATATCCAGTTGAACACCTTTACTCCTTCTTTAGCCTGGCGCTCCTGATAGCGCTCACGGCGGTCTTTTCCTTTCTTGCTCATAGTACAAAATTATTTAGATCCATAATCATATTGCCGTTCTGCGAAGAAGCCCTGCCGACGACATGCGATTACATTAATGATATTATTTGCGATTACATTAATAGTATTATTGCTGTTCGTCGTTCACGGGGAACTCCATGAGATACGCCTTTATGAATCCGTCGATCTTGCCGTCCATCACTCCGTCCACATCAGAGGTCTGGTAGTTGGTGCGGTGGTCTTTCACACGACGGTCATCAAAGACATAACTTCTTATCTGGCTTCCCCACTCTATCTTCTTCTTTCCTGCCTCAATCTTCGCCTGTGCCTCGAGACGCTTCTTCATGGCGCGGTCGTAGAGCTGCGACTTGAGCAGTCGCATGGCGTTGTTGCGGTTTTCGAGCTGCTTGCGGCTCTCGGTGTTCTCGATGAGGATTTCTTCCTCCTCGCCGGTATCAGGGTCGACATACTGGTAGCGCAGACGCACTCCGGTTTCCACCTTGTTCACGTTCTGTCCTCCGGCTCCACCGCTTCTGAAGAGGTCCCAGCTCACTTTCGACGGGTCTACATACACCTCTATGGTATCATCGACGAGCGGCGACACGAACACACTGGCGAAGCTCGTCATTCTCTTGCCCTGCGCGTTGAACGGCGACACTCTGACGAGGCGGTGTACTCCGTTCTCGCTCTTCAGATATCCGTAGGCGTATTCACCGCCTTCTATCTCCATGGTGACGCTCTTTATTCCGGCCTCGTCGCCCTCCTGCAGGTTGCTTATCGTAACTTTGTGGCCATGCGACTCAGCCCATCTCATATACATACGCATGAGCATCGATGCCCAGTCCTGGCTCTCCGTACCGCCGGCTCCCGAGTTTATCTTCAGCACACAGTCCATAGGGTCTTCCTTCTGGCGCAGCATGTTCATAAGCTCCAGGTCTTCAATCGCCTTTATCGCCTTGGCGTAGTCTTCGTCCACTTCCTCCTCGGTCACCATATCGTCGTGGTAGAAGTCGAAGGCAAGCTTCAGCTCGTCGGCATAGGTACGCACCTCCTTGTATCCGGTGATCCATTTCTCAATGCCCTTCACCTTCTTCATCTGTTCCTGCGCCCTCTGCGGGTCGTCCCAGAAGTCAGGAGCCTGCGTGCGGAGCTGTTCTTCTTCAAACTCCACCTTCTTCTTGTCGATTTCCAGATATTTGTGTAGAGCGTCGGCACGCTCCAACACGTCTTTCAATTGATCTTGCGTTATCATTATTCTTCTTGTATATGGTATGGCGAGGAGTTACTCGGCATACATTTTTTCTATTTCGTTCTTATAATGCTCATTGATCACCTTTCGGCGCATCTTCAGGGTGTTTGTCAGCTCTCCGCTCTCCATAGTGAACGGCTTGGGCAGCAGCGTGAATCGCTTTATCTGCTCATAGTGGGCGAGCTGCTGCTGCAGCGTTTCTATGCGTTCGGTTATCATCTGGTGTATCTTGCCGTTGCTGCAGAGGTCTTCTCTTGACGTGAAGCTGATGCCGTTGGCCTGGGCGTATTTCTCGAGGGCACCGTATTCGGGAATGATGAGTGCCGACACGAACTTGCGCTGGTCGGCGATAATCACTATCTGGTCGATGAACTTGTCGACGAGCAGTTTCGCCTCTATCATCTGTGGTGCGATATATTTTCCGTTGGATGTCTTGAAGAGGTCTTTTATCCTGTCTTTCAGGAACAGTTCACCGTCTTTCATATATCCCGAGTCGCCAGTCTTGAAGTATCCCTCGTCGTCGAACGACTGTGCGGTAATATCGGGTCTGTTGTAGTAACCCTTGGTGATGGTAGGGCCTTTGAGGCACACCTCGCCCTCATCGCTGATCTTTATCTTTATGTTGTGGATAGGTCTGCCCACCGACCCTATGGTATAGGGTTTCTCTCCCACTCTGTCGCAGGTCACGGTGGCAAGGCTCTCCGTCAGTCCGTAGCCCACCACCATGGTGAGTCCGATGGAATGCACGAATTCCTCAACATGTGACGACACGGTGGCTCCTGCCGTCGGGAAGATATTGGTGTGTTCGAGTCCCAGCTCGTGGCGCACGAGACTGAACAATGTCTTGTTATACATCTCATACTCCATGTGCAGTGCCAAAGGCGGACGCTTTCCGCGGCTCAGATATTCGATGTTGTGCTTTCTGCCCACGGCAAGGGCGTGTTTGAAGAGTTTGCGCTGTATGGGGTTCGCACTGTCTATCTTCTCCTTCACTCCTGTATAGACCTTCTCCCAGAAGCGCGGCACGGCGCACATGCTCGTGGGATGTGTCTCCTTCATTGACTTCTGCACTTCGTGCGGATCGGTGTTCACAATCAGCGTAGCACCCTCCGAGATACACAGTATCGTCCATCCCTTCTCAAAGATGTGGGCATATGGCAGGAAGTTGAGCACGCGGTCGTTCTCCGTCACCTTCACCGCCCTGTCGTTGGCTTCAATGGCGGCACTATACTGCAGATGACTGAGCATCACCCCCTTGCTGTCGCCGGTGGTTCCGCTGGTATACAGGATATTGGCGAGGTCGTCGGGCGACGCCTCCTTATATAGTTTTTCCACTTCGGTCTGGCGCGGCAGGTTCTCGCCGAGCTTCAGGAAGTCGGTGAAATATACGGCGTTGGAATCGTTGGGGTCGATCTTCACGTTGTTGTCGAAGATGATGATACGCTCCATCGTAGGACAGTGAGAGAACACGCGGTGTGCCTTGTCATACTGCTCCTGCTCTCCCACGAAGAGGAAACGTACCTGAGCATCGTTTATCATGAACTGTATCTGCTGCTCGCTGCTTGTGGCATAGAAAGGTATTGTCACGGCACGCACGCCCCACGCTCCGAAGTCGCAGAAAATATACTGCACGGAGTTCTGCGAGAATATTCCGATGTTCTCCTGCGGTTTGACACCGAAGTTGAGCAATGCGTTGGACACGACTTTCACTTTGTATGAGAATTCGTTCCATGTGTATGACTTCCATGTCTTGCCTCCGAAGTGCTTGTATACAAGCACTTCGCGGTCGCCATACTTCTTTGCCTGGTCGTGAACCAAGACTGACAAATGACTTTTAGTCTGCATAATTGTTCTGTTTTTCGGGTGCAGCGCCTCGTCGTACGGCGAGACTTCTTCCACCTATATTTATGCAAAGATAATAAAGTTTTTTCATACGGCACAAAAAATCGGATATGATTTACCCCAAACCGCCCGATTAGTCGGTTTGGGGTATATATATGACGTGTATTGCACACATGTTGCTGTCGCTGCAACGCAGCGTCTGGCATCGGATTACCTGTTGTCCTTGGTGCTCTGTTTCTTGTCTTTCTTCTCTTGTTTTTTGTCCTTGGCATCCTGCTTCGGGGCTGGAGTCAGGATTTTCGTGTATTCCTGCCGGTCGTTGATGATGCGGCATGCCTCCATCATCTGCTTGTCGTAGTTGAGGTTGTTTTCTATCGCTCCCGCCTGGAAATAGTATGCCGCCACAATGTCGGCGGATATTATCTGGTTTATCAACTGCTTGTTACGGTCGAGGTCGGTGGCGAGGTTGTGGCGGAACTTCTTCTCCAGCGCATCGAACTCCTCCTTGGCATCGTCGTAATAGCCTTCAAACTTCGCTATCTTCTTCAGCTTGTCGAGTTCCTTGCTGCTTTCAGCGTCGTATTTGAATCCGCTCTTTATCACCTGCTGCTTGAAATCCTCATACTCCTGGTCGGTGAGTTTGAACTCTCCTGCCGGTGCTATAGTGGGATGCTTGGCGATGTAGTCAATCTCGTAGTTGAGCATCACTTCGGTGGAGTCGAGTCCCGAAACGCTGAGATAGTATGCTATATTCGGCAGCGAGTCGGGTTTCACTTCCACGTCGGGCTTTATTCCTCCGCCGTCGCGCACCTCTCGACCTGCCTTGGTGTAGAACACGTGGGTGAGGCTGTCGGCAACATGTTCGGTGTATCCGCCATGGGCATGCTTGTAGTTGATTGCCTGTATGCAACGGTTGCTGGGGATATAGTATTTTCCTGTCGTCAGTTTGAGCTGGCCGTTATAAGGCAGGTCAACGGGTGCCTGAACGAGACCCTTGCCGTATGTCCTCGTGCCGAGCACCACGGCGCGGTCGAGGTCTTGGAGCGCACCTGAGGTTATCTCGCTTGCCGACGCCGTCTCGCCGTTCACCAGCACTACGATAGGCATCACTGTGTCGATAGGCTCCACGGTGGTCTTGTAGTCTGTGTTCATGCGTTTCATCTTGCCGCGGGTCCTCACGATGGTGAGGTCTTTGGGCACGAACATGTTTACTATCTGCACCGCCTCTTTCACCGATCCTCCGCCGTTTCCTCTGAGGTCGAGCACGAGGCCCTTGGCCCCCTTGTGCTTCAAGTCGATGAAGGCACGGCGCACGTCCTTGGCGCATCCGTCAGTGAAACTGTTCAGATTTATATATCCTATGCCGTCGGGGCGCACACCGTAGTATGGCAGGTATGGCAGCGTGATGGCACGGCGCTTGATGCGCATCTGCATCTTCTTGCCTGTTGACGGGCGCTTTATCTTGAGCATGAAGGAGGTGCCTGGGTTGCCGCGCAGATGGGAGCTGACGAAAGCAACGGTCTTGTCGGTCATCGTGGTGTCGTCGATGCTCAGGATGATGTCACCCTTCTTGAGTCCGGCTTCTGCGGCTGGACTTCCCTCGTATGGTTCGTCGATGACCACTCTCGACAGGGCTGTGTTATAGCGTATCATGGCTCCTATGCCTACGTATCTTCCGGTGAACATCTTCTTCAGTTTGTTCACTTCGCTCTCGGGATAGTATTCGGTATAGGGGTCGAGCGAATTGAGCATTGCATTGATGCCATTGCCTATCACCTCGTCGGCATTCAGTGTGTCAACATATATCATGTCGAGGTAGCGATAGATGTCGCTGAACACTTCGATGTTCTTCGACACGGTGAAGTTATGGTCTTTGTCGTTCTGCGCCTTAATAGTGACGGAGAAAACCGACAGCAGGATGGCGGATAATAATAATATTCTCTTCATTCTTTTCCGTTGGATTTCATTATAATCTGCAAACTTACACAAAACTTTCGATTTTCACCTTATTTACTTTCATAAATATTGTTTCATGGCGAGTTTTACAGCTCATACACACATATAGCAATTATATTTATCCTCATTCCGAACCAATCTGCTTAATCTTATAATATAATCTGCTTAATCTTATAAATAATCTGTCCAATCTTATAATTAAGGTAGGGAGTCCTCGGAAAAGATGACAAATCAGGGAATAGAATGACTTTTTTGAAGAAAAATCAAAAAAAAGACGGAAAATATTTGGAGGTTACATAAAAACGCCTTACCTTTGCACTCGCAATTAAGCAATAACGCTTTTAGCAATGCTTCAATAGCTCAGTTGGTTAGAGCACCTGACTGTTAATCAGGGGGTCGTTGGTTCAAGCCCATCTTGAAGCGCAAAGAGGAATCACTTACGAGTGGTTCCTTTTTTTGTTTTCATATAGTTTGAATATCGGCACCATTTTGGGGCGGACCCCATTTTTCGGGTCAGCGGATTTTTCCGGTTGGTAACA
>UMDN01044769.1_pt1 | contig 13130 bp, 9 predicted proteins | sample 1964491 | NCBI WGS metagenome assembly UMDN01 (sample SAMEA4835994, study PRJEB28245) | human gut metagenome | biome: gut microbiome; material: fecal sample | place: Denmark | collected 2008 | reverse complement strand
TTATTTTCCGTGTCTACTTCTCGCGCGCGGTACACCTCAAGCATATCACATAATAAAAGAAAGTCTTGTAACAGTTCTTTTCACTGATAATGAGCAGTCTTTCCGTGATTATGAATCGACATCGACAGACGACATTAAACGCTTTGCCGAAGAACTTGGTGCAGATTTCATTAAAGTATCTTTAGGCGAAATGCAGTTCCGCTGTGCCGGATCGGTAGATTATGTGGAATGGGTAGACAAATTGTTCTCGAATGAACCAGCTTCCAACTATGATAAATGGAAAGAGCAATATAAGTTAAGTATTTTTGATTACCCTTCAGATCTGGAAGTGTTCTTACGATCAAAACTTAAGGCTGGAGATGATTCTATCCGGCTGCTTTCAAGTTATACTCGTCCTTGGATTTCTGCTAAAAACCTGGATGCTGCACATTCCCGTACTGCACAAGTCGATTTCGAAATTCCAGATAAAGATGGCACCATCTTCAAGAAGTATTGGAACTCAACGTATGATGCTTTCGTAAGAGGTGTTGAGTATTCTGCAATGAATACAGATCCTCTTTCCGAAATTGGGTGTCCTTATGTGGTGAGAGGGTTTGATTATTCTTGGATTGGTATCATATGGCTTAAGGATTTTATCTATCGCAAGGATTTAGGCGGTTGGTGCATTGCTTCTAAATATGTTGAAGAAACCGGTATCTCTTCAATAAAAAGCAAAGCCAAAAAAGCTTTTAAACTTTTGCCGCCAAAAGATAAAGAACGATATATGTTTGAAGGTGCGCCATTATATAGTCAAGATATGGATGACGACAATATCAAGAGGTTGTTCAAGGCTTTGTCTCAAGCATATCGGATTCTCATGACCCGCGCCTTAAAAGGTATCGGGATATACATTCAAGATGAAGAAACAAGAGAATACATAAAATCCTTTCTAAAGTAATTTTTATGACATACTCATCATTTACGGAATTTCGTAATAGCATTCTAACATATTTAAAACAAGAGAAAGAGTATTACGATAAAGACATTGAAGCGAAAGAGTCTTTAACAGATGCTCAAAAAATCGAGACTGGACTTTTAATAGACAAGGCTGACATATCATCAGCCTTGCCACCATTCTATATCTTGTCAGTGAACGAAAACAACACAAAACTAAGAGCTGGAGATAAAGTCTTGTTAGTAAGTGATGTCAAAAAAACAGAAGCACGGATTGTTGAGAATTTAGAGAAAACAATAACTGTTGAATCCTCCGAAGAATTAGACAGTTTAAAATCTTTTACATCCCTGGAGCTTTTGGCCTTAAGCTCAGATACTTCTTGAGAGGCCCCACTTATAGACTTGTCCAGAGCCGAACTGTGGCATTCCACCTTGATTGTACGGCCAAATCCATCAGTCGTAAATATTGCAGCATTATCCACACAATACTTTTTATTCGGCAACGGAGTATTGAGGAACTCATTCACGGCATCAGATTTACCACTCATGCCGGAAGAAGCATGTATAACTCCCTTATCGTCGATTATTATATGGGATGCCGTTCCGGAGAAACCGACTTTTCTGCTTCTTCCTACAGCCTCAACATACAATTTATCATCAGAGAAAGCCACAGCAGCGTTCTTCTGAATTCTATGGACAGCTTCTCTTACGTCCGGGACATCATCAAGCATTTCCAGCGAAACTTTTCCGATTCGTTTGTCGGCATATTTTATGGCAGCTTTTTCAGTCGCTTTCTCCTCCATCTCCTGAGTCATAAGCCTTGCCGCTCTATGTTCAAGAGTTTGGACGGTCTCGATGGTACCTTTCTTTTTTATAAAGACTTTCATTGCGACATTATCTGCATGAGACTCCATAGACTTGCCACCCTGGATAAGGAACAACCTCTTACCTATATTTTTCGATATGACATTTGCGAAAGAATGCTGAATATTTATCTCACCAGTCATACGTATTGCTTCCAAAGTCGTCTTTTTTGAAACATTTGAAGTCAGTTTTACAGACGAACTCTTGCTGATTATTGTTTGTACAATTTCTTCATATGCCGCTTTCAATGTTTTTTCAGCGCCCTCTTTTGCTCCTTTCTTCACAGATTTTTCCACAACCTCTTCCGTAACCTCTTTCGCACCTTTCTTTGCCGATTTCTTGCTGAAGAGACCGATAATTCCTTTTGTGACACGACCTGCCTGCCCATAAGCAGATAAACTACTCCCCGAAATGGTAATCATGCAGATTACCACTGCCGACATTATCCTAAAACTCTTCATCTAACTTTCTCATTATAATCTCTCTAGTCCGACATATATCTGACTTCAAATTCCCGAAGACCGCGGAAACGTATTTATCAGCTGCTGCAACGCAATCCTCATACAGTGTGGTTGTCAGATTCATCATAGATTCATTGATCATACCATCTTGCTTCAAGGAAAAACCGAAATCTGCAACATCTGCCACAAGAGGAGCAAACCATCCGATGCCAGGAACAAATCCAAGCGCAAAAGATCCCCATGACAAAAGAGATCCAGTAAATTTTATACTTTCAATTTTTTCAATATCATGTCTCCTGATATCAAAAACTTTCGGAGTCTCAAGCGAGTCTCTCAATTGGCTGCAAGACTCGGAGATATTGTCGAAATACGTTTCTATCAGTTCTTGCCTATATTCATTACTGCTGTTGATCCAGTTAAAGAGTCTTTCATTGACAATATTCGTTATACGCCCGAAATCCAGATTTTGCTTTATAAGTGTATCGGCATACTCCTCAAATGACAGATTATCCATTTCCTGACGTTGAAACACCCTTTTAAAAAAGCCCCTGTCTTCTTTCTCTTTCAATGAAGAAATTATAGTCGTAACCCCTTGTTCGATATAATTTTCGCACTGGGACCTAATTGCAATTTCAACTTGGTCAGCCAAACTTTGCTCTGCATTGAAATAACCTTCGACAGCCAAATAAATCTCACTCAGGAGACTGTCTCGAACCTGATAGTAATGCGGTTTGACCAAGAATTGCAAATCCGTAGAGTCAAAGGCAGAATTCAGTCTCTTAAGTGATTCGTAATCAAGAGTATCGACTCCAGAAAACAGAGGCATCAATGATGCTTGCAGATACTCATGTTCATCTGCGTTTCTCCTATAGTAATCCCCTATTGCCTGAATGGGCTGGTCAATAAGAGAACTTAAGACTTTCTCCTGCCTGTCGAACTTCAAGGAATCAAAAAATGCAAATGCCTTATAATCGAAGTCTGCTGCTTCTGAGAAACTCTTAAGATCAGAATATGTGCAATTCTCATAATTCAACTCTGAGAAAAGGATCTGCTCAGTAAGATTTCTGCTCATAGGATAACGCTGCAGGTCTTCAATCAAAGCAAGGACATCATTATTTGCATAGTCCTTCCCGATTGTCGCTTCTTCTGTCGTCATTATGGTTCTTGACGCACCACAAGACATCAAGATAAAAAGCGACACCGAAAGTACAATCCAAGTTTTTACTTTGTTTTCAGGCAGCATTATCAGTCGACGTTATTGGCATTGACACGGACAACGTAACATACCCCTAAAATATCGAATTCAGTACTGTGGCGAGGCGGTATCCGGCTTTTTCGATCTGGGAGAGCGCCATTCGGCAGTGGTCGTACATGTATGTGTTTGGCACTTTTTCACCTTCCTTGATCTTCCAGATTTCGCATGTGGAGGTGGCAGTGTCAGTTCCCCAGTCGTAGATGGTGCCGGAGCAGAATTTCTTGACCTGCTTCTTGCCGGAGGTCAATGCGAAATGCGCCAGGTCCTGTATGCCGCCGGCGAAAGTTTCACCGATAACCATACTGTCCCAGACTCTGTGATAACGTACCGGAGTACCGCGATAAATAATGTCGAAGCCACCGATGTGGCGGTCCCTCTTGTCCGCATAAATGACATGTCCGGGACAATGCATGTCTCCCACCAGGTGAATGATGTTCAGCAGACATTGAGTCCTTGTGGAATCATCCAGATCAGCCCGGTTCTTCAGTTTGTCAATGCTTTCTTCAATTACAGTTATGCAGCTGTGCTCCGGATAGCGGTATGCCCTGAGCGAAGAGTCCACCTGGAACGTGTGCGGGATAGTTCTCTGCATCTTTCCTTTCTGCGGCTCAGTGAGCTTCATCATCATCTGCGGCTTGTAGTAGTCCAGCCATGATGCGTAACTTGACATTGTCTGCCCCTCTAAAATCTCCGACACGGCCTTAGCAGCCCTTGGAGAAAGGTTCTGCTCCGCAATATATGCGATAGCGGCATGCTCTCTCTTGCCCCAGGCAGAGGCATCATTGACATTGGCACTGAGCATAAGCGCAGCGGCTGTTCCGAAAAGAAGAATCCTTGATCTGATCATAATTATAGTGTTATAACGCTACCGGCAAAGTTAATGCATTTGCTTAAATTTACAGCAAATAATGTAACCTGGCAAAGAGAAATTCGGTCAGTCGCTCAAGAAACTTGAAGGCCCTATATAGGAAAAACAGATTTCATCATATTGATTAGTTTTTGTAAGTTCGCAGTATGGAAAAGATTGTGATTATCGACTCCTGCATGAGAGAGGAGTCCAGAACAAGAAGGATTCTTGAGGCGGCGAGAGAGGTGCTTTCGACGAGATATGATATTGAAACTATTGATGTCAATGCAGTAGGGCTGCTGCCGGTAACGCCGGAAATGCTTAGGGAGAGGACCGCAGGCATTATTCCTGAGGCGACCGTGGCATTGGCCCGGAAAATCGCGGAAGCAGACAGGCTGGTCGTGGCGGCGCCGTTCTGGGATATGAGTTTTCCGTCGGTGCTGAAGGCGTTTTTCGAGAACATGTCGCTTTATGGGGTGACATTTACTGACAACGGAAGCACATGCACCGGGCTCTGCAAATGCACAAAGGTGATGTACATCACCACGAGGGGCATGGACATCGGAACCGGAGGCCTGCAGGAACAAGGAAGCACTTATCTCAAGGCATTGTCCACACTTTGGGGCTTGGGCGACGTCATCACTGTCGCGGCGCACAATCTTGATTACCTCTCCGCTGAAGAAGTGGAGGAAAGAGTCGCTGAAGCATCAGCCCTTGCAAAAGCGCTGGCACTTACATTTTAGGAATCAGTCCTCTGACAGACAATCACTTAATATACTGATAGGCAAGACGTTCTGTACCGTTCCAGCAGCGGATGACACCACAGTAGCGGAAGCCTTCCTTGAGGATGGCCGTCTGCATGACTTTGTTGTCGCTGTGGGTGTCGATACGGATGCTGTCGTATCGGGTTAATGCAAACTGAAGAGCAATGTGAAAGATGCGCTTTACCTCCCCGGATGATGCAATCCGGTGGATAGTAGCGTATGGCGCAGAGTCAAGCCATTGGCCTTCATATATTTGCGCATAGGTCGGGTCATCACCGCCGCGCAGGACGAAAGTGGCGACAACACGTCCTTCCGAGACGCAGACGTAGCTGTCCCCACTGCTGATATCATCCAAAATGAGCTCTTCGCTCGGGTAGCCGTCCCCCCACTGGTCGGGATTGCCGGTGCTTTCCATGAAAAGCCTGGCGTGAGCGAAAATGTCTTTCAGACGGTCAATGTCCTCGGGCACGGATTTTCGAACAACAAGATTTTCAAGTAGCATCGCTTGGCAGACTACAGGCTGTTGATGAAGTCGGTCATCTCCTGACGATGATCCATTGCGCTGTGGAACAGAGCCATCTGGGCACGCGCACGGACAAAGTTATGGTCGATGTACTTGGTCTTGAAATAGGTGTCGCCGTTAAGATAGTCAGCGAGGAACCTCACAGCCTGCATAAACGGGAACATACATGCAGCATAAGGCAGATTCTCCTTCTCCACGTCAGTCAGGAAGCCTTTGGTGGACTCGATATATCCACGTGCGAACGCCTTGAAGATATCCATATTGAAACTGATCTTGGAAGTATCCGGCTCATCCTCAGGCGCGGTATTGGCCGCAGTGCGCAGGAAATCACCGAAATCCGAGAACACAAAGCTCGGCATCACAGTATCCAAGTCGATGACACACAAGACGTTGCCATCCTTGTCGAACATCATGTTATTGACCTTGGTATCGCAGTGGCAGATACGTTTAGGCAGCTGTCCGTCGCGATACATACGCTCCGCCTTGCACATCTCTTCACTGTGCTCGTCGATATCATCCAGCATTGCCACGACCTCGTCACTGTGGTCAGGGTCATCAGCAATCGGCTCTCTTCCATCACCATCTTCCGGTTCATCAATCCTGCAGCGGCAGTCATTTTCCACGGCGTCGATAAGCTGAGCCATACGGAGTTCCATATTATGGAAATCAGGAATTGTCTCGCCGAGCTCGGTGTCGAGGTCAGAAAGCATTGACTCGAAATTACCGAAAGCCTTGCCGGCACAGTAAGAATACTCCGGATTTACAGTCTCGTAAGTGTAGGCGTCAGGAATGAAAACAGAGACTCTCCAGAACTTACCGTCCACCTCAAGATAAGTCTTGGCCGAGTCCTTCAACGGAATAAATCTCAACACTTTACGGTCAATGTCATTTTCCCCTGCCTCGACAAGTTTCTTGCGGATGTGGGAAGTTACAGCCTCGATATTGTTCTGAAGCATGTCCACATCCTGGAAGATGGCATTGTTGATCCGCTGCAGCACATAGTCAGGCGCATCGCCGGCTGTGGTCACCTTGTAAGTGTCATTGATAAGTCCGTTGCCGAGAGGCTTGATTTCACTGATTTCGCCCTCAATCGCGAAATCCCCAAGTATGGTATTCAATTCGTTCATTATTAGTTTATTATGATTATTTCCAATATTCGTAAAACAGGGTTATAGACTCAATTCCCGCATAGAACTGACGGAGCAGATAACTCTCGTTCGGAGAGTGGATGGTGTCACGCTCCAGACCGAAGCCCATCAGCAGAGGGTCCGCACCAAGAATATTCCTCATGTCCGCAAGCACACAGATACTGCCGCCGCCACGACTTGGAACAGGCTCAATACCATAGACTTCCGTCATCGCACGGGATGCTGCCTTGTAAGCCGGAGAAGTGATCGGAATCAGGAATCCGTTGCCCGCCTCCATCTTCTCGACGCTGACCTCGACATAAGGAGGCGCTATCGCGAGGATATGCTTTGCAGCCAGGTCAATGATCTTGTCAGCCTTCTGGTTCGGCACGATGCGCATGGAAATTTTGGCATGAGCCTCTGACGGAAGCACCGTCTTGCTGCCTACGCCAGTGTAGCCGCCCCAGATTCCGCATACATCCAGACAAGGTCTTATCGCCGTACGCTCAAGCGTAGTGTAGCCCTTTTCGCCCTTGACTTCCTTGATGCCGATGCTTTCCTTATATTCTTCCATATCGAACGGCGCACGTGCGAGTGAAGCCCTGTCCTCAGCAGAAAGTTCCTCCACATCGTCATAGAACCCCGGAATGGTGACTCTTCCGTCCTTGTCTATCAATGACGAAATCATATCACACAGGGTATTTATCGGATTGGCCACAGCCCCGCCGTAATGTCCTGAATGCAAGTCCTTGTCAGGTCCCTTGACATTGACCTGAAGATAGGTCACGCCGCGCATTCCGCAGTTGATGGAAGGCACCTTGTCGGACAACATTGTCGTGTCCGAAACGAGAATTACGTCGCAGGCAAGCCTTTCCTTGTTAGCTTCTACCCATGCCGGGAGATTCTTGCTGCCGATTTCCTCCTCACCTTCGAAGATGAATTTTACATTGTGCTTGAGCAGTCCGTTCCTTACAAGGTACTCGAAAGCCTTCACGTGCATAAAAGTCTGGCCCTTGTCATCATTGGCACCGCGACCCCAGATGGCTCCGTCGTGGATTTCCGGCTCGAAAGGATCCGAATTCCATTTTTCGAGCGGTTCTGCCGGCTGCACGTCATAATGACCGTAAACCAATGCCGTCTGATATGTCGGGTCAATGATCTTCTGTCCGAAGACTACAGGATTCCCCTCTGTCGGGAACACACCGGCCTCATCTGCACCGGCCTCCCTGAGAAGTTCTGCATAACGCTCCGCACACTTCCACATGTCCTGTTTGTTCTCCGGCTTCGCGCTGACCGAAGGTATTCTCATAAGCGAGAACAGTTCCTCGAAGAACCTGTCCTTGTTTTCCTCAATGTATTGCCTGATTCCGGCCTGGTCTGATGTCATATTTCGAAAATTTAGTCGTTATTTCCTATCTTCAAATCCGCCACAATGAAATAATGGTCACTCGGTAGAATGCCATTGACAGTATCCGTCAGCATCTTGCAATACACAGGCTGCACAGCACCGCGCATGAAGATGAAGTCGATTCTCGGCTTCGGTTTCTTATAATTCTCGCCCTTGAATCCATGGAACGAATTCCGTTCAGGAATGCCGAGCGTCTCATAAGCGTCTTTCCATCCGGCCTCACGCAAAAATCCTGCTGCCGCCTTTTTCGGTCCGGAATTGAAATCACCGCACAGGATCTGCGGAAAATCTTCCGCATACTGCGAGGTCTCGCGAATAGTCAGCTTGGTCTGTTCCTGACGAGCCAGCTCAGTCTTGTGGTCCAGATGGATATCCATAATGCGGAACTCCTCTCCTGTTTTCTTATCTCTGAGTCTCAGCCAGTTACAATGTCTCGCACGAGTCGTGTTCCATGAAAGGCTGCCACCGATAAGCGGATCTTCAGAAAGCCAATAGCAGCCGGAACCGGTCATTTCATACCTCGAAGTCCTGAAGAAAATCACATTCTTGCCAATGTAATGATACCCTTCAGTGTACGGATCCATCTCCGGCCCGGTAAAGCCGAATGAAGTATAGCCCTTGAGCTCCTTCTTCATATATGCATATGACTCATAGATCACCTCCTGCATACAGATGATGTCCGGTTTCTGCGAAAGAATCACGTCCCTGCAGACCTCCTTCCTGTTTTCCCATTGGCCCGGAGTATTTTCGTCCTCGCTGAGTCCGGTAATTCTGATATTGCAGGTCAAGACCCTGTGCGTGCCTTTTTCCTGAGGAGCACGCACGATCTTGGCTGTCGCCGCTACTGTCATTGTCAATGCCAATGCAGCTGAAAGTATGTATTTCAATGTTTTCACGTCGTTTCAGTGTATTAAAAAAGCGTAATTGCCTATTAGTCTCTGAGATACGCTCCGCTTTCACGCAGGTCCTTCCGGACTTCTTCCACATTGACCTTGGAAACAGGCACACCTTCCTCGATTGCGATTCGGGCAGCTCTTCCTGCGCCCTCGCCCATCACCATACAGGTGGACATCACTCGGGCTGAAGCCATAGCCTCATGCGTCATCGATGCACAACGGCCCGCAACAAGCAGATTCTCAACATTTTCCGGCACGAGCATACGATACGGGAGGTCGTAACAGTCCGGGCACCACATCATAGTGCAGTCATCTCCGTGGCTGTGATGGATATCCACAGGATAACTTGCCACACCTATCGAGTCCTCGAATTTGCGGCAGGAAAGGATATCATCCGCCGTCAGCACATATTTGCCTTTTATCACACGGCTTTCGCGTATTCCCATAAATGAAGCTACCTTGTCTCTCCAGGCATGTTCAAATCCCGGTATGAAGTCACGCAGATATCTTTCGATTTCATCATTCTGCGTACGCGCAATGATTTCACCATTGGTGTAGCTTTCCGGTTTCGTGGAGTCCACACCGCAGACTCTGGACATATTTACCCAGATCTCATCATCCGCAAGTCCGGTAATGAGGATGGTCCTCGCTACAGGAATCGAATAACCCTTTTCGCGGGCTTCATTGATCTTGTTTCTGAAACCGACGACGATGAACGGCCCTTCCTTGAACTGCTCAGGCGGCATCACGTCCATATCATACTCCTCGTGGTGGTTCACGATGGCATCACGAAGTTCAGGGACATTGACACCTCTCATGCAGAACATGAGTGTAGGAGGTTGCATTCCGCCGTCCTTGTCGCCCTTGTGACATTCCACGCCTGCACGGTAAGCCACGTCTGCGTCACCGGTACAGTCAATTACGGTTTTCGCAAGAATCGCTTCACGGCCTTCCTTGCTCTCGACTATCACGCCCTTCACCTCATTGCCATCCTTGATGACATCTGAGCAGAAAACGTAGAACAGAATTTTCACGCCTACTTCCTCGAGCATTCCGAGAGCCACATCCTTTACCTCTTCCGAGTCAATGATGGTAAGACTGACGTGATTCTTGCAAGGCTTATGTTCAGACGCCTTGCCCTTCGCACGCAATCTGTCGATAAGCATCTGTGGCAGGCCCTCGACTACCTGATTTCCCTTCCTTCCGAGGAAACCCAGAATCGGGAGACCGATGGTGAGATTGCCACCTACATATCCCCTACTTTCTATAAGCATGACTTTCAACCCTTTACCGGCCGCAGCCCTTGCTGCCATAATTCCGGAAGGGCCTCCGCCGACAACCAGAATATCTACCTCATCTTTCACCGGAATGTCTCTTGCCGGCTCTTGGATAAATTTTACCATACCTTGATTATTAATAATAGGTCTTGCCAGCACACCGCTGACAAACTGCTAATTTAACTATTTTCCGCCTAAAACGTATAAGAGGGCACTTAAAAATTGCGCAGAAAATCCACAGCAACAGCTGCAGCCTTCAGACGGATTCCTCTGGAAAACAGATGGTCAGCATGAGGAATGACATGAATCTGAGCCTGCGGCAATGCCTCCTGCAGTTTTTCGGAAAGATTCAGCTCCACGATCCTGTCCCTTTCACCCATCAGGACACAGACAGGCCCCTTGTATTTGGCTATTCTTTCAAATATCCCCAAATTCTGCGCTGTGGTGAAGTAAGACCGCGAAAGCCTTGAGCCCCAGACTTCCACAAATTCAGGAATATTGACCGGATCGAAAGTCTCGATGGCGACACGCCCGGCCCTGGAATCCAGTTCAATGTTCACTGCCGGAGCCAACAGGACCAATGCTGAAATTGACGGGTCCTCGGCAGCCGTCATCAATGAAACCAGACCGCCCAACGAATGGCCGCAGAGCACGATACGTCTGTCCTTGTAGTGTGCGACAACATCCTTCAAGTCATCCACTTCCGTAAGCGGAGTCATTTCAGTGATATCGCCGCTGCTGAGTCCGCTTCCACGAAAATCGAAACGCAGCGTATCATATCCGGCCTTGTTGAGACTGGAGGCAAAACCAATAATCGGATTCTGTCTGCAGTTCATCATAAGTCCGTGGCACAGTATCACCAACGGCTTCGGTCCACGCCCGGAGTCGTCATCCTGGCACATTGATTCAGAAGCGTCTCCCTCTGTATATATGGCGAAGATATCTCCCCGCGTAGTAGGAATAGTCAGTTCCATTTCGTTCATTATCTGCGGCCGAAGCCCACTACAAGTCCAGCCTTGGCGATTATACCCGGCTGAGGCACATTGCCATAGTCGAAATACTTGTGGTTCAGCACATTGTTCACCTCAGCGTATATATTATAGAAAATTCCGCGACGCACCTCGCTCCATGACACACGTGCATCGACCAATGAATATGGACGATACGGCACCATTCCCTTGGAGACCTTGTTCTCGAAGAGTTCATAGTTGCCTTCCCTGTCCTGCCATCTCCACGAAGCATCTGCGCACAAGCCCTTCCAGATATGGAAACCGGCCTTCACCACCACCTTATATTTAAGGTATTCCAATGCATATTTTGACTGCACATCCGCTCCAAGTTTCTTGTCCTGGTCAATGTGGCTGAACGCGACATCCAGATTTCTCAGGAAGAAATCATCACGGACAAGCAAGGCCGGGAAATCCACCCTTGCGGAAAGCTCCTGACCGAAGGCATTGACCCTGGTATAATTGCCAGAACGCCACTCTGCATTGGCCCCTTCCGACAAGTCCTTGGTCCAGTCAATCATATTGCGTCCAATATTGTAATACACTGTCAGAACGGCATTTAGCCACGGCCTCGAGAATTTCAGACCGCCTTCCACAGACTGCATTTTCTCTGCCTTCAGATTCTTGTCGGCCTGATGTCCGCCCACGGAATAATACAATTCCGTAAAAGTAGGCATTCTCAATGAAGAGTTATACGATGCATACACCTTCCAGTCGCCCAAAAAGCGGTAACTCAGATTCACTCCCGGATAGAACTTGAAAGGCTCGTCATTTCCGGTATTCTTCACCGCCGCCACACCTGCCGTAGCCGCCAGATTGCGGTATTCGTAACTGTGTTCGAGATAGATACTGTAATTCGTGCGCCTGAGCCCTTTCTTGTACTCGGCCTTCCCTACTTTCTTTACAGACTCGAGATCTTCACCAAGATTGGTACTGACAATGTCTTCATCTCGGACATCGGCACCGAGCGCGGTCTTGCCTGCCACTGTCTCTATCCAGGCCGTCAATCCGCCACCTAAAACACTGGTACGGTGATAGTTGAACGGAACTTTGGATTCATCGCCGCGTACAAGTTCGAACCTGTCCTGACCACGGTTCCAGTAGAATTCAGGCCTGAGTTTCACAAACCCCTTAGTCTGGGCCTTGACAGCAACAAAAGACTTGAACGTATGCTCGAACTGGTTGTCGAATTTGGCGCTGTAGAATGTATTGGAGCCGAAATTGCGCAGACTTATGCCGGTAAACCAGTCCACATCCGCCTTTGCAGAAGTGAAACCGCCCTGATAATAAGCCTTGACCGTCTCATAGTCGGTATTCAGCCCACCGTCAGCATTGCGGCTAAAACCGTCTGAGCGCAGATAACTTGCTGAAATCTGGTTTGTGACTTTTCCCGTGACGATGCCCAGACGCACTCCGCCATTGAAATAGCCATAGGAGCCGCCTTCGACATGGGCCGCAACTTCCTTTCCCACAGGCTTTTTCGTGACAATGTTGATGGCCCCGACAAGGGAAGACGAACCGTAAGCCACGCCTGCCGGCCCGGAAAGGACCTCGATATGGTCAATGTCATTGACATCAAAAGGGAAATCTACTGCATTGTGGCCGGTCTGCGGGTCGCAGATATTGATGCCGTTAAGGAAGACGGCCACCTGGTCGCTCGTACCTCCGCGCATGGAAATATCCGTCTGCGCGCCCATGTCGCCTCGCTGCCGCACGTCGATGCCTGCCACATATTTGAGCACGTCATTGACACTTACCACCGGCAGGG
>UMDN01042435.1_pt1 | contig 13151 bp, 17 predicted proteins | sample 1964491 | NCBI WGS metagenome assembly UMDN01 (sample SAMEA4835994, study PRJEB28245) | human gut metagenome | biome: gut microbiome; material: fecal sample | place: Denmark | collected 2008 | reverse complement strand
CTACACGAAAGTGAAACTTAAAAACGCGCTGTTGCCCGGATTTGTGTGCGGAGTGCTGTTTTATTTCATCCAGTATGCCTTTGTGCATGGTCAGATATCTGTGACAAAATACAATGCCGTCTATGGCGGATTCGCTTTTCTTCCGCTGTTTCTGATTTGGATGCAGCTGTCGTGGACAGTGTGTATCGCATGTGCGGTGATGACCTATTCATCGCAGAATTTCTTCAGTTTCAACTATCTGGCACAGGTGAAGAAAGCATCGGCACGTTATGTCGACCAAGTGGCACTGTTTGTGATAGCCACCGTTGTGAGCCGTTTTGAGGTAGGCGTCGACGCCGTGGGCAAGAAAGAGCTTGCCGACCGCCGTCAGATACCTGTGAAGATGGTCAACGAGGTTGTCGACCGACTGTGTGACGGGGGATTCCTGTCGGCGGTGATTGATGACGACGGCAACATCTCTTATCAACCGTCGCGCAACTTGTCGGGGATGACGGTTGAGGAGTTTATGAACCGATACCATGAAATCGGTCAATCCGACTTTATAGAAGAGCCGGCGGTGGCAGCCGCTCTCGACCGCATGAAGTCGCTTCTCGATGTTGACTCTGAAGCCTACCGCACCACTACACTTTCCCAGATTCTTTGAGAGCCGCCAACAAGTCGGCAACGATAAATGTGCTTCCGCCAACGTATATCATATCGTCGGTCGCCGCACCGCTTTTTGCCGCAAGATATGCATCCTTGACAGATGTGAAAGTGCTACCCGTCAGCCCGAATTCAGAGGCCTTCTTTGCCAGGACGGTGCACGGCAACGCCCGCTCCACCGACGGCTGGGTGAAGAAGTAGAGGGCATCGGTAGGCAGCATGTTGAGGATATGGGAGATGTCCTTGTCGCTGACAAAGCCGATAACCACGCGCAGCGTGCCGCACTCGGCGTGTTGCAGCTGGTCGGCGATGTATTGGAAGCCTCCGGGGTTATGTCCGGTGTCGCATATTGTCAGCGGACGTTCGTCAACCTTCATCCATCGCCCCATCAAACCCGTTGTTCTGCAGACCGATGCGAACCCATCGCGCACGTTTTCGTCTGTGATGTTGAATCCATTCTTGCGAAGTAGGCATACCGCATGCAGCACGGTGTCGGCATTTAGCGTTTGGCATTCTCCAGCCAATTCATCGGAGATGTCGCCGAATGAACGGGTGGAGAGGTGCAGGCTGTCGACAGAACGGCTGAAGTCGGTGATTTCCGAATTGTCCTGTGCGAAGACGATAGGCGCATTCACGCTTTGTGCCTTCTCCTCAAATACCGGGCGTGTCTCGTCGGTGTATTCGCCGACGACAACGGGCGTATTCGGCTTTATTATGCCCGCTTTCTCGCCGGCTATTGCAGCAAGCGTGTCGCCGAGAAACTGAGTGTGGTCAAACGAGATGTTGGTAATGACGCTCAGCACCGGTGAGATTATGTTTGTGCTGTCGAGCCGTCCGCCGAGTCCAACCTCTATTACGGCAACGTCGACTTTCTCATGTTCAAAATATTTGAAAGCCATTATTGTTGCAAGCTCGAAAAACGACGGTTGCCGTCCGGAGTATCCGCTGTTGAGAAACTTATCGACAAACGAGCACACAAACTCTTCGGAAACCATTTTGCCGTCCACACGTATGCGTTCGCGGAAGTCGAGCAGGTGGGGCGAAGTGTAAAGTCCCACCCGGTAGCCCGCTTTTTGCAGGATAGCCGCCAGTAAGTGTGACGTAGAGCCTTTTCCGTTGGTGCCCGCCACATGGATTGTTTTGAAAGCCTTTTCCGGGCATCCGAACACCTTGTCGAGTTGAAGCGTCGTGTCGAGCCCCGGCTTGTAGGCCTGCGCGCCGACGTGTTGGAAAACCAAAGTTTTGTTGAACAGATAGTCGATAGTTTCTGCGTAGTTCATTTTCAATATATTATATATCCCGTCAAACCGGCGAGAACGATAATCAGAATAGGGTGTATTTTATAGAAAAAAGCCATCACGAAGCATACGGCACAGATTGCGATGCTTGAGAACAGGTCGTCGAAGTTCTCGCGGTTCATCAGCAACAATGCCGCAGAGCCGATGAGTCCGACCACGACAGGCCGCAACGCGGCAAAGATGCCCTTTATGTAGTGGCTGTCCTTGTGTTTTTGTATAAAGCGGCTTGTGTAGAGCACCAGCAGGAATGACGGGAGGATTACGGCGAGAGTTGTCACCATCGATCCCATGACTCCTCCACCCACAGTGTAGCCGATATAGGTGGCGGAATTGATGCCTATCGGTCCGGGAGTCATCTGCGAGATGGCTACAATGTCGGTAAACATGTGTTCAGTGATCCATCCGCGGTCCACAATCTCGTGGCGTATGAGCGACAGCATTGCATATCCGCCACCGAATCCGAAGATGCTGATTTTGAAGTAAGCCCAAATAAGTTTCAGATATATGCTCATTGTTTGTCCCCTTCCTGTTTTTCAACCGCGGTGCGGAAATTTTTTGAATAAATGAAATATCCGAACAGTCCGCCTATAAGGATGTAAAGAATAGGACTGGATACAACCGGAATATTCGACCAGATGAGCAGAGAGATTGCAATCGGGATCCAGGCGTTCTTCCACGATATTTTTGCGGATTTTGCGGTGGTGAACACCGGCGACAGAATCAGCGCCACTACGGCAGGGCGTATTCCTTTGAAGATGCGAGTCAGTGTCTCATTGTTTTTGATTGTATCCGGTGTCAGAAACATCGCGATGGCGAGAATAATAAGAAACGACGGCAGGATGGTGCCGAGGACAGCGAAAATTGAGCCCCAAATTTTGTTCAGTTTGTAGCCCACAGCTATGGCCACGTTGACCGCCATGATGCCCGGCAGCGACTGTGCTATTGCGAGATTGTCGATAAATTCCTCTTTTTCAAGCCATTTGTGCTTGTTTACAATGTCTTCCTCCAATAAAGAAATCATCGCCCAACCGCCACCGAATGTGAATGCACCGATTTTGAAGAACGATGAAAACAGCCTCAAATTAATATGCTTCATCAGATGTTTCCTTAAATTTACGACAAAGTTACGATTAAATTGTAACTTTGCTGAAATGATTAAAGACTTTTTTATGAAGAAACGAAGCGTATTCGTATTATTGATGGCTGTTGCGGCAACCTTTATGCCGGTTGGTGCTGCAGATTGGCAACAGGATGTGCTTGGCGACGGGTATGTTGCCAAAACAATATCGATGGCCGACGACTACAGAGGCAAGGTGGTGTCGACTGTTGTCAAGAAACAAGACAATCCTGCAACCGGCAAGGCTGTGCTTTATGTGCATGGCTATAACGATTATTTCTTCCAGCGAGAACTTGGCGACAGCGTAGTGGCTCATGGGTATGGTTTTTATGCCGTCGACCTCCGCAAGTATGGACGTTCACTTCTCGACGGACAGAATCGTTTCGAGGTAAAGAATATGAAAGAATATTTTGCCGACATCGATTCCGCTCTGAGTGTGATGGCTCGGGAGGGATATGACAAAGTGGTTCTTATGGGGCATTCCACTGGCGGACTTACCACATCGTACTATATGACTGTGCATCGTGCCGACCGGAGCCAGGTGAAGGCATTGGTGCTCAACAGTCCGTTTCTTGATTGGAATTTGAGCAAGTTTCAGGAGAAGTTTCTTGTTCCGTTTGTCTCAGTGTTGCCGTTTAAGAAGATGAAGATCAGTCAAGGGATGAGCCGTGCGTATGCCGAAAGTCTGTTGTCAAAATACCACGGAGAGTGGGACTACAATACTGATTGGAAACTCGAGGTGTCGCCGGCGGTCACTACAGGCTGGATTTCAGCCATTCACAAGGCTCAGCGTTTCTTGAAGAAGAAAGCCGACGTCGAAGTGCCGGTGCTGCTGATGCATTCCGACAAGAGCGTCTACGGCGACACGTGGACAGCCGAGCATAACGCAGGCGATGGGGTGCTTGACGTGAAGGATATTTCAAAATATGGCAAACGTCTTGGCTCGGATGTGACGGAGGTTGAGGTAGCCGACGGTCTGCACGACTTGATATTGTCGCGCAAGGATGTCAGGGAGTCGGTCTACAGAACAATTTTTGAGTGGCTCTCCACGGAAAAGATTGATTAAATACGAGTTGGTCATATATAAAGTTATTTTTCTAATGACCGATTGGGATTATGTAATGATGCTTTGTTTGACTCAGCAATATTGCATAAGATGTGTTTCTGCTCATGTTTTATGTGCAAGAATAAATCTTTTTGATATGTACCCCAAAACGGCAAATCGGGTACACGTTTAGCTAAATATGTACCCGAAAACGCAAAATTGGGTACACATCTGTATTCTTGGTCTTGACTCTCCATCAGTCGGACCTGGAAAGTTATTTACAGCAAATAAAAAAGCAAAAATACGCGATTTAAATATGCAAAAGAATAACGGATACTTGAGAAGTGATTTAGATGGTACATTTTTGACAATTTCAACACGTGGAGGGAATTTAGGGTCGCAAGCAGAAGTTGACCATATAATACCACGAAGTAAGGGAGGTCGTAATTCTACAAGAAATGCCCAAGTCCTATCTAAAAAACAAAATGGTCAAAAGAGCAATCATTGACTAATTCATTAACCAAAAACTTGCCAATGCCATAAATAACATTGGCAAGTTTCTAAAATTTCAAATAATGGATAAAACAGAAACGATAGTACAATTAAAAAAATTGCTTGCAAGTAAAAAAGCGGCAGATTTGTTAAAGGCCTTAAAAAAACTTCAACGCAATTATTTCCCTGAATTTGGGAATACAGTAGTTGATATTTTCGAAGAAAGATATAAAAGAAATATATCATGGGAAGTACAAGTTGAGGCAATTAAAATAATAGGTAAACAGCATTTGGTTAAAGCCTTACCTTTGTTAGAACAAATAGTAAAAAAAAATATGGAGCATGATATGGTAACGATGGAAGCTGCTGCTGCATATTTCAGAATTGTTAGATTGAATATGAGAGATGTATCTCCTATCATAAAATCTTTTGGAAACATTGGCTTTTCTATTGGAGAAGGTTTTTTAAATGTTCTGGGCGAGGACAATATGACTCCTAATATAGAAGAACAAGAGTTAATAATACTGCATTTTTGGCATTTTGGTGAGAACGTGGACAAAGGAATTTTAGATCCAAAATTCGGATTAGTAAAAGCTTGCCTAAAATGGCAAGCTCCCAGTGTTTCTTCTTTTATAGAATACTGTCTTACAATTAAAGATTCACGAATCAGTTCCTTGCTAAAGAAAATTGGAACTAAAGAAGTTTGATTTCCAGAGAGTGTAAAATAAACTAAAGAGGGCTTCAAATGACCTAAAGGTTACCAGCAAGCCTCTCTTTAGACTATTTTTACTTTTTCATCTTCAGAGTATAGTTCTTCTTGTCCACATTTTGGGGTTCATTACCGCAGTGCTTGTCCGTTTTCTCTTCACGGATGATTTTCCTTATGTTTTCTTTGGACAGTTTGCCGATTGCTTGAGCGAAAAGTGTTATATTTGCTATGGAAGTAAATGAGGTGGTTCTCTTTGCTAAGGTAGTGAATTCTGCCTTAGCATTTACTTCATTTTTTTGTTTTTTATTCAAAACGTTTAGGACAACATTGTATAGTAATATTATCATGAATTATGACAAAGAAATTTGAAATACGAAATAGTACGGTTGAGTTCCTTACCTTTGTTGCAGAAGGTGAGGAACAAGGTGTACAAGTTTTATATAAGAATGAGACGATATGGGCAACACAAAAGGCAATGGCTATGCTTTTTGACTGCTCCACCGACAACATAGGACTACATCTGAAAAACATCTTCAAAAGTGGTGAATTAGAAGAAAGCTCAGTTACCGAGAAAAACTCGGCAACTGCTACGGATGGAAAGAACTATATGACAAAGTTCTATAATCTTGATGCTATCATTTCGGTTGGTTATCGTGTCAACTCTATTCGTGCCACTCAATTCCGCCAGTGGTGTACCTATGTCATTCGCCAGTTCTCTTTGCGTGGCTATATCATAGACAAAAAACGCATGGAGAATGGTTCATTCATCGGTGAAGACTATTTTGAGCATTTGTTAGCAGAAATACGTGAGATTAGATTGAGTGAACGAAGATTCTACCAAAAGCTCACGGATATATATGCTACAGCAGTTGACTATAATAAGGACGCACCAACCACACGCTTGTTCTATAAAAAAGTTCAGAATAAGATGCACTATGCTGTACATGGACATACCGCTGCGGAGCTTATAGTAGAAAGAGCCAATGCGGAAAAAGAACACATGGGATTGACTAATTGGGAGAATGCACCTGATGGAAAAATTGTAAAGCCGGATGTGAGTATTGCCAAAAACTATCTAAAACAAGTTGAACTTGAAGATCTGGGGAAACTTGTCAACTCTGTGCTTGACTTGGCAGAACGTATGGCAAATCGACACATACCAATGACAATGGAAGATTGGGCAAAACGTATAGACATTATTCTTGAAGCTGGAGGTGATGCTGTATTATATGATGCTGGGAAAGTCACAGCAGAGTTCGCTAAGAGTTTTGCCGAATCAGAGTTTGAAAAGTATCGTGTGATACAAGACAAATTATTCAGCTCTGATTTTGATAAACTCAATTCTTTACCTTTTGACGATGACGAGAATTGAAAGACCAAAGGATGCAAATTACCCTATCCTCCACAGTTGGCCTATTACAATGCGACAAAATAGGCAATGGAAATGAACGCATAAGAAAACACGGCAAGTAGATCCAAAGAGAAGCCCTTTCCCGAAAGGAAGACAAAAAAGTTTGTGGCGCAGTCCGCTTTTGACACATCCTCATTTGCAATAACGACTTGTCGCAGAAGGATATTTATCCGTAATTCGGTTGACATAATAACGGCTGTGGATTAGAATCCTACCGAGAGGGAGACGTTGAACTGGCGGCCTGTCAGGTAGTTCGGTACGGCGTATTGCAGGTTGTTGACGTCGGTGACCCAGTAGCAGCTGCTCACGTTGGAGATGCCGAGCAGGTTGAACACGTCGAGGCCTATGCTGATGTTCTTGAAATGACGCCAGAAGTTGTAAGGACGGATGCCGTCGGTGGGCGCTCCGACAAGTTGGTATTGAAAACCGATGTCGATGCGTTTGTAAGGCGGGATTCGCAGCCAAGCCACGTTGCGAGTCACTTGCGGCGGCGTCATTGGGAATCCGTCGGAGAGGATACCGCGCAGACTGAATTTAAGTTTGGGGAATTTTGGGAAATAGTCGGTGAAAAACAGTCCGACGCTATAGCGCTGGTCCGTAGGGCGCGGCACTTTCACGCCGTTGAGCGTCTCCTGCGTCTTCATCAGAGAGAAACTTATCCATGAGTCTGTGCCGGGAACAAACTGTCCGAAGAGTTTGAAGTCGATTCCCGTGATGAATCCTTTCGAAGCATTCACGCCTGTATATACGAGTTTCAGGTTGTCGAGTTCGTAAGGAATCAGATTCGCGAGATTCTTGTAGTAAGCCTCCGCTGTGAGTTTGAACGGACGGTCCATTGCGCGGAACGTGTAGTCGCTGCCGAGAATCAGCTGGATGCTCCGTTGCGACTTGATGTTGCTGTTGAGGGTTTGATAGGAGTTGCCGTCGGCGTCGGTCTGCGTGATGCGGAATTCCTTGTAGAAAGGCGACTGATAGTATAAACCTCCGGCAAGACGCATTGCCACGCGGCTGTTGCGCTCGGGAATGAAACCGATGCTTACGCGCGGACTTACGAGAAATTCTTTGTTGAAGTCCCAATAAGAGAATCTGATGCCTCCATTGACGGAGAACAGTCCGATTCCAGTCTGCCACTTGAAATTGTCCATCGCATAGAATGAAATCTTGTTGGTTTCCAAGTCGTTGTATGAACGCAGGTTGTAGACCATGCGCACGCGGTCGGAGAGATGCGGCACGGTGTAGCCTGCGGAGTCGCGCAGCTGCCATTCATTCGACCGGTCGTAGACTTTTTGGCGGCGGTATTCCAGCCCGTAGCTCAGGTTGTTGTGGTTCAGTCCGGTGTGGCCCTTCAATGCAATGTTGAAAACGCTGGCTTTCAGTCGGTCGCGGGCGTGTTCAAGATATTTTCCGACGCCAATCTCACCACCGATAGAATTGTCGCCATCGTTTGTTCCCGCGTCGTCGAGCCAATACTCTCCGGAGATGTCGTATGACACCAGCTCGTTTGTCAGGAATCCGGAAGCAAGCATTGTGAACGCAGTCGACTTTGACGGTTGGAAATTCAATTCAAGCGCACCGAAATAAGTCTCGAATTTGTCGTGTTCCTCGCCGTCGAAATATACGGTGAATTCCTTTACATTCTCAGATATTCCAAACGACGTAGACCGCGTTGTGGGCTTGAATTTATAATCGTTTGACGAGATGTTGCCAAGAAATGCCACGTTCCACTTGTCGTTGATTTTGAACCTAAGATTCGTCTGATAGTCGATATATGTAGGGTCGTACTCGCCTTTGGAGTCCATCGAGCTGAGCAGCGACGCGTTGCGCTTGAACCGGAAGCCGTGGAGCTGGGAGAATCGTCCCGTGTTGTGTCCCACCGAAGCCTCCGCGCCCATCAGACTTCCCGACAGAGTGCCTTCGAATGCCTCCGGTTGGCGGTAGGTGATGTCGAGCACCGACGACATGCGGTCGCCGTATTCAGCCGAGAAACCACCGGTTGAAAACTGGATGTTGCCCACCAGGTTAGGGTTTATGATGCTCAGCCCTTCCTGCTGTCCCGAGGAAATCAGCAACGGACGGTAGACCTCGATGCCATTTATGTAAACGCTGTTTTCATCGTAAGATCCGCCTCTTACGGAATATTGCGAGCTCATCTCGTTTTTTGACGAAACTCCCGCCACAGTCGACAGCATCGCCTCCACACCGTTGCCCGACACCGACGTGGTCTGTTGCAGAGCCCGGGCGTCGAGATTCTGCATTCCGTCGGTCTGCTTGCGGTATTCCGTCACCGTTACCCCCTGCAGCTCGGTCGAGGCGTCGGAGAGTTTTACAGTCAGCGTGACGTTTCCTTCCGGCTTTATTAGTTTCTGATGGCGTTCTTTGTATCCGAGACAAGAGAATATGATTTCGACAGTGTCTTGGCGGGCAACAGAAAGAGAGTATCCGCCGTCGATTCCCGACATTGTGCCGATTGCGCTTTTTGCTACACGTATTGTGGCAAATTCAATCGGCTTGCTGTCGCTGTCGAGTACTTTTCCCGAAATATGAACCTGTGCAGCTACCGCAACAGGCATAATCAGCATCAATAGAAAAAAATATATTGTTCTTGTTATGCGCATAGACTATAAATATACATATTAATAAACGCAGAAAACCAGGTTTAATTATGTGGTGGCGCATAAAAAAGCCCGTTGCGTGGCGAGAGGGCACTGAAAAAGTAAGCACTTTTCAGTTTTCCCTTAGCCGGAGCAAAAATCAAGAACTCGCCAAATCCACGGTCATGGACTTGGCGAGTTCTCATTTTGTTCGGTCAATCTCCTCCAGGTGTCGTAATTTAGGCCGTTGTCATGACAGTATTTGTCCATGAGTTCCTTTTGAATAAATGAAAAGTCCACAAGGTCTTTGATCCTACGCAGAAGATTGTCCTGTGGAATGATCAAATCGTACAGTTCACTGTAATCGCTGAATTGGATAGTATGTTGAAGAGGTAACATATCGGTCTGTCTTATACCTATAAAGGTACAAAAAATCGGCACATATCCAAGTCTTTTACTTGGTCTGTGCCGATTAAATCAGGCCAGTGTCCTACAAAGGGACTTTTTCAGTGCCCTCCAGGAAAACGCTATCCACACCCACACAACTAAGCCTCACAAGAAAAGATGCCCAGTCTCGGCAATACCATATAATGCGAATGGAATTACGTTGATAATGTGACATATCTTTTGACATATAAGCAGTTATATTAAAACTATAAAATGAATACCTTTCAACTGGTTGCAAAATATTCATAAAAATTAAGGCGATATATCAGGTTTGTGAAATAAATATTGTAATATTGCAGATTGTTTGATTATATGAGTAATCACAAGAATATGGCATATAAAGAATTGAATCGACTAAAACTGCTGCTTGTTGAGAAGAAGAAAACGGGTAAATGGCTTGCAGAACAACTTGGTAAAGACCAAACAACGGTATCAAAATGGTGTACCAATTCAAGCCAACCGGACATTGAGTATCTTATGAAGATAGCTGATGTCCTAAAAGTCGATGTAAACGATATATTGAGAAAGCAATAAAATGGAAATGGATATAAATATGGTGTTGTTTAACCATAAAGATATATGCAAATTTGTAAGTTGTAGTGCAGCAAACAACACATTTGCAAACATTAATAAGAATAGTTGAGCATACGGATATGAATAAGAAAAAATATAGTGTGCTTGATTTGTTCTGTGGGGCTGGAGGTCTTTCAAGAGGTTTTATTGATGCTGGTTTTTCAGTAAAACTTGGTGTCGATTTTGATGAGATGGCGTTGGAGACATTTGCGAAAAATCATGAGGGGGCTGTAGCTATGAAGCTTGACCTTTTTGACTTGAATAATGTCGAAAAAATAAAAGATTTTTTTGGCGAGAACAACTATGCCTTAGATGTTCTCGTAGGAGGTCCTCCATGTCAAGGTTTTTCCCTCGCCGGACCTCGTCAAATTGATGATTCCCGAAATGTTCTATACAGAGCAATGGTAAAAACGGCAAAAGAATTACGTCCCAAAGTAGTTGTTCTTGAAAATGTACCAGGAATGATACAATTACATGGAGGTCTTGTGAAAGAAAAAATCATAAAAGATTTCACTGAATTGGGATATACTATGGGAGAACCACATATACTTTATGCTCCAGATTATGGTATACCCCAAATACGCAAACGAGTAGTGTTCGTGGGATTATTACATTCCAAAACAGAATATACATATCCGAAGCCAATTCTCACCCCTGATGAGTATATCACTTGTGAGAAAGCTATAAGCGATTTACCTGCATTAATAGATATTGTAGGTGATAAAGTGCAAGACTATCCCACAGAAGCGCAGTCAGATTATCAAAAATTAATGCGCCAAGACTCAGATAGAATTTACAATCATGAGGGGACGATTCACGACCCCAAAACAAAAAAATTCATAGCTATGGTGCCAGAAGGAAAGAACTATAAATCTCTGCCACCTGAATATGCTGGGATATACAAGTATCACGAAGCTCTAACGAGGTATCATAGTAAGAAACCTTCTCCCACAATAAATACTGGACATAGATCACATTTCCATTATAAATGGAATAGAATACCAACAGTGCGAGAGAGCGCTCGGCTGCAATCTTTTGCTGATAATTTCATATTTTATGGAAATAAAACGCAGCAGTATCGACAGGTCGGTAATGCTGTTCCACCATTGTTGGGCAAAGCTATAGCAACAGAAATTAAAAAATGGTTAGATGAAAATGAAGCTAAATAGAAAAATAAAGATGTTAGATCTTTTTGCAGGTTGCGGAGGTCTAACAGACGGCTTCATGCAAACGAAGTGTTTTAATGATGTTGCAGCCGTTGAATGGAAAGAACCGCAAGTGAGAACTCTAAGAAATAGGCTTAAGACCAAATGGGGTGAGCAAGATGCGGATGAAAGAGTTCTACATTTTGACATACAAAGGGAGTTTGAATTGTTTAATGGTTGGCATGGCGATGAAGACTATGATTCAAGTAGAGGACTTGACTATTATGTGAATGAAGCAAATGGTATTGATATAATAATCGGTGGTCCTCCTTGCCAAGCGTATTCTGTAGCAGGTCGCGTTCGTGATGAGAATGGAATGGAAGATGATTACAGAAATTTCTTGTTCGAGCATTATTTAGCTATAGTAGATAGATACCAACCAGATTTGTTTATATTCGAGAATGTACCAGGCATTTTAAGTGCTGCTCCTCATGGAAAAAAAGTCTCCGAGATTATTCCAAAAGAATTCTCTCAAAAAGGCTACGAAATCACAACCAAGTTGAGAGATGCGATAGTAAATGCTGCCGATTATAATGTTCCTCAAAACAGAAAAAGGGTTATCCTTGTTGGTATAAGGAGAGAATCTTTTAAGGGCATTGACATTCAAAAAATGTTAGATGATTTTTATATGCATATTCTGCCATCACATAAATGCAAACATGTGCGAACTGTTAAAGAAGCTATCGGTATGCTTCCTCCCTTAGAGCCATATTGGGACGAGGAACACCACTCAAAGCGAAAGTCACATAGTGTGCCAAATTGTGAAGTAACATGGCATGTCCCTCGTTATAATAATTTGCGAGATATGGATACGTTTAAGTTGTTGGCTGAAGATTTGGAGTCTGGAAAGAACGAATACGATAGCAAAAAAATAGCCGAATTATATGAAAAAAAGATTGGCTCAAAATCGCCTATTCATAGGTATCATGTATTGGATCCAAATGAGCCCAGTACAACAATTATAGCTCATCTTCATAAAGATGGAAATCGTTTCATACATTATGATTCAAAACAAGCAAGAACAATAACCCCAAGAGAAGCTGGATTATTGCAGAGTTTTGACGCCGATTTTGAATTTTTGGGTTCAAGAGGCAATGTGTATGAAATGATTGGCAATGCCGTTCCTCCACAGTTAGCAAAAGCATTAGCTGAATCTGTCATTGAATTGTTGAGAAAATATAAATCAGATAAGTATGCCTAAGTATTTGTTCAGTAATGACCAACGTATTTCGGCACTGGTTGAAAGAATCCAGTGGGTGGCAGAATATGTTTTGTCTGGGAAGAATTTGAAAAATATTCCCGGGAAGTCTGACAATAACAATGCTGCCGCACTTGAATTTTACTATAATTTATATCCGAATACAGAAAATACAAAAGTTGCAATAACTAATCCTAAAGAGGTGGTTCGCAATTTTGTCATAAAGTTTCAGTTTCCAAATCCAAGGACACAAGAATCATTTAATGACTCATTAAACGAAGGGGTGTTCTTAGCTCCATATAGAATGGTTGTTTCAATTTTGATTTCTTTGGCAAAAATTGAAAAGAGAGACTATTCTTATTTGACTTTAGAAGAAATTCTTTACTATCCTTAATTCCGCAACACTTTGATTTAAATTAATTT
>UMDN01022503.1_pt1 | contig 13176 bp, 10 predicted proteins | sample 1964491 | NCBI WGS metagenome assembly UMDN01 (sample SAMEA4835994, study PRJEB28245) | human gut metagenome | biome: gut microbiome; material: fecal sample | place: Denmark | collected 2008 | reverse complement strand
TCCTACGAAAAAGCCACGCTTCTCGATGGGAAGCGTGGCTTTTTTATGTGTGTTTGTGCTATGTGTGTCATCCGCACCGACCGACGCAGTCATCCGCACCGACCGACGCAGACATCCGCACCGACCGATGCAGACATCCGTATCGACCGACGCAGACATCCGCACCGACTGACGCAGACATCCGTATCGACCGACGCGGATGGCTTTTCTTTTGCTTTACATGCGTTCCGGCACCTCGATGCCGAGCAGCGCCATGCCGTTCTTCAGCGTCTTGCCAACGTTCTGAGCGAGCACGAGGCGTACCACCTTCTCCTCTTCGGTGTCGGCACCGAGGATAGAGTAGTCGTGGTAGAACTGGTTGAACGCCTTTGTCAGCTCGTAGCAGTAGTTGGCGATGCCGCTCGGAGAGTAGTCCTTGCCAGCCTGCTCTACAACCGCACCGAACTCGTTGAGCTTCTGTATAAGCTCAATCTCCTTCTCGTTGAGCGGCATTGTGCCGGCGAGAGTAGCCGGGATGTTGATGCCCTCAGCCTGAGCCTTGCGCAGGATAGAGCGGATGCGTGCGTATGTGTACTGTATGAACGGACCGGTGTTGCCGTTGAAGTCGATCGACTCCTCTGGGTTGAAGAGCATGTTCTTGCGAGCGTCAACCTTAAGGATGAAGTACTTCAGCGCGCCGAGACCCACGATGCGAGCAATCTCGTTGCGTTCCTCCTCGCTCATGTCCTTGAACTTGCCCAGCTCCTCGCTTGTCTGCTTGGCGTCAGCTACCATAGCTGCAATCAAGTCGTCGGCATCTACGACCGTACCCTCGCGGCTCTTCATCTTGCCGTTAGGCAGCTCCACCATACCGTAAGAGAAGTGTACGAGCTCCTTGCCCCACTTGAAGCCGAGGCGGTCGAGTAGGATAGAAAGCACCTGGAAGTGGTAGTTCTGCTCGTTGCCCACGACGTAAATCATCTTGTCGATTGGGAAGTCGTTGAAGCGCATCTCGGCTGTGCCGATGTCCTGAGTCATGTACACGCTGGTGCCATCGCTGCGCAGCAGCAGCTTTTGGTCGAGACCCTCGTCGGTGAGGTCAGCCCACACGGAGTTGTCATTCTTGCGGAAGAACAGGCCCTTAGCCAATCCCTCTTCCACCTTCTTCTTGCCTACGAGGTAGGTGTTCGACTCGTAGTAGATCTTGTCGAAGCCCACGCCGAGTGCCTTGTATGTCTCGTCGAAGCCAGCATATACCCAGTCGTTCATCTTCTTCCAGAGCGCGCGCACCTCGGGGTCGTTCTGCTCCCACTTCACGAGCATCTCGTGAGCCTCCTTGATGAGCGGCGACTCTTCCTTCGCCTTCTTCTCAGCCTGTTCCTCGTCCATGCCCTCAGCCACGTATTTAGCCTTCAGTTCAGCCACCTCGGCACGGTAGTGCTTGTCGAACGCCACGTAGTAGTCGCCGATGAGGTGGTCGCCTTTCTTGCCCGAAGTCTCAGGTGTTTCTCCGTTGCCGAACTTCAGCCAAGCCAGCATCGACTTGCAGATGTGGATGCCGCGGTCGTTCACGATGTTGGTCTTCACCACGCGGTTGCCGTTGGCCTCCATGATCTGCGCCAGCGACCAGCCGAGCAGGTTGTTGCGCACGTGTCCGAGGTGGAGCGGTTTGTTGGTGTTGGGCGACGAGTACTCGATCATCACCAGTGGCGAAGCCTCAGTGACGGGTTTCTCGCCGAACTTCTCGTTCAGGTTCATCTCGTTGAGCAGCGCGAGCCACGCCTTCTTGTCGATGACGAGGTTGAGGAAACCGCCCACAGCGTTGAAGTCGGCGATAGCCTCGCAGTTCTGCTTGATGTACTCGCCAATCTCGCGCGCCGTCTCGTCGGGCTTCTTGCGCGAAATCTTAAGGAACGGGAACACTACGAGCGTGAGGTTGCCCTCAAACTCCTTCTTGGTCTTCTGAAGCTGCACCATCTTCTCGGGCACTTCCTGACCGTAAAGCTCTTTCACTGCCGCCTGGGCAGCGTTGATAATCTGCTGTTCTATTGTCATTGTTTCGTTGTATTTTTATTCGCTGTCATATCACATTATACACAACCTGTTGCTTGTAGATTATATATAATGTAGGAAGTTGAGTGCAAAGTTACGAATATTATCTCATAGAACGCCTTCGATACAGGGCTTAATTGCAAACTGCGTATTGCAATACGCCACGCGTACGCCGCAATTTCTGATTATTTAACAAAAATAAGATAATGCGATGCAAATTTTGTACGTGTGAAACGTGGGTTTATTGAAGATTTTTAATACCTTTGCGGTGGAATTTAAAGGATAATTCAATTCACATCTAAATAATTATTTTTTAAAAATGGCAAAGTTAGATTTGACACAGTACGGCATTACTGGTTCTACAGTAATCGCTCACAATCCTTCTTACGAGCAGTTGTTCGAAGAGGAGACAAAGGCAGGTCTTGAGGGCTTCGAGGTAGGCCAGCAGACAGAGCTTGGTGCAGTAAACGTTATGACAGGTATCTACACCGGTCGTTCTCCTAAGGACAAGTACATCGTAATGGACGAGAACTCTAAGGACACTGTATGGTGGACTTCAGAGGAGTACAAGAACGATAACCACCCGATGTCTGAGGAAGTTTGGCACAAGGTTAAGGCTATCGCTAAGGAAGAGCTCTGCAACAAGAACCTCTATGTAGTAGACGGTTTCTGCGGTGCTAACAAGGATACACGTATGGCTGTTCGTTTCATCGTTGAGGTTGCTTGGCAGGCTCACTTTGTAACAAACATGTTCATCCGTCCGACAGCAGAGGAGCTCGAGCAGTTCGAGCCTGACTTTGTTGTATACAACGCTTCTAAGGCAAAGGTTGCTGACTACAAGGAGCTCGGCCTCCACTCTGAGACTTGTGTAGCATTCAACACAACAAGCCGCGAGCAGGTTATCATCAACACATGGTACGGCGGTGAGATGAAGAAGGGTATGTTCTCTATGATGAACTACTACCTCCCGTTGAAGGGCATCGCTTCTATGCACTGCTCTGCTAACTGCGACAAGAACGGTCAGAACACAGCAATCTTCTTCGGTCTCTCTGGTACTGGTAAGACAACTCTGTCTACCGACCCGAAGCGTCTCCTCATCGGTGACGACGAGCACGGATGGGACGACAACGGCGTGTTCAACTTTGAGGGTGGCTGCTACGCTAAGGTTATCAACCTCGACAAGGAGTCAGAGCCGGACATCTACAACGCTATCCGCCGCAACGCTCTCCTCGAGAACGTAACAGTTGCTGCTGACGGCAAGATCGACTTCGCTGACAAGAGCGTTACTGAGAACACACGTGTTTCTTACCCGATCTTCCACATCAATAACATCCAGCCGGGTTCTTCTGCACCAGCTGCTAAGCAGGTTATCTTCCTCTCAGCTGACGCATTCGGCGTACTGCCTCCAGTATCTATCCTGACACCGGCACAGACTCAGTACTACTTCCTCTCTGGCTTCACAGCTAAGTTGGCAGGTACAGAGCGCGGCATCACAGAGCCGACTCCGACATTCTCTGCTTGCTTCGGTCAGGCATTCCTCGAGCTGCACCCAACTAAGTACGCTCAGGAGCTCGTTAAGAAGATGGAGAAGAACAACGCTAAGGCTTACCTCGTAAACACTGGTTGGAACGGCACAGGCAAGCGTATCTCTATCCGCGACACACGTGGTATCATCGACGCTATCCTCAGCGGTGACATCGACAAGGCTCCTACAAAGCAGATTCCGATGTTCGACTTCAAGGTTCCGACAGAGCTTCCTGGTGTAGCTACTGAGATTCTTGATCCGCGCGACACTTACGCTGAGGCTGCTCAGTGGGAGGAGAAGGCTAAGGACCTCGCTGCTCGCTTCATCAAGAACTTCGCTAAGTACACAAACAACGAGGCTGGTAAGGCTCTCGTTGCTGCTGGTCCTCAGCTCTAATCCATACGCAAGTATGGGTCTCACGGCGTAAGCTCTTCACGCTTCAGCGCGAGAGCTTACGACATTCGTAGACATTACGATAAAGACCAAATAAAGAAAAGGTCTGCTTCCCTTGCGGGAGGCAGACCTTTTTGTGTTATGATTGTTCTCTCACGGATTGCACCGACCCAGTAGCGTGTTCTCCCACAGATTGCACTGATTTACACAGATGTTTATGGTGCGCAGTATTCTCCCACAGAACACGCGGAATACACAGAAGTTCTTGCAGGGGGTGCAGCAGTCTCTGCTGCACCGACCAAGTAGCATGTTCTCCCATGGATTGCACGGATTTACACAGAAGCACTAATCATGACATTATAACTTAGAGTGGATTCCGTGGGCACCTTCGCACCCTAAGCATCTGTGAAAATTTGTGCAATCTGTGGGAGGTTTTTAGGGCACGGCACGCACTTAATTCAGTCCGTAGTTCTCGTAGCGTTCGAACTGCTGCTTGATGGTTTGTCGTGCGCGGAAGATGTTCACCCTCACTTGCTCCTCTGTGATGCCAAGCACCGCCGCAATCTCCTTGTGCGTCTTGCCCTCCATGTCGCGCAGCTGCATACATGCGCGCTGCTTCTCGGGCAGGGCATCAATGAGCTGCCGCACAATCTGCACTTTCTCGCGCTGCACGGTGCGCTCGTAGGGGTTAGCCGTCGCCGTGGGGTTGCTGTCCACAGGCGTGTCGTCGAGCGACGCATTCTGGTTCTCGTGCAGCCGCAGTCGGTCGAGTGCCATGTTGCGGCATACGGTGAGTGCGAACGCCTCGATGTTCTCGATGGTATCCCACGAGTCGCGACGGTTCCAGACACGTATGAGCGTGTCCTGCACGATATCCTCTGCCTCCTCGCGGCTCAGCGTGATGCGTAGCGCGAGGCGGTAGAGGATATCCTTCATTGGTAATATGTCGCTTGTGAAACTAATCTTTTTCATTCGAGAACTTTTGTTTGTTTTTTAGGAGGGTATGGCATCCTTGCCATACCCACGCTGCCATCTTTTAGGGGGTGCACTTGTCTCCGCTCGGCTTTGCCGCTTGCCAGAGCAAGAAGTGCACCATCATAGTTAATAGCACCATTTTGTTTATTGGTGCAGCTGAGACAGCTGCACCCCCTGAAGCTGTCTTCGTGAAAATCCGTGCGTTCTGTGGGATGCTCTTTCCAGCAAGAAGGTTTCTGTGTGTTCTGTGCATTCTGTGGGAATATTGATGTTCTCCCATATGTATCCTATTCGCTACAGCGTTACGACGAACGTGGTGTGGTATCCTGCTTGTGCACGTTCGGCGAGAGCGAGGTTGCCGCCCTGCGCCATCATCATCTGGCTGGATAGCGATAGCCCGATGCCCGACCCCGTGCGCTTCGTGGTGAAGAACGGTACGAACACCTCGCGTGCCACCTCCGCCGCTATCGGCGTGCCGTCGTTGCTGATGCGCAGCTGCGTGCACTGATCGGTGCGGCGTGCGCTGATGTCTATGTTTTGTGCGCCAGCCTCCGCCGCATTCTTCACGATGTTGGTAAGCACCTAGTGCATCATGCTTGCGTCGGCATGCAGCGTCTGTACGTTGGCGAGGTCTACGTGCCATGTGAGGTTGTGGTAGAGCGTTTGCAGATTGGTAACGAGTCGTTGCAGGTCAATCTCCTCGAGGTTCACCGTCTGCAGCTGCGTCATCTTGCGGTAGCTCTCCACGAACGCCGACAGACTGCGACTCGTGTCGTATATCGCCTGGATGCCCTCTTCGAGCGGTGTTCCCTTCACCATCTTGCTGCCGATGTACGCCTGCGTGATGCTCTGTATCGGTGTCACGGCGTTCATTATCTCGTGCGTCAACACGCGTGTCAGCCGCTGCCACGACTCCACCTCGCTGCGCGCCATCAGTTGATTTATCTCTCCGCCCATCTCGTTGAGCATCTTCTGCAGTTCGCGCTCGCCGGGCATGATGCTGTCCGTAGGCAGGCGGAACATGAAGTCGCGGTTGTGCAGTGCCTCGCGCATGAGGTGCACGCGAGTGGAGAGGCGACGCTGGTGGCGCCACTCAAGTACGAAGAGCACTACGAGGAGTGCGGTGAGAAGGGCAATTATATATGGTGCCATGTTGTGATGTTGAGATGTTGAGATGTTGTGATGGTGAGGTGGTGAGGTGTTGTGGTGGTGAGATGTTGTGATGTTGAGATTTCTCACTATTGTCACCATCTCACCATTACAACATCAACTCTCAACCTCACCTCAACTTCCTATACAGCGTCTGTCTTGTTATTCCTAACAGTTCCGCTGCCTTGCTCATATTGCCGTGGCACTGTTCTACCACGCGATGCACATGCTGCTGTTCGAGCTTGTCGAGCGTCACCACTTCGCGACTCTTCTCCACCGCGTCGCGCAGCGTGCGCACCAGTTCGTCGTTGTCCCACGGCTTCGTCACGAAGTCGGCAGCCCCGTTCTTCAGTCCCTTTACTGCCAACTGCACGTCGGCATACGCCGTCATCAGTACCACCGGCGTGTCGGGATGCAGCTTCTTCAGCGTGCGCAGCCAGAACAGTCCGTCCTGCCCCGTGTTCACGCCTAATGAGAAGTTCATGTCGAGCAGCACCACGTCAACCTGTTCCTCGCTCATAGTGGCTACGAGCCGGTCTGTACTGCTGAGTGTCACGATGCGCGTGAACACCCCTGCAAGACAAATCTTCAAGGCGGTGAGTATCGCCGGGTTGTCGTCGACGATGAGTATCGTGTTGTAATAGTTGCTCATATTAAGCACTTTATGTTTCTAATGCAAAAGTACAAAAAAAAGTGCAAGCCACTGACACATGTGTATCATTTTCATACACTCTGCTGTATGATTATCATACAACCGCCGTTTTTCCGCACCAAACACTTCCCGTTGCCTGCTTAATGGTGTAATTTTGTCGTAGAAATAAAGCAAACAGATACAATGAACCGACCATTCATAACCCTATTCGCCCTGCTCGCCGCTATGTCGGCTCAGGCTGCCGAACCGTGGAGCGTGGAGCGTTGCATGGAGTATGCCGCCGAGCACAGTCACGCGGTGCGCCTGCAGCAGTACGACCTCGACGCAAGTCGCACCGAACGCACACGTGCCATCGGTGCCTTCCTGCCCGAAGTGTACGGCTCGGTGGGCGCACAGATGAACTTCGGACGCGCCATCGACCCCGAGACCAACACCTACACCGATGTCAACACCTTCTATAACGGCTACGGCTTGCAGGCGTCGCTCGTCGTCTTCGACGGACTACAGCGTTATAACGAACTGCGCATGGCTCGCGCCAATGTGGCTATGGGTCGGTCGGCGTTGCAGGCGGAGAAAGATGCGGTGCGACTGAAGGTGTACAAGGCGTGCATGGATTTGCTCTACTGCGAGGGTGCCGTGGAGCACACGCAGCGCAAACGCGACGAGAGTCGTGAGCTGCTCCACCAGACCGAGGTGATGGCTGAGGTGGGGCAGAAGAGCGAAGCCGATGTGGCGCAGATGCGAGCCACACTTGCTGCCGACGACTACGAGCTGACGCATATGCAGAGTCAGACCACAAAGGCGCTGCTCGCGCTGAAGCAGCAGATGAACTTCCCCATTGCCGACACGCTCGTTGTGGAAAAGCCTGCGGTAGATGCCTCGCTTCTGCCTACCGACAATGCCTATAATATATATAATGTGGCGCTCACAACCAATCCGCGCATAGCGCAGGCTGTGTGCAACGTGGCTGCAGCCCGCTACGCCCTACGCGCTGCTCGTGGTGCATTCCTACCAAAGCTCTCTCTCTCCGGCGGTGTCTCCACCTCGTTCTATCGTAATATGGACGTGGGTGGACACGCACCGTTCGGTCAGCAGTTCAAGAATAATGCCGGCGAATACGTGACTCTCTCGCTGAGCATCCCTATCTTCAACCGACTCGGCTCTGTCTCATCCGTTCGCTCGCGCCGCATTGCTCTTGATAGAGCACGCGAATCGCTCAACTACGAGCGCTCCGAACTGCAGCGCATCATAGCCGAAGCTGTCGCTGATGTGGAGAACAGCGCTAAGGAGGTGCAGAAGATGAAGAATCAAGTTGAGGCTGACAGTTTAGCCGCCTACCTCACCACACGCAAGTTCGAGGAGGGCATGGCATCGTCTATCGACGTGCGCACGGCGGCTGTCACGCTCCTGCAGTCGAGGGTCAGACTGCTGCAGAGCCAACTCACAATGATGTACAATCGCCAAGTACTGGCATACTATGAAAAGTAAAAAAGTAAAAAGGTAAAAAAGTAAAAAGGTAAAAAGCTTTGGCTTAGAAAGGCTTAAAGAGGCTTAGTTCGGCTTAGACGCCGCCTTAAAAAGGCTTAAGCGCCGCCTTAAAAAAAACAAACCATCATGGACCGACAAATAGAAAAGAAATCATTTCTCCGCCGCTACGCATGGTATATCGCTGCGGCTGCCGCACTCGCTGCGCTCCTCGTGTGGATAGTGCTCGGCACAACTGCCAATACGATGACCGTAGACGCCTCTGACATCACCATCAGCGACGTCACGCGCGGCAAGTTCGACGACTATGTGCGTCTCAACGGACAGGTGCTGCCTATCCAGGTGGTGCAGATCTCGCCCGAGGAGGGCGGCATAGTGCGCGAGAAGGTTGTGGAGGAGGGTACACGCGTCAGAAAGGGCGACGTGATACTCCGACTCAGCAACAGCAATCTCGACCTGCAGATTCTGAATGCTGAGGCTGAACTCGCCGAGAAGCAGAACCTGCTGCGCAACACGCAGGTGGCGATGCAGCAGGACCGCCTCAACAACCGCACCGAGCAGGCTACGCTCGACACCGACTGCGACCGCAAGCGCCGCGCCTACGAGCAGAACGCACGCCTCTACAAGGAGCGCCTCATCAGCAAGGAGGTGTATCTGCAGAGTCGTGAGGACTATAACCTCGCACGCCGCAAGCAGAGTCTTATCTCGCAGCGACTGAAGCAGGACAGCATCTACCGCCACGTGCAGATGGCGCAGATGGAGGACAACCTCGACAACATGCGCAAGAACGTGCTCTTAGTGCGCGACCGCAAGAACAAGCTCGAGGTGCGCTCGGCTATCGACGGCGAACTCGGACTGCTCGACGTTGAGTTGGGGCAGAACATCGCTGCCGGACAGAACATCGGACAGATAAACGATCTCTCCGACTTCAAGGTGCAGGCGCAGATTGACGAGCATTACATCGACCGCGTGCGTCCCGGCCTCTCGGCTTCGTTCAGTCGCGACGGCAAGACCTACCTCCTGCGTGTGCGCAAGGTATATCCCGAAGTGCGCAACGGAACGTTCCGCACCGACTTTGTCTTCGTCGGCGAACGCCCGGCGCAGATGCGCAGCGGACAGACTTTCTACGTGGAGCTGGCTCTCGGCAAGTCGCAGCAGGCTACGCTCATACCGCGCGGCACGTTCTTCCAGACCACCGGCGGCAACTGGATATTCGTGCTCGACAAGTCGGGACGCAAGGCTTACCGCCGCAACATCAGCATAGCCCGCCAGAACCCGCAATACTACGAGGTGACCGACGGACTGGAGCCTGGCGAGCGCGTCATCACCAGCGGATACGAAGCATTCAAGGATAATGAGGTATTAGTGATAAAGTAAAAGCCCCTCCCAACCCTCCCCGTCGGGGAGGGCTTGGTTACCATTGATTTCCCAAGACTTAGAAAGGCCTAAAGAGGCTTAGTTCTTTCCTCGGCTTAAACGCCGCCTTAAAGAGGCTTAGTTCGGCCTATTTCCTAAAACAATTAAATAGCAAAACAATGATAAAGACCCAAAACCTTACCAAGATCTTCCGCACGGAAGAAGTGGAAACAGTCGCCCTCAACGGCGTTAGTATAAATGTAGAAGACGGCGAGTTCGTCGCCATAATGGGACCGAGCGGCTGTGGCAAGTCGACGCTGCTGAACATCCTCGGACTCCTCGATAATCCCGACTCGGGCGATTATCTGCTCGACGGCGAACCCGTGGCTAACCTTAAGGAGAAGGACCGCACACGCTATCGTCGCGGACGCATCGGCTTCGTGTTCCAGAGCTTCAACCTCATTGACGAGCTTACCGTTGAGGAGAATGTCGACCTGCAGCTGCGCTATATGGGCGTACCATCTAAGGAGCGCCGCGAGCGTGTGACGGAGATTCTGCGCAAGGTGGGCTTGAGCCACCGCGCAAAGCACTATCCGCAGCAGCTCTCGGGCGGTCAGCAGCAGCGTGTGGCGATAGCTCGCGCCGTGGTGGGCAAGCCGAAACTGATTCTCGCCGACGAGCCTACGGGTAATCTCGACTCGAAGAGCGGTCTGGCTGTCATGGAACTGCTCTCGCAGCTCAATGCCGAGGGCACCACAATCGTAATGGTGACCCACTCGCAGCACGACGCGCAGATGGCAAGCCGCATCATCAACCTCTTCGACGGACAGGTTGTGGAGGGCAGTTCTTTTAGTTTATAATTGAGAAACTCTTCAGTTGAGAATTGAAAGTTGAGAGTTGAAAGTTATGATATGCACTATAGATGATATGTACTAATGATATTGTGTTTCGTACCATTCTAAATGATAATCATCGCTCGGCTTTGCCGCTTGCATAAGCAAGAACTCTCAAGGTAATCATAACTCTAAACTCTCAACTTTCAATTCTCAACAAAATAAAACATCATAAATATGAAGACATTCCTATATATGTTCCGCCGCTACCGCATAGCCACGCTGCTCAACCTCTTCGGCTTGAGTGTGGCTGTAGCGACGTTCTACCTGTTCATGACACAGGTGATATACAACCGCACGTACAACCACAACCTCAACGACTATGAGCACACGTACCGCCTCGAGATCTACGGCAATCTGTTCGGCGACAACTGGGGTTGCACCATATGCCGTCCGTTCGCCACTATGCTTAGGGATATTCCGCAGGTTAAGAGTGCTGTCTATTACTGTCCGTATGTCAACAATGCCGACATAAAGGTGAACAACCGCACCATAACCGTGCCTGTTGTGTACATGAGCAAGCCTGGCATTGAGTTCTTCACCGGCAAACTCGTCTCCGGCTCAAGCAAGTCATGGGGCACTGGAGCTACTGCCATCGTTAACCGCAGCACAGCCGAGAAGATGTTCGGCACGGCGAACGCTGCTGGCAAAACGTTCGAAATCAACACCGACGATGGCGGAATGAAACCCGTCACCGTGGTGGGCGTGAGCGAGGATATGCCCGACAACTGCACCATACCCAACGGCATGTATCTCTGCGATAACGAGAGCGGAATGACCGACTGGAGCGAGTGGAGCTACTATATATATGTGCGACTTGACAATGGTGCAAGTCCTGAAAAGGTAGTGCGTGGCTTGAAACAGGGCTTCATGAAAGCCCAAGGCATCAGTCCTAAAGACGAGAAAGAGTTTGACAAGCAGATGAAGTTCAGAATAACCTCCGTCGACGACGTCTATTTCTCTGGCATCGGACAGCAGGACAAGGGCAACCGTAGCCTTGTCGACGTGCTCACCGTGGCTTCTGTCTTCGTGCTGTTCATCGCCCTGCTCAATCTGCTCAACTTCCAGCTCTCCGAGGTGCCGATGCGTATGCGCGGCGTCAACACACGCCGTGTGATGGGAGCCTCTGTAGGCAGTCTGCGCCTTAAGATGATAATGGAGAGCGTGCTGTTCGCTTTTGTGGCTTTGGTTATCGGCGTTCTGCTTGTCGTGGCGTTCCAGCGCAGCGAGGCGTGCATGAAACTCGTTTCGGGCGACATCAGCTTCTTAGCACACTGGCTTCTTGTCGCCGTCATGGCTGCGTCGGCACTCGTTGTGGGAGCGTTGGCGGCTGTTGTGCCGGCGTTCTACAGCACGTCGTTCGCTCCGGCTCTGGTGCTGAAAGGATCGTTCGGACTCTCGCCGCGCGGCAGACAGCTGCGTCTGGCGATAATGGCGGTGCAGTTCTGCGTGGCTTTCGTGCTCGCTATATATATAGGTGTCATGTCGAGCCAGTCGAGCTATATCTTCAACTGCGACTATGGCTTCAACAAGAACGAGGTGTTCTACGCATGGCTCTCTAATGAGGCGAAGGCGAAGCGCGAGACGATACGCACCGAACTGAAGAAGTTGCCGTTCGTGGAGAGCGTGGGCTTCGCGCAGAGTGCCATCGGCACAAGCGACCAGTATATGGGCTGGGGACGTGGCGACGATGAGCATCAGATGTCGCTGCAGGTGCTGCCCTGCGACTATGAGTATCCGCAAACTATGGGACTGAAGATTCTGGAGGGTCGCAACTTCAACGAGGCTGACATGAAGACGGGTGCCTACGTGCTCAACAAGGCTGCCATGCAGCAGTACAAATGGCTCGCCGTGGGCGACTCTATCGGTCGTCAGAACGAATGGGGACCTACGTCAAACTACCTCATTGTGGGCGTCTGCAACAACTTCAAGCTGAAGTCGATGCGCAACGACAACAGTCGTGTGGCTGTGGCGTTCATCATCTTCGGACCGGACATGGAGCAGTGGGGCGACCGCTGCAACCAGGTGTTCGTGCGCGTCGCAAAGGGTCAGGACAAGGTGGAGGCAAAGCGTCGCATAACCGACGTGCTCAACCGTCTCGACGCGTCGCAGAAGTACGAGATGAACTTCCTCGACAACGACCTGCAGCAGACCTACGTCGAGGAGTTCCGCTTCATATCGCAGGTGAAGTTCTTCGCCATCATCTGCATCATCATCACCGTTATCGGTGTGTTCTCGCTGACGATGTTCGAGACCGAGTATCGCCGCAAGGAGATAGGCATACGCAAGGTGATGGGTTCGTCGGTAGGTTCCATCGTGCGCCTCTTCGCCATGCGCTACACCGTGCCGCTCGTGGTGTCGTTCGCCGTTGCAGCTCCCGTGGGCTGGTGGCTCAGTATGCAGTGGCTGCATAGCTTCGCCGAGCACACGCCGCTCCACTGGTGGCTCTTCCCGCTCAGCTTCGTCGGTGTCTCTGCCGTTGTCATTGCGACGGTCGTGGCGCAGTCGTGGCGCGTAGCGACGCAGAACCCAGTGGAGAGTATCAAGACCGAGTGATTTGAATAGGAGGGTATGGCATCCTTGCCATACCCACGCCGCCCTCTGAAGTCCTCCCACAGATTTCACAGATGCCCACAGATGGTTAGGCTACGTAGGGTTCTCCCACGGAATTCACAGAATTCACTCTAAGTTAGGTTGCGTTAGGGGGGCGTTAGGGA
>UMDN01006671.1_pt1 | contig 13298 bp, 9 predicted proteins | sample 1964491 | NCBI WGS metagenome assembly UMDN01 (sample SAMEA4835994, study PRJEB28245) | human gut metagenome | biome: gut microbiome; material: fecal sample | place: Denmark | collected 2008 | reverse complement strand
CCGCGTCGATCACGGTGCCTGCCGTTTCAAGATGCGACGACGGGACGCACGAGGGCAGCCCGAAGTGGAATTTCAGACGGCTTGAGGCTGCATTGTCGATCATGAAGTTGATTCCTGCCTCTCCAAGCACGTTGGTGATTTCGTGAGGGTCGGCCACAACGCCAACTGTGCCGTGAGCCACGGCGAGGCGTGCGAAATTCTCTGGGGTGAGCATTGAACTCTCAATGTGGATGTGTCCGTCGATGAAGCCGGGCAGATAGTACGGCGCGGAAGCGTCGACATCGGAAAGGCGCACAATGTCGGCTATCTTTCCGTCGGCTATCTTGATTTCTCCGGGGTAGACGGTTTGGTGCTCGATGTCGACGATGTGGCCTTGCAATGAAGACTCCACAGCATTGCTTTCATGCGCCGACAGGCAGCTCGCTGCCATCAGCAGGCACAATGCGGAGAGAATGAGAGAGATGTTGTTCTTTCTCTTGGTCCTGAAAATGTTTGTAAATTTTCTCATTTGTTGTGACGTTGTTTTTGTTAGGTCATACGTATTTTTCACAAAACGCGGATTGAATATAATGTGATAAGTTGCAACCACGTGAGTCATTTATAAGCAAATTTACAAACAGTTGTCGATATTGGCAAAAAAATGGCGCTTTTTTTGCCAATATGGGTGTTGTTCAGTTGGATTTCAATCGTTGTCGTCGGAGGACTGGTTGCGGTCGGCAGTGACGGTGTGGCGCGCCAGATAGTCGGAAAACGCCTTCTTGTAGGTGTCGGAAATCGGGATATACTTCTTGCCGAACACGATGCGGTTGCGCTCGATGACGTTGATTTTCGACATCTGCACGATAAACGAGCGGTGCACGCGGATGAAGCGGTCGGCAGGCAGATGCTGCTCGATGGTCTTCATGTTCATCAGCGACAGGATGCAGGTGGGGGAGTCCTCGGTGTAGATTTTCACGTAGTCTTTGAGTCCCTCGATGTAGAGAATCTTAGACACGTCAATCTGTATGAGCTTGTATTCGCTCTTGACGATGATGTGCTGGCTGTCGGCAACGGGCTGTGGCTGCGACGCGGCTTCCGCACGGGCTTTCAGTTCCGCCCACTGCAGCGCGCGGTTGGCGGCGGTGAGAAACTCCGGATAGCTTACGGGCTTCAGCAGATAGTCGATGGCGTTGTTGCGGAATCCGTCGAGAGCATATTTCTCGAAGGCGGTGACAAAGATGATGCGGCATTCCGGAGGAATGATTTTCGCAAACTCTATGCCGTTGAGCTCCGGCATCTGAATGTCGAGAAAAAGCAGGTCTACCTTCTTCTCCAGTACGCATTTTATTGCCTCCGAGGCGGATGCGAACGATGCCTCAAGCGACAGAAACGGTGTCTTTTCAACAAACGAGCATATCAGCCCGCGTGCGAGCGGTTCGTCGTCGACGACGCAGCATTTCAAAGTGATGTCCATAAGCGTTTGTCTATTAGTCTTTTGTTGCGTTAAGTGTTATCGATAGCTCTGCCACGTAGCGGTCGCCGATAGCGGCGGCGCTGTAGTCGTGGCTTTCGGGGTAGAGCAGCTCCAGTTGGCGCTGCAGGTTGGAGAGTCCGATGCCCGAGCCGCTTTTGTCTGACTCTTGCTTCGGAAACAGGCTGTTTTCAACGTGGCAGCAGATGCGGTTGCCGTCAAGCGTGATGCGGATGTCGATAAACGATTCCGAGCCGGCGCTCACTCCGTGCTTGAAGGCGTTTTCCACCAGTGAGATGAACATCATCGGGGCGATTTCCAAGCCGTTTGTGCCGCCGTCGTGTATGCTTACCGTCAGGCGGGTGTTGTCGCTGAGACGCAACGCCATCAGGTTGATGTAGCTTCTGATGAACTGCAGCTCCTTGTCGAGCGTCACCTGCGTGCCGTCGCTTTCGTAGAGCGTGTAGCGCAGCAGTTTGCTCAGCTGGTGTATGGCGTTCTGCGCCTTCTCCGTGTCAAATGCCGTCAGCGCATAGATGTTGTTGAGCGTGTTGAACAGAAAATGGGGGTTGAGCTGGTTTTTGAGGTTGCGCAGCTCCATGTCCTTGCGCTCGGTGATTATCCGCTCGTTGAGCTTCTCTATCCTTGTCCAGCGCAAGCCCATCTTCAACGCCACGCTCAAGCCGATGGTGAGAATAAGCATCACGTAGTCGCGCGTCATCATGCTGACGATAAACAGCCCTCCGCCGTGGTGTCCGCGACGGTGTGGCGGCGGCGTAACTCCAAGCAGCTTGTCAATGACGATGTGGGAGTAGCAGCTCGCTACAACCATCAGCGCCGCAAACAGCGCCGCCACGACAAGATAGAGCCACGTGCGCTTCTTGAACAGCAGGCGATCAATGAGGATGAAGTAGTTGACGTAGAACGTGATGATGTACGTCACCGTGTGGATGTAGATGTCGAAACGGCGCGGCCCGAATTTAGCCCGTTGTCCCATGGCGGCGGTGAAAATCACCTCAGGAAGGATAAACACGATGGTCAGCACGATGACGTGGGTCATCAGGCCGAGTATCGTGCTGCGCTTTGTGGATGGTATGCTATTCATATCTCAATGCTTCTATAGGGTCAAGATTCGCCGCCTTGCGCGCCGGATACCACCCGAAAAACACTCCGGTGACCGTGCACACAAGGAATGACAAAACTACAGAATAAATTTGAATTGTCACAGGCCAGTTCAATAAAAATTTCACCGACAGCGACGCTGCCGCGCCAAGCACCACGCCGATGACGCCTCCGGCTACGCTGATGATTATCGACTCGATGAGAAACTGCGTCATGATGTCGCGTCCGCGCGCGCCGATGCTCATGCGCAGGCCAATCTCGCGCGTGCGTTCGGTCACCGACACGAGCATGATGTTCATAATGCCGATGCCGCCCACGAGAAGAGAGATGCCTGCCACGCAGGCGAGCAGCAGCGTCATCATGTCGCCGGTGGAGTTGAGCATCTCGCTCAATTCCTGCTGTGAGCGGATGTCGTAGTCCTCTTCGTCCTCGCTCTTGATTTTGTGGTTGCGGTTGAGAATTTTCTCTATCTCGTCGGTAGCCTGGTCGGTGGCTGCCTCGGTAAGGGCGGAGGCAAAGATGCCTTGTATGTAGTCGATGGCGAGGATGCGCTTCATCACGGTGGTGTAGGGCGCAAGCACAATGTCGTCCTGGTCCTGACCCATGCTGTTGTAGCCTTTCGACTCCAGCACACCGATGATTGTCAGCGGTATGGAGTTGAACCTGATTACACGGCCCATGGGGTTGCCTCCGTTGGGAAACAGCTTGTCGACCACCGTCTTGCCCACCACGCACACCTTGGAGGCGCGCTTGATGTCGAGGTCGGAAAACGCCATACCGTCTTTCACCTTCAGCTTGCGGATTTCAAGATAGTCGGCATTGACGCCCTCCACCTTCGACGGGTAGTTGTTGGCGCCGCAGATAAACTGTCCCTGGCTGCTTACCATCGGCGACACCGCGGCAACGAATTTTGCCTCGTCGCGGATGTTCTCGAAGTCGACGGGCTTCATAGACTGCATGTCGTCGCTGCTCTGCTGCACGCCGCCGCGCTCCATGTTGCCGGGAAAAATCATTATCATGTTGCTTCCCATCTCTGAAATCTGCTTCTTGATGCTGTCTTTGGAGCCTTGGCCGATGGCGAGCATCGTGATCACAGATGCCACTCCGATGATGATGCCGAGCATCGTCAGAAAGCACCGCATCTTGTTGTTGTTTAACGCTTTGAGCGCTATTTTGAATAGATTTCCAATCTTCATCTTGTCAGTCGTTGATTACGGGTAGTGATTTATAGACCTCCTCAGCCGATTTAGGGTTGGGGTTGCGCTCGTCGGAGATGATCTTGCCGTCGCGAAGCACGATGTTGCGGCTGCTGTAGTCGGAAAGCTCCGGGTTGTGGGTCACGAAAATGATGGTGCGACCCATGCTGTGCAGCTGTTGGAACAGCGTCAGAATGCTGAACGACGTGCGCGTGTCGAGGTTGCCGGTGGCCTCGTCGGCAAGAATCAGCACCGGGTCGTTGACAAGCGCGCGGGCGATTGCCACACGCTGCTGCTGTCCGCCCGACATCTGGTTCGACTTGTGCATCATGCGGTCGTGCAGCCCCACGGCGTCGAGGGCTTCCTCGGCGCGGCGTCGGCGCTCTTTGGCTCCGATTGCGGAGTTGTAGAAAAGCGGCAGCTCGACGTTCTCAACCGAAGTGGTTTTCGGCAGCAGGTTGTAGTTCTGAAACACGAATCCGATTTTGCGGTTGCGTATGTAGGCACGCTCGTTGCGGCTCATTTTCTGCACCTCCGCGCCGTCGATGAAGTAGCTTCCGGAGGTAGGGGTGTCGAGGCATCCGAGAATGTTGAGCAACGTCGACTTTCCTGAACCCGACGTGCCCATGATTGTGACAAACTCGCCCTCGTTGATTGTGAACGACACTCCGCGCAGCGCGTGGACTGTTTCTCCGCCCACAACGAAATTACGGTGGATGCCGTCGAGACGGATTATCTCTTTCATTTTTGTCCCTCCTTCTTTTTCTGTCCTGGGTGTTTGGGCGCGAACGGACTGCTTTCCTCGCTGCCGTCGGCTTGCTGCGCCGCCATGTCGGCTGAGTAGTCGATAGCCACCACGTCGCCCTTCTTGAGTCCCGACACTATCTCCACGTTGACACCGTTGTTTGTGCCGGTGGTCACAGCCACGGGATAGAGCTTGCCGCCGCGCACGGTCCACACCACCGCCTTTGCGTCTGCAGGCGCGTCCTGAGCCTTCTGTGGAAGCGACTCGTCGTCAATGTCTTTAGGTGAGAATTTCAGTGCCGAGGCGGGCACTATGAGCGCATTCTGCGACTCGGCGGTATAGATGGTGATGTTGGCGGTCAGTCCGGGAATCAGTTTGTGGTCGGCGTTGTCGGCTGAAACCACCACCTCATAGGTAATCACGTTCGACTCCTCCGTAGGGTTCAGGCGCACCTGCGTCACCTTGCCGTTGAACACATCGTCGGGGTAGGCGTCGACAGAGAACGTAACCCGTTGCCCAACTTTCACCTGACCAATGTCGGCCTCGTCGACGTCGGCTATCACCTGCATATTGTCAAGGTCGGCGATGGTGAAGATGTTGGCAACCGTCATGTTGGCAACGACGGTCTGTCCGATTTCCACCTCGCGCGATATCACGATGCCGTCGATAGGAGCGTAGATTTCGGCATAGCCGAGATTCTCCGTGGTCTTCACGCGGTCGGCCTTGCTCTTCTGATAGGTGAGGCGCGCCACGTCGTATTCGTTTCGCGACGTCTCATAGTCGTAGTCGCTTATCAGTTTCTTGTCGTGCAGCTTGCGGTCGCGCTCATAGTTTGTCTTGCGGTATTCGTAGGTGGAGCGCGCGCTCTCAAGGTTGGCGTTGGCAGCCTCCACCTCGCTCTCGAGCAAGGTCTTGTCGATTTCGGCTATCAGCTCGCCTTTCTTGACCACTGAGTTGTAGTCGGCAAACAGTTTGGTGATTTTGCCGGTAACCTGCGTGCCCACATCCACCTGCGTCACGCTTTCAAGCGTTCCGGTGGCGGTTACGGTTTCGCTGATGGAGCCGGCAGACACCGTTGCCGTCTCGAGTTGTATTTTGTCTTTGTCGGCACACGAGGCCAATGTCAGTGCGGCAGACAGAATCAGTGTTGATAACTTGTTGAGATTCATATTATTGCTAAAGTGATATTTGTTGTGTCTGATAGAAGTTGAGCAATCGCTTGTTGAGGATTGTGAGATATTTTGCCTGAAGCAGTTCCTGCTGCGCCGTCAGCAGCGAGGAGTGGGCGTTGAGAAGGTCGAGCGTGTTGACCAGCCCGAGCGCAAACTGCTCGTTGACCAGCTCGTCGGTCAGCGACGCGCTCGTAAGTTTCTCAGCGCAGCTCTCATACTTTGCCTGGGCGTTTTCTGCATCGATGTATACACTCTCGATTGTCTGCGACAGCGATGTCACGGCCTCTTGGTAGTCGAGGTCGGCGTTGAGTTGGGCAATCCGTGCTTTCGCAACCGCCGTCTTGTTCTTTTTCTGGTCAAGGATAGGCACACTCACCGTCACCGAAATCTGCTCGTTGAGGCGGTCTTTCAGCTGCGTGCCGAGATTCCCGCTGCCCGATGTGTTTGACGTGCCGACGCCGGCGTTGAGCACAACGGAGGGGTAGTAGCCGCCACGGGCAATGTCGATGCTGTACTGCTCTGCCTCGCCTGCCAGTTTGTAGCGCTGCAGCGCCGGCATCCATGAGCAAGCCGTCTCAAACACCGTGGTCTTGCGCGGCAGCTCGGCTGCGATTTCCGCATCGTTGAAGTCGATGCCGGCAACGTCGAAGTCGGTTGTTATGTTGAGTTCAAGAAGCGATTTCAGAGCCATTTTCGCAGAAGCCAGATTGGTCTCGGCGGCAGTGAGCGAATAGCGGTCGGTGTGCCATTGCGACTCAATCTGCGAATAGTCCACCCGCGACAGCTTGCCCGAATTCATCAGTGCCTCAGCGCGCTCCATCTGATACTTGCTCACCTCCACATTCTTGCGTGCTATGGCGATAGCCTCCTTTGCATACAGGATGTTGAGATATTTCGACAGAATCTCGGTCTGAAGCGTGTAGCGCTGCTCGTCGATGCCGAGAGCGGAGATGCGCTGCTGCATTTCGTCATATTTTATCTGATTGCGGCGGATATTGCCGTTAAACACTGTCCACGAGGCGTTGAACCCGTAGGAGCCTGAATAGACATTGGCTGTCTGGTTTTCCGACGGCGAGGCGTAGTTGATGTAGCCCTGCGTGGTGGAGAAGCCGAGCGTTGGCTGCCACTGCGCTTTCGACTGCTCAAGCGTGGCGTCGTCGCTTTGGTTGTCAAGAACAAGCCTCTGCAGACTGATATTGTTGCTGTAGGCATAGTCCAGACATTGGCTGAACGTCCATGCCGCAGCTGAGTTGTCGGACTCTGCCGCCTGCATCAACGCAGACGGACAGGCCAACAAACCAAAAACAAAAATTTTCACGTGTAATTGCATAAAACTATGTATTAATCCAATGCAAAATTACTGTCGCACAACGGCAAGAAAAAACACAATAGATTAAAGCGGCTGCATCGGGGCACGCTTCATAGATTTTGATAGATGAACACTGAAAATGCGCTCTGGCGTTAACTTAAATTTACCAATCCATAGCCTGCAAGGCAGAAAAACCCGACAAATGGTCAGGAATCGTTTGTACATTCGGTTTTTATAGTTATTTTTGCAGAAATGATAAAGAAAAAAATCATTATGCAACATATTAATGAAATACTCCAAAATTCAATAAAAAAGAATTGGGAAGAACTGGCGTTCACCGATTTTGGCGGCATGTCGTTGCAATATCGCGACGTGGCGCGGAAAGTGGCTAAACTGCATCTTCTTTTTGAGCATGCGGGCATAGCGGAGGGCGACAAGATTGCCCTCTGCGGAAAAAACTGCACCCAATGGGCGGTGGCGTTTATCGCAGGAATGACCTACGGCGCGGTGCCGGTGCCTATCCTGCACGAATTCAAGGCCGACTCAATCCATCACATCCTCAACCATTCGGATGCGCGCATCCTGTTTTGCGACACAACCGTGTGGGGGCAGATCGACATCGCCAACGCTCCGAAGGTGGAGGCGGCGTTCAACATCGCCGACTACAGCCTCTTTGAGTCAAACAACGAAAAGATAATATATGCGCGCGCACACCTGAACGAGATTTTCGGTCAGCGCTATCCTGAACGCTTCACTGCCGACGACGTGGTCTACAAGACCCCAGACATGGACCGTCTGGCAATAATCAACTACACGTCGGGCTCAACTGGCTTCTCGAAAGGCGTGATGGTGCCTTACCGCGCCATCTCGTCAAACATAGCCTTCGCACTAACCAAACTGTCGTGGCTCGGCCCGGGACATGACACAATCTGCATGCTCCCGCTGGCACACATGTTCGGCCTCTCGATCGAGATGCTGCACCCGCTGTCGAAAGGATGCCATCTGCATTTCCTCACGCGTGTTCCGTCGCCTAAAATCATCATGGACGCTTTCGCCAAGACGCATCCGCGACTGATTGTCACAGTGCCGTTGGTGCTGGAGAAAATCATCAAGACAAAAGTGTTCCCGCTGCTCGACAAGCCGGTGATGAAGCTGCTGATGACTGTGCCCTTTGTCAACGACCGTCTGCTCGGCAAAATCAAAGCCAAACTCAACGAGGCGTTCGGCGGAGAGCTGTTTGAAATCATCGTGGGCGGTGCGGCTCTCAACGCCGACGTGGAGAAATTCCTGCGTCGCATCAATTTCCCTTACACCGTGGGCTACGGAATGACGGAATGCGCGCCGCTGATCTCGTATGCCGGACACGAGGAAAACCGTCCAGGCTCCTGCGGACGTCCTACCGACAACGTGGAGATAATGGTCGACTCTCCCGACCCTGAGAATGTGGCTGGAGAGCTGCTCGTGAGAGGCGCGAACGTGATGCTCGGATACTATAAAAACCCTGAGGAGACTGAAATGGCGCTGCGCGACGGCTGGCTGCATACCGGCGACATCTGCAACGTGGACAGCGACGGATTCATATATATCCGCGGACGCAACAAAAACATGATTCTCGGCCCGTCGGGGCAGAACATATATCCAGAGGAAATCGAGCAGAAACTCAACAACCTGCCATACGTCAACGAGTCGATTGTGATTGAACGTGACGGAAAAATCATCGCTCTGGTGCATCCCGACTACGACTTGGCACAGTCGCAGGGATTGACCGACGACGACATCAAAAAGCAGATGGACGACAACATCGCGGCGCTCAACAAGGAGATTCCTGCCTACTCGCAGGTGGCTGCTGTGGAAATCCACGAGGAAGAATTCGAGAAAACACCGAAACGGTCAATACGCCGTTTCCTTTACAAATAAAAAATCAAGACTGATGAAACGGATAAATACGGCAATGGCAATGTTTGCCATCGGTGTGGCTGCCGCAACGGCGCAGGTAGCCACGATGAATCTGTCGGGCTCGGTGCCCGCGGAGCTGAACGGCAAAAAAATGTATATAATAAATCTCGACACGCGTGAACGCATCGACAGCGCGGTGGTGAAAAACGGCAAGCTGGTGTTTGCAACGGAGGTTGGTGCCGGGGAGGCTGTCCCTGCTGCTATTGCCGAAGGAAGCAAAAGACGGCTGAGCTTCATCCTTGAGCCGGGCACTGCGACAATAAATGACCGCGGTCAGGTGAAAGGCACACGGCTGAACAACATCGTGGAGGGTGTAGGCGAGCGATATGCTCGACAGCCTTACGGTGGACTACAAAGCCCGCCAGAAGCAAATCATGCAGTCGCAGATGAGCAACGACGAGAAAATGAAGGCCGCCGAGACGCTTTCAACGATGTGGCGCAGAAGAGCGGCGACATCCTTGTGGAAACATATAAGGCAAACAAGACAAACGCCGCGGGATACATGTTGTTCCTGCAGATTGCCGACGGTATGACGGTGGCTGAGATGGACGAGCTGCTCGACGGCGCCGTGCAATGGATAAAGGAATCGAATGCGGTGGCGTCATACAAGCAAAAGGCTCTAAGCATGGAGAAAACCGCTCCCGGACAGATGTTTACCGACTTCAGCGTGAAAATGAGCAACGGCAAGACGGTGAAACTGTCTGACTACGTCGGCAAGGGCGACTATGTGGTGCTCGACTTCTTTGCAAGCTGGTGCGGTCCGTGCCGCCGTGAAATGCCTACGCTGAAGGGAATCTACGAAAAATACAACGGCAATGGGCTGAAAGTGGTAGGCCTTGCCGTGTGGGACGAGCCTGCCGACACCAAAAAGTGTGTCAAGGAGCTGGCTTTGCCATGGACAATCATCGACAACGCTCAGTCGGAGGCTACAGAAATCTATGGCGTGAGCGGAATCCCGCATATCATCGTGTTCGCTCCCGACGGAACAATCCTGGCGCGCGACTTGCGCGGCAACGACTTGGCTGCAAAGGTCGACGAACTGCTTGCAAAATAACACTATAAGACGATGGCTTATTTCTCTATAATAATACCCGTCTACAACCGTCTTGACGAGGTGCGCGACCTGCTCGACAGCCTGTCGAAACAAACCGACAAGGACTTTGAGGTGGTGCTTGTTGAAGACGGCTCGACGCTGCGGTGCGACGCTGCGGTGAAGGAGTTTGAAGATAGGGTCGACGTGAAGTACTTCTACAAGGAGAACGAGGGACGGAGCATTGCGCGCAACTACGGAATGGAGCGTGCATCGGGCGAGTATTTCCTCTTTTTTGATTCCGACTGCGTGATTCCGGAACACTACATCGCAACGCTGCGCAAGGCGTTGGAGGAGAGGCCTATAGACTGCTTCGGCGGTCCCGATGCCGCCCATTCGTCGTTCAGCGACACGCAGAAGGCAATCAACTATTCGATGACGTCATTCCTTACCACCGGAGGAATCCGCGGCGGCAAGGTGCAGCTGGAGAAATTCGTGCCGCGCACGTTCAATATGGGCTTCTCACGCCGGGTGTGGGAGAAGGTGGGCGGATTCCGCGAGATGTTTTCCGAAGACATCGACATGAGCACGCGCATACGCCAGGCTGGATTCGCGATATCGCTGATTCGCGAGGCCTACGTCTATCACAAGCGGCGCGTAAACATGCGGCTCTTCTGCCGTCAGGTCTACGTGTTCGGCATGTCGCGCATCACGCTTTATCTGCTCTATCCCGACTCGCTGAAACTTGTGCATTGGCTTCCTGCCGTGTTTGTGACAGGTGTGGCGGCCATGGCTGTGCTGGCGGCGGTTGTGTCGTGGATGTGGCTGCTGCCGCTGGTGGCATATCTGCTTGCCGTGTTCGGCTGCGCCCTTGCGATGACCAAGAGCCTTAAAATCGCCGCCCTGTCGATTGTGGCGAGCGTGGTGCAGCTCGGCGGCTACGGTTGCGGTTTCCTCAAAGCGTTCTTCACGAAAATCATTCTCCGCCGCGGACGCAACATCGAGGAAGAGATAGCCATCAGGAAAGGAAAATAAACACACACAGACATCATTGCGATGGAAACACCTTACAGGTCAAGCCGGATTGCCGACCTATCGGCGGAGGACCGTCCGAGGGAGAAGGCGTTGGCTATTGGTGTGGAGGCACTGACCACCACCGAACTTGTCGCGCTGCTGCTCGGAAGCGGCACTCCCGGCGAGTCGGTGATAAACCTGTCGCAACGCATTCTTGCCGATTCGGGCAACAGCCTTCAGGAGCTGTCGCGGCGCACCATACGCAACCTCGTGCGCTCGTTCAAGGGCGTGGGCGACGCAAAGGCGGTGACGCTGCTTGCCGCCATTGAGCTGGGCAAGCGATATGCGCAGGAGGGTCCGGTGGAGAAACCGGTGATCAATATGCCGTCGAAGGCATACGACTTGATGCTCGACAAGCTGACGGGACTCGACCATGAGGAGTTCTGGGTAATCTATCTGAACACTGCCAAACGCGTCATCACGCGTGCCAGGATAAGCCAGGGAGGGGTGGCGGCGACGGTGGTCGACGTGAAGATTGTGTTGCGCCACGCCATCGACAACCTTGCCTCTGCAATAATTCTTGTACACAACCATCCGTCAGGCTCGTTGCGCCCAAGCGCGCACGACGACGCCCTGACCGACAAACTCAAGAATGCCGCCAAGCTGATCGACGTCTGCGTGGTGGACCATATCATCTTCTCGTCAAGGGGATTCTACAGCTACAGCGACGAGGGACGGCTTTAGTCGAGGCGTTTCAGCCAATCGTAGCGAAGCATGTAGTCCGACACGGTGTGAGCCTCCTTCAGCCGCTCCACCTCCTTGTCGCTTCCCGTGCCTTCCACATTCATCACCGAGCCTACGGCAACGCCCTGCTTGCGTGGGTCGAGGATGCTTTGTCCCAGACCGTGCCAGCGGTAGGCGTCGAGCTGCATGAGATTGAGTAGTGTGGGGTAGATGTCAATCTGTCCCATAAACTTGTCGTAGCGCATCCCAACGGGCGAGTTGAGCACGATAAACGGCGTGAGCTGCTTGTCTGACACCAGTCCGCGGCAAGCTGGGTTGCCGACGAGTTCCTGACGGTAGGACGCCAGTCCCTCATGGTCGCCGACAATCACCACGATGGTTTCTTTGTATTGCGGCAGCGTCTTCAGATAAGCCACGAAGTCGCCGATGGCCTTGTCGGTGTAGTGGGCGGTGGTCATATAGTCGGCGGCCTTCTCAGGGATAGACGCTGGAAACGTGATGGTGCGCAGATGGTCGGGCAGCTTGAACGGCGCATGGCCGGAGTATGTGACAAACTGCATGTAGACCGACTCGCCCGGCTTCCACACCTCGCCGCGCTCAATCTTCTCCCGGCATTGCTGGAAAAACGAGGCGTCGCCGATGCGCTTGTGGGTGCCGAAAGCCTCGGTCATCTTGAAGTCGTGGTAGGAGATTATGGTGTCGGTTCCGAAGCTGCGTGCCACCGCGCCCTGATTCCATGTCGACACCTTGTCGATGGTCAGCAGGTAGCTCCGGGAGTGCTTCAGCCCGCGCATCGCTTTCTGAAGCGTGTAGAATGTGTTGTCGTAGTAGAGGCTGCTGTACGTGCCGCTCATCAGCGGCAGCAGTCCGCTGCAAATCATCAGCTGCGCGTCGATTGAACGTCCGCCCTTCACCTGTGTCAGCACATTGGGCGCGTAGAGCGTCGACTTCTCTTTCAGCAGTCTGTTCAGGCAAGGCGTGATTTCCTTGCCGTCGACTTTCTTCTCAAGCACCCAGCTTTCAAGCGACTCGGCGAAGACAATCAGCAGGTTGCTGCGTTTTTCAGTGGCGCTGTCGGCAGGCTGGTGTTTCGGTTGCGACGCCAGCCATCGCTCAATCTCCGCCTGTTTCTCGGGCGTGATTGGCTCGGCGGCGTCGGTGATGTCATACCAGATGCATCCGAAGACCGAGAAGATAGGCGCGTCGGCAGAGCAGAGATAAGCCGATTGGCGCACGGAGCGCAACGACTTGTGGAAGCCTCCTTTGCACAGATTGACGCCCGTGAGCAGCAGGGCGAAGCCTGCAAGCGGCGCTGCCCACCATTTCAGCACGGCTGTCAGCGGCTGACGCTTGGTGGTTTTGTAACGAAATGCCATGACGGCTGTCGCTATGGTGATGAGCGGCAGGACGATGTCTGCCCACCGCAGCGAGTCGGTCACACTTGCCTTGAAGTCGGCAAGATTGCCCGCCTCGAGATATGAGCTTGCCGGGATGGCGGAGTAGTAGGTGCGGAAATACATCAAGTTGGCAACCAGCAGCACGTCGAGCAGAGCCATGACC
>UMDN01055148.1_pt1 | contig 13331 bp, 9 predicted proteins | sample 1964491 | NCBI WGS metagenome assembly UMDN01 (sample SAMEA4835994, study PRJEB28245) | human gut metagenome | biome: gut microbiome; material: fecal sample | place: Denmark | collected 2008 | reverse complement strand
ATGGTGTTACCAACCGGAAAAATCCGCTGACCCGCTTTCAAGCAAGCTTGGCGCTCTGCCTTTGAAGTGATATATCAAAAAACAACATCAGACGAATATGAATAAAATCAGCAAATTACTGTTGGCGGTCATGACGCTGACAGTAGTGTCTTGTGGAACCACAAGCACGGTGCCTGTTACAGGCAGAAAGCAGCATATCCTCGTTTCCGACGAAGAGGTGCTCGGTCTCAGCAACAAGGAGTATACCAACTACATGAAGACTGCTAAGGTGTCTACCAACGCCACAAATACGGCGATGGTGAAACGTGTGGGCCAGCGCCTTGCCACAGCCGTGGAACAATATCTAAAAGCCAACAACCAGTCGGCAGAACTGAAAAACTACAATTGGGAGTTCAATCTCGTGCAGGACAATTCAGCAAATGCCTTCTGTATGCCTGGCGGCAAGATCGTGGTATACGAAGGACTGCTCCCCATTACACAGAACGAGAGTGCTCTCGCTATTGTTCTCGGTCATGAGATTGCCCATGCCGTGGCAAAGCATTCGGCAGAGCAGCTAAGCAAGCAGATGAAGCAGCAGTATGGATCGCAGATATTGGGTGCCGTGCTCAGCGGTGCCGGAGTCAGCTCAAATACCACCAGCATAGCACAGGGTGTGTTCGGACTCGGAAGCAAATTCAGCAATCTCCACTATTCTCGTCAGAATGAGAGCGAGGCCGACTATATGGGACTCGTTTTTGCTGCGATGGCGGGCTACGACCCTAACGTGGCAGTAAGCTTCTGGCAGCGCATGGCGGCAAGTTCCACCAGCACTACACCGGCTTTCCTCAGCGATCACCCTTCCGACGCCAAGCGTATCGCCGACATACAGAAATGGTTGCCAGAGGCTCTGAAATACTATAAGCCAGTGGCTACCACCACTACCAAGACAACAACGACCACGAAGACCACTTCTAAAAAGAAGACTACAAAAAAGAAGTCTACAACAAAGAGAAGAAAGTGATTCTGTAGACGAGTAGACGAGTAAACAAGCAGACGAGTAGACAAGGAAGTTGCCATTTGTTACAAAATGGAGAACTGATATCCTTGTCTACTCGTCTGCTTATCTACTCGTCTGCTTGTCAACTCGCCAGCTCGTCAGCACCTTATTCCTTTATCCTTATCAGCAGGTTTGAGAATATGGCGAGCAGTCCGCCGGTAGTTATTCCCGATGAGAAAATACTGCGCAGCGTCTCTGGGAACCCCGATAGAATCTCAGGCATGAACTCCACGCTCAGTCCGCCGGCAAGACTTATCGCCAGCACCAGAATCTCCTTTCGACCCAGTTTCTGCGAGGCGATGACCTTTATTCCCGATGCCGCCACCGTGCCGAACATCAGCAGTGTGGCACCTCCCAACACAGGTTCCGGCATCAGCGAGAATACCAGACTCACGGCAGGAAACACGCTCAGAATGATGAGAAAGGCAGAGATGAAATATCCCACGTAGCGCGATGCCACTCCCGTGAGCTGTATCATACCGTTGTTCTGTGCGAAAATGGAATTTGGGAAGGAGTTCAGGGCTGCAGAGATAAACGATGAAACACCGTTTGCCACCACACCTCCCGACGCACGCTTCATGAAGAGGTCACCCTCTACAGGTTCGCCGGAAATCATGGAGTTCGCCGTGATGTCGCCATAAGCTTCTATCGCCGTTATTATGAATATTATGCTCAGCGAGATGAAGGCAGAGAGGTCGAAGTCAAGTCCATATTTGAACGGCACCGGCACATATACGCCGCCGAAACTCTTCACCGAGTCAAAGTCGATATATCCCAACGCCCACGACAATACATACCCCACGGCAAGTCCGATTACGATGGAACTCATCCTGAGGTAGCGGTTCTTGCAGCTATTGAAAAACACGATTGTGGCAAGTACCAGAGCCGCGAGTCCGAGATTGTGCAGAGCGCCGAACGTACCGTTTGCCATCGCCGCATTGCCGCCGCCACACGACGATATCCCCACCTTTATAAGACAGAGACCAATCAGCGTGACCACAATTCCAGACACCAATGGGGTGATGATCTTGCGTGCATATCTCAGTATGCTGCCCACGAACACCTCCACTACCGATGCCGCCATACACGAACCGAACACCACAGCCAGTCCGCCGCCCATTCCAGCCGCTATTATCGGTCCTATGAACGAATAGCTCGTTCCCTGTATGCAGAGCAGTCCGGTGCCCACAGCCCCGAATTTCCTGCATTGGATGAATGTGGATACACCCGATGCGAAGAGCGCCATCGATACGAGGAAGCTCGTCGTCTCTATGTCGAGCTGCATCTGCGATGCTATTATCAAAGGTGGTGTCATTATCGCCACGAAGATTGCAAACAAATGCTGCAATGCCGCAAACACCGATTCCACGAATGGCGGACGGTCGTTGAGTCCATAGATTATTCCATTTTTCTGTTCTGTTGCCATATCTGATATCCGATTTTGTATTATTCTGCAAAGATAGTGCAAACCGAGAGAAGAACGAAATGAATTCATTCATTTCTTCTTCCGAGGTGTAGCCTATCTTATATATATCCAAAAAACACGTATTCGTAGAATAGCATAGGTGCGAAATAGGTAAAAATGGTTAATATATTTCGCAAATGTAAAAATTAATGCGAATAAATGATTAGATTTGCAAATTGAAATTAAATGTGTAAGAGAAAGTATAACAAATATTAAACCTGTGAAGATGTTTTCATGGCGGGAAAGTCAAACTCTCGCTGTGGAAAAGAACATTAATTGACAACAGATTATCAACACGTATAGTGTGTCTGCATTAAACCGACGGGTGGGGAGTGTTCTCACCTTATGGTTATGATGCAATAGTCTGCCATTAATATAGCTGAAACTTATTTACCTCTGTTGCATTAGATTAAATCTGAAGCTACAGAACTTATGCTCCTATGGAGTTTATCTTAATTCAATAAATTGATATTCAAAACTTATAAGCTATTTTTATATTTATGAAGAAGAAGTACTTAAAACCGGATCTCGAGGTCATTGCGCTTGAAACATGCGTAACTCTGGGGGGATTCAGTAAAGATAAAACATTGGAAGGCAATCCTCCAGAGATAGATGCCAAAGAACATAATGCAGTTAGCGGTTTCCTCTGGGATGACATCCAGGAGGACGATGATACGGATGAGGATTTGCACCTGTTCTGACAAAACAACATAAGCCATATTCCCACTTTTCTTATTGGTGAACAGACATTGGCGTTCGCCAAAAACAGATTTTACGAATTAAACATTTTATCATGAATACATTTTATACATTGGCACTGACTTCTGTGTATATATTCAATTCGCAGAGGCAGTATCTCACCGTAGGTGACGATGGCAAGCCGGCAATATCAAACCGACCGGTGAAGCTGGAAGTCTCCATGGTGGATGAGAAAGCTGATGCCGGGCGTATGAATTTCAACGGCAAAGACGTAAAGTGGATATTGAAGTCGTCTGCCGGCCAGTCATACACCTTGGGCTATCAGGACAGTGATGCCTACTCCACGGCATTTGTCTACGCACAGTCTGGAGCTATATCGACCTCGTATGAGGAGCCAGACCCCACATTCGCTGCCGGACAATGGACGGTAGCTGCCGTAGCTCCGTATCAGGAAATTATTCTCGATGAGGCTCAGGATTATGTGCACCCCACATTTTCAGAAGAGTATGTGGACGTGACGCTGAAGCGTAAATTCAAGACAGGACAGTGGAACTCCCTGTGTCTGCCTTTCCCTTTGTCGGCTGCACAGATAGCTGAGACTTGGGGCGTAGGAACCAAGGTGGCGTATCTTACCAGTGATAGCGATACCAAACTGTTTTTCACCTATCGCACAGACATTGTGGCAGGACAGCCTTGCCTGCTACAGCCTGAGAGAGTGAACGAAGACCAGACATATAAGTTTGCTGGCATCACCGCATCCTCTTGGTATGAGGGCGAAGGTAATCCGAAGTATACTGTAGGACAGACAAGGGTGACAGGATTCTTCTCTCCGACCATCGTCAAGTCGAGGTCTTACGTTTTCAGTGCTGACATAATTTATCATCTCACGTCAGATATGAATGCCAAAGGATTCCGTATCTATTTTGAAGATGTGGCTGGTCCGCAGTCAGCTCGCGAACTGACATGGAGCGTTGATGAGAATCCATCAGAGACCAACGACATTTCGTCCGTTCTTGATCCGGCAAGCGCTGCCAGCGGTGATGTCTATGGCATCAACGGTCAGCGTGTGCGCCATCGTTGCAGTTCAACGAAACTCGCACCGGGAGTATATATCGTGAACGGCATAAAACTCATCGTCAAATAAAAAACAAGACCTTATGAAAACATACATAAAGCAACCTCTCGTCGCATTAGCGGCACTGCTCGCTCTTGTGGTGACGCAGGCTTTTGCGGCGGAAACGAAGACAGACATCCTCACTGACTATACGCCAAACGGATCGTCGTTCTCTAAACAGACAGCGATAGACTTCCAGAAGCAGAGTTTCAAGGCGGTACTCGATCTCAGCACTTGCCAGAGCACCACAACAAACGAGAACGTGCTCTCTATCGGCGAAGACTTGCAGGGTGCAAATGGCTGGGGAAACGCTAACGTCATCCACCTCTTCTATACTAAGAGCAGCAATACCTTGCAGGTGAACTGCTTCAATGGTGGCGCAAGCTACACTTACCGTGAAGACCACACAAACATCTCGGGCGAAACTACTATAGAGTTGAACTCGAACGGTCTGTATCTTAACGATACGAAGATTTGCGATGCATCAAATATCAGCAATATCCTAAGCCTTACGTCTATTCTCTACGGCAGCACTCAGGGCAGTACACGCTCATGGGCTACATACAAGTCAGTTAGCCTCATCACAAAGGAGACTACTGGTGGCACAACTACTCCAACGACAACTTTCTCTGTTCCTGCATACGGTTCCACATATTATATATGTCCTGCCGGTTATCCTACAAGATGCTTCACTGTTTCTACATCTAACAATGATGAGGAGATTACAGTAACCGCCAAGTCAGACGGCAATACCGGACAGCAGTGGATAACAAAGCAGGGCAAGTATTCTACAACATATCCTTGGCATATTGTCAATGTGATGTCTTCCAAGGCTCTTGACATGGCAGGCAACAACACTACTGTAATGCCACTCCAGTGGACATCCGAAAACGACAATAATGGAGCCAATGCCAATCAAGAGTGGAAGTTCGAGGAGGTAGATGCAACAAATCATACATATAAGATTTACGCTTATACACAGAATAAAACTTATTACCTCACATACGATGGAACCGACGGCGGCAAGCTTGGCCGTACAACAGATTCAAACAGTGCCACAGCCTTCGGTTTCATCAAAGTAGAGGGTTCAACCGGCGGCGGAACATCTTCCAACCATGGTTCGTTCAGCGTTAGCTGGATAAGCAATCAGAACAAGGTGAGCGACTACAAGGAGGACGCACACGCAACATTCATCCCATACGCTTCAGTAGAGCAGATGAAGGCTGACGCCACTCACTACGCAGAACCTTGGCAGCAGCCCGACGAGACCAAGGCTGAATATATCAACCTCAACGGAACATGGAAGTTCAAGTATGTTGCAGGAACATCATCAGGTCCTGGCTCAAGTGAGTTCCAGGCAAAGGACTATAACGACAGCGGTTGGGACGACATCCGTGTGCCGCTCTCCTGGGAAATGGCAAACTACGGCAAACCGGTATACACCAACGTTGGTTATCCGTTCAGCAACAACCCACCTAATGCGAACTCTGGAATGTCACAGTATGGCGTAACAGACCACAACGCAACGGGCTTCTATCGCCGTACCATCAACATTCCTGCGACATGGAAGGACAAGCGCGTGTTTGTACACTTCGACGGCGTATACAGCGCTGCCGTGGTATGGGTGAACGGCAAGTACGTAGGCTACTCACAGAGTTCTAACACCGATGCCGAGTTCGACATCACCGGCTTTGTAGAGACTGGCGATAACCAGCTCTCGGTACGTGTATATCGCTGGTGCGACGGTTCGTATCTCGAAGGTCAGGATATGTGGCACCTCTCTGGTATTCACCGCGACGTATATCTCGTGGCTACTCCGAAGGTGTTCGTGTCGGACCACTATATAACATCTTCGCTCAACAACGAGGCTACAAGCGGCAGTATGTCGGTGAAGCTGACTGTAGACAACCGCAACACCGTCTCTACAACCAAGACTCTGCAGGTGTCGTTGCTCGATGCTGACGACAATCAGATTGCTACCGGAACACAGACATACAGCGGAACATCAACAGCAGAAAAGACCATTACACTCAGCGGTCTCAGCAGTCTGCATCCGTGGAGCGCTGAAGATCCTTATCTCTACACCGTTGTGGTGAGCCAGAAGGATGAGAATAGCACAGAGGAGATGGCATTCTCTACAAAGTACGGCTTCCGCAACATTACAAAGAGCGGCAACCTCATCAACATCAACGGTAAGCGTGTCTACTTCAAGGGCGTGAACACTCAGGACACTCACCCTGAGTATGGTCGTGCCATCGACATGGAGACCATGATGAAGGACCTCACAATGATGAAGCAGGCTAACGTGAACACCGTGCGCACCTCGCACTATCCGCGCCAGCCGAAGATGTACGCTATGATGGACGCTCTCGGCTTCTACGTAATGGACGAGGCTGACGTAGAGTGCCACTACAACCAGAACTTGTCAAGCAACAGCAGCTGGATAACAGCTATGGACGACCGTACAAAGCGCATGGTGCTGCGCGACCGCAACCACCCGAGCGTAATCTTCTGGTCGTTGGGCAACGAGTGCGGCGGCGGTAGCAACTTCTCTACTACATACAATACGTGTAAGAACCTCGACTCACGCTTCGTTCACTATGAGGGAGCAGGAAGCGGAACAAATTACTCCGACCTCGGTTCTAACATGTATCGAACCGTTTCGTCAGTACGAGAAAACAGAAGCGGACTGAACGGCAAGCCTTACTTCATCTGCGAGTATGCTCACGCAATGGGTCAGGCTGTCGGTAACTTGAAGGAATACTGGGATCAGATTGAGGGTAGCACCGGTATCATCGGTGCTTGTATATGGGACTGGGTAGACCAGTCGGTTTACGACCCTGCAAGGCTTGTTAGCGGTCAGAAGAAGAGCGAAAACGGCTTTAACTACTGGGTATCAGGCTACGACTACAACTCAACAAGCGGTATAAACTATGGCTTCCAAGGCAACTTCCTCAACAACGGTATCATCACACCAGACCGCACATGGACTGGTAAACTCTCTGAGGTGAAGAAGGTGTACCAGTATGTGAAGTTCAGCGACTTCAGCGCTTCTGCAAAGTCTGTAAAGATTGAGAACAAGTATGCGTTCATGCCTATCTCATCAGACAACTTCGACATCGCTTATCGTGTGATGAAAGACGGTCGCTTGGTGGAGGAAGGAACTCTTGTTTCATTCCAGACTATCGCTGCAGGTTCTTCAGCAACTGTAACCTTACCTATAAATACAACAGTGGACAACAGTGCAGAGTATCTTGTAAACATAGAACTGCGCATAAAGAAGCCGACAAATGGCGCTGCCGACTGGACTATATGGGCAGAGGAAGGATACAGTATCGCTGACGCACAGTTCTCGCTCTCTGAGCAGAATACCTCTAACGGCACAGCCAAGGGTACAGACGGCACAATGGGATTCCCAGTTCTGCCAAGCTACACTTCAGCAGGTGGCTCGTTGAGCGTAAGCGGCAATACCGTAACAGGTACAGACAACAACGGCAAGGCATATTCTATCGAATTCAATACATCAGGCAAGATGACCTCATGGACATACGACGGCAAGAACCTCATCAGCGCAGGTCCAGACTTCAACAGTTACCGCAAGGTGGACAACGACCGTGGTTTCAGTCCTTCGTTCAGCAATTCATCAAGTCTCAGCATCACAAGAGCACTCGCAAAGAGCGGTAACAACGCTACGATGTCAGTCAAGGGTTCGGCAACGGGCTGCAGCTACACCATCAATTATACATTCTATCCTGATGGCACTGTAGACATGAACGTGAAGTTCTCGCCAAGTCAATCTCTCGCCCGTATCGGCCTCGGCATGCAGTTCGCTTCCGGCTTCGAGAACGTGGAGTTCTATGCCCGCGGTCCTCGCTCCCACTACAGCGACCGCAAGACTGGTTCTTATCTCGGACGCTTCACCACTACGGTAGACGACATGGTGGACGAGATGATACATCCTCAGACATTCGGCGACCATGAGGATATGCGTGAGCTTATTCTCACCAACAAGGCTTCTAACGTGCAGATCGGAATCAAGGCAGGCGGAAGAGCATCATTCTCTCTTTCACACTACGACGAGACAAAGTGGTGCACTTCAGGTGACTCTATGTGGAATACAAAGCTCCACTGGTATGACCTGACACGCAATCCGCAGGTTTATGCCCACTTCGACTATATGCAGCGCGGACTCGGCAACAACTCATGTGGTGGCGACAGCTGTCTGTCTGATTATATGTGTCCATCTTCTTCGTGGAATAGCAACTATGGTTACACATTGCGATTCACCCCACAATCAGGTGGCAATGCGCAGATAACAGAATAATATTTGCAGAAAGGTTCTCTGATTTGAGAATAAACGTCAATCCCAACCGGTCTTTATATTCAGACCGGTTGGGGCTAAAATAAAGAAACTCTCCCGATAGACTACAGGCAAAGACTTGATGCTTATCGGGAGAGTTCTTTTTTTTGTGGATTAATCCAAGCTTATCAGTTGTTTTCAGGACGGAGCTGACGCACGGTCACTCCGGTGCGCCACATTTCGCTTTCGCGCATAGCCTTCAGTTCGGCGTTAAGCTTCTCGCGGTAGTCAGGCTTTGAGTTGCTGTCGATAGAAATCTGAGCCTCCTTACCAGTCTTTACAGAGAGGTAGAGCCACTCCATGACAGGCTTGATGGCCTCGCGGAAACGCGGAGCCCAGTCGAGAGCGCCACGCTGGGCTGTTGTAGAACAGTTGGCATACATCCAGTCCATTCCCTTCTCGCCGAAGAGAGGCATGAGGCTCTGTGTAAGTTCCTCAATGGTCTCGTTGAAAGCCTCTGATGGAGAGTGTCCATGCTCACGGAGCACCTCATACTGAGCCTCGAACAATCCCTCGATGGCACCCATCAGCGAACCGCGCTCACCGGTGAGGTCGCTTGTAGCCTCACGCTGGAAAGTGGTCTTGAAGAGATAGCCCGAACCGATGCCGATGCCCAATGCCAAAGTCTTCTCCTCAGCCTTGCCCGATGCATCCTGATATACGGCGTAAGAGCAGTTCACGCCACGTCCCTCGCGGAACATGGTGCGCAGAGAGGTGCCCGATCCCTTTGGTGCCACCATGATGACATCCACATCCTCTGGAGGCACCACACCGGTGCGGTCGTTCCAGTTGATGGCAAAGCCGTGAGAATAATACAGAGTCTTGCCCTTGGTGAGATATTTCTTTATCTTAGGCCATACCTGTATCTGACCGGCGTCTGAGAGCAGCATGCAGATCACGGTACCCTTCTCTGCAGCCTCCTCGATAGAGAAGAGACTCTCGCCCGGCACCCATCCGTCAGCCACTGCCTTGTCGTAGGTCTTGCCCTGGCGCTGACCAACAATCACGTTGAAACCGTTGTCGCGCAGGTTGCAAGCCTGGCCAGGTCCCTGGATGCCATAGCCAAGCACAGCTATTGTCTCGTTCTTCAATACTTCATGTGCCTTCTCCAAGGAAAATTCCTTGTTGGTGACTACCGTTTCGATAACGCCACCGAAATTCATTTCTGCCATATTTGTTTTGTTTTAGTTATGTGCCCTCAGGCACTTATGTTCTTTTTACCTTATAACCATTAACGATCCAATGACCGTTAATGGTGTATTTTATATATACTGCTATCAGCCTTTATTATATCTTTTCGAACTTCAACATACATCTGACCACTTCAGCATCCACGGTCTCGGCGTTTGTCTTCGTTACCCTTACGCAGACCGTATCGTCGTCGCGCTCTTCGGTATAGAAATTCAGTTTGTCGCCGCAGTAGCTTTCTGCCACATACGCTATGTCGAAGCGTCTGATGCGGAATTTGCGGTAGTGGTCAATGTCGAAGAGGTCGAGGATATGCTCGATGTATTTGATGCTGTTGATATGACCGTTCACGTCAACGTCGCAGTAATACGTGTCGATTGTCCTTGCGAGCTTCGCCTCCTTGCCCATCTTCACTCTCGACAGGCCTTCGATAGGGCATTCCTTGTCTTTCTCTATATACCGTTCTATCTCACCGTCTCTGATGGCGAGGATATTCTGCGGCTGTCTCGTTTCCGTGTCTATCATCGCCCACACGCTCTTGCCGTAGCCGTATGTGCGGCTGTCATCGGTGCTGCAGATGCGGAAGTTTCTGTTGGTGAAGAATCTCAAGGCGCTTTCCACCCATGTCTCCACACTGAACTTCTCGTATGCCGCCGGCATGTCGTCCATCTCTATCGCCAGTCGCGACAGCACCCAGGTCTTGTGGATAGGGTTGAGATAGTTCATACCGAAGTCGCGGTCGTTGGAATGGAAATCCGCCGCATTGAGCAAGTGGTTGCCCAGATGTCCCATGAAGAGCTTCTTTGAGAAGTCGCAATGGAACGGTTCCGACAGGAAGTCATATCTTCCGATTTTTCCTAATGTTGCCATTTTCTTTTATCTTTATTGGTTTTTCATGTTGTTCTCGCGCATTGATATCAAGTCGTTCACTTCTTCCACAGGATTCCTCGTTATGGCAATTCTTCCGCTTCGAGTATACTGCAGCACGCAGTTTCTTTCCTGCAGATTGGTGTAAAGGGCGATGATGTCTTTTGTCACGCCGCTCAGCATGGCTGTGCAGAACGTAGGGTTCACCTCGATGATCTGTGCGTCGGCACGGCGTATTATCTTTGAAATCTCCGGATTCTCCATCACGACAGGCGTTGACAGCTTGAACAAAGCATCTTCGCGGATGAATATCTGGTCATCGGTATAGTAGTCGGCCTTTATCACGTCCACCTTTTTCTCTATCTGCTTCGTTATCGTCTTCACCTGTTCCTCGTCGCTCCATGTGGTGATGGTGTATTTGTGTACACCCTCTATGCTTGAAGCCGAAGCGTTGATGCTCTCGATGTTCACCTGTCTGCGGGTGAATACGGCGGTCACCTGGCTCAGCATGCCTACCATGTTTTCTGTATAAATGAGCAGAGTATATAATTTCTTGTTGTTGTCCATTTCTGTAGTCCTTTATTCTTTGAAATCCTCTTTTCCGAGAATCATTTCGTTGATAGGTTTGCCGGGAGGCACCATCGGCATCACGTTGTCCTCCTCCAAGACAGCACATTCAAGGACATACGGTCCGTCGGTGCTGAGCATCTTCTCTATTTCCCCCTTCAGTTCCTCGTGGGTCACGGCGAGTCCATACGGTATGTTGTAACCCTTGCAGATAAGCTCGTATTGCGGGTTCATCATCCTTGTGAACGACCTTCTGCCTCCGAAGAACATGTCTTGCCATTGGCGCACATTGCCGAGATAGTTGTTGTTGAGCAGGATAACCTTCACTGGTGTCTGCTGTTCCATAATGGTGCCGAGCTCCTGTATGTTCATCTGGAATCCACCGTCGCCGGTAAACATGCACACCGTGTGGCCAGGTGCTCCGAATGTGGCACCGATGGCAGCAGGCAGTCCGAAGCCCATAGTGCCGAGTCCGCCGCTTGTCACTAACGAGAGCGGTTTGGCGAATTTGAAATATCTGCAAGAGAACATCTGGTTCTGTCCCACATCATTCACCATCACCGTATTGTCGTCGGTAGCTTCAGCCACGGCGTTCACCACTTCTGCCATGAGCAGGAATTTGCCTTTCGGATGGATGGCAGGCTCTATCACACGCTCACATTCCGTTTCGTACAGAGGCTTGAAACTGTCTATCCATTCTTTATGGCTGTTCTTGTGGACGAGAGCCGTAATCTTGGGCAGCGACTCCTTGCAGTCAGCAACGATGGCAATGTCGGTCTTCACATTCTTGTCAATTTCCGAAGCGTCGATGTCGAGATGGATTATCTTTGCCTGTTTGGCATAAGTAGCCACATTGCTCGTCACCCTGTCGCTGAATCTCATTCCTATGGCAATCAGCAAGTCGCATTCCTGTTCCTTTATGTTCGGTGCATAGTTGCCGTGCATGCCGAGCATTCCCATATTCAGCGGATGGTCGGATGGCAGGGCAGATAGTCCCATGAGAGTCCTTGCTGCCGGTATGTCGGCCTTCTCCAGAAACTCCTTCAGTTCCTCCTGGGCATTTCCAATCTCCACACCATGACCGACGAGGGCAATCGGCTTCTTCGATTTGTTGATGAGTTCTGCCGCAAGCCTCGTCTTCTCTTCGTCCGGCTGCGGATAGGCATTATAGCTTCTGATGAAGTCGATGTGTTGAGGCTCATATTCAGTAAGAGCCTGCTGTATGTTCTTCGGGAAGTCGATGACCACAGGTCCCGGTCTTCCTGATTTAGCTATATAGAATGCCCGGCTGATAGCCCAGGCTATATCCTCCGGTCTTCTTATCTGGTAGCTCCATTTGCATATCGGCTGTGCGAGACAGGCGAGGTCTACCTCCTGAAAGGCATCTGTACCCAGAGCGCTGATGCCCACCTGTCCGGCAATGACCACAATAGGAGTGGAGTCTGTGAGCGCATCGGCAACACCCGTCACGGTGTTGGTGGCTCCAGGACCGCTTGTCACAATACATACTCCAACCTTTCCGCTCACCCTTGAATATCCTTCTGCAGCATGTGCCGCCGCCTGTTCATGGCGCACAAGGATATGGTTGAACACCTTGTTGTCGCCGCGGGTATAGTGGTATAACGCATCGAACACCGGCATTATCGCTCCTCCGGGATAACCGAAGATGGTATCCACCCCTTCGTTTGCCAATGATCGCATCAGCGTCTCCGCACCGGTTATCTTCTCTCTTGCCATTCTTCTCTTACAATTTGTTGATTTGTGTTTCGTGCTTCAATTCCAATCCGCTTTATGGTTTGGGGCTCACTGTAGCGTCAGCCTATTCTATTATTCTGACGCCACCCTTGTCGGCAGAGCTTACACTCTGTGCGTATGCCCTGAGAGCCTTGCTCACCGTGCGCTGGCGGGTCATCGGGAGTTGTTCCCTTGCCGCCAGTTCTTCGTCGGTCAGCTTCACGTTTATCGTTCTGTCAGGTATGTCAATCTCTATGATGTCGCCATCTGTTATCTTTCCGATGTTTCCACCGGCTGCCGC
>UMDN01052152.1_pt1 | contig 13687 bp, 8 predicted proteins | sample 1964491 | NCBI WGS metagenome assembly UMDN01 (sample SAMEA4835994, study PRJEB28245) | human gut metagenome | biome: gut microbiome; material: fecal sample | place: Denmark | collected 2008 | reverse complement strand
TCTGAACATCTTCGATCTTGACGAAAACGGAGAGCCAACCGACAAGTTGCTCTACCAGAACACCTATGTACAGGCTACAGACGGACAGTGGAACTCATACACACTGCCAGCTCCAGTAGACGCCCCCAACGGCTATTATCTGGCTATATCTAACTCTAATTACGTTGGCATGACTGTCGGCATTGACGGTGCCGGAGACAAAGAGAAGTATCCTTTCGTGGAAGGCGTAAACTGCTTCACTGCTGATTATACTACGGGAGAGTATCTTTATCTTGAAGGACAGGCTGACGAAAGATTCCACAACAACTTCCTCATTCGTCCTATAGCCGCTCCGTTCACAGTGCCTGAAGACTCTACAGAATTCAAGTCTGCTGCAAACAATACTAAACGTTTCGTATACAGAAACAGCGCTGACAACAACGCTACTTACGTTGAGCTTGAGTCAAGAGACTGTGATGTTCAGCCTAATCTTGATGAATCTCCAATGATGAAGACTCCGCAGAGCCGCATACGCTATAATGTCTACAGAATGAAGTCATCAGACATTGCCAACGAGGCAAATTGGAAGCTGCTTTCTGAAAATCAGCAGGCACGCAGTTATGAAGACAAAGACTGGCAAAGCATGGAACAAGGCGTTTACGCTTATGCGGTAAAAGCGGTATACACAGGTGGCTATCTTGCAACAGCGTCTGTTTCAGACACTATCGGAAATAAAATGAACACTGATATTACATTCCGTATAACTACAGATACTCCTGAAAATGAGGCTTACGGCGCACATGTCGTTATTTCAGACGGAATTCACCAATACACAGGCACTGCCGATGATGCAGGAGTCGTTGTGATAGAGAATGTATTGAAGAGCGTCTATGACATGAGCATCGTCCTCGACGGCTTCAACACGCATACTGATAAGATAAATGTAAGCACTGACGACTCTTACGAATTTGCATATAACATCACTGAAAATAGAGTTAAGCCTTACAACCTGATAATTGAGGAGGGTGCCAACGGCAATGAGCGCGTATTTATGTGGAATTATCCTAACGTGTTCTTTGATGACTTTGAAAGCCATGAAGACTTCGCAATAAACTCTCCGGGCGCTATCGGATGGCAGTATATCGACGGCGATGGTTGCGAGACTGGCGGACTCATGGGATATGAATGGCCGGGTATATTTGAGCCTATGGCATACATGGTTTTCAACCAGAGCGCTACTACGCCTTCATCTACAGATATATCTTATCTTGCACCATACAACGGAAGCAAATGCCAGACAGCATGGGCTTCTTATGGAGACTCTAATGACGACTGGATGATCACTCCTAAGCTCTACTTCAAGGAAGACTTCAAGTTCACATTCTATGCTGCAAGCGCAGACTATTCTTATCTTGAAAACTTTGAGGTTCTGTATTCAACAACCGATATGCAGCCGGAAAGCTTTGTAAAGGTACAGGAGGCAACTGAGGCACAGAGCTATTGGATGCAATATTCATATGACATACCAAAAGAAGCCAAATATGTGGCAATACGCTGCATATCAGACCAAAAGCGCATATTCCGCATTGACGATGTACGCTACGGACTCGCAGATGCATTGGCAGCACCGGCTTACATAAGCAGAAATACAGGTTATAAATCTCCGTCTCTGCGTTCTCCTTCTTTAGACGGTTTATATGAGGTTTACCTTGACGGCAATAAGGTTGCTCAACAAGATGCTACTACATACACGTTCACAAACCTTAGTGCAGGCAATCACACTGCAGGCGTGATAGCATCTTACACTTCAGGAAAGACAGAAATGAGCACTATCGACTTCTCTGTTGACGCTAGTGGCATTGTTTCTGTTGAGAATGGCGGCTTTAACATCTCTGCTGACGGACGCTCTATTACTGTTAACGGAGAATACGACTACATCGAAGTATTCTCAACAGGCGGAATGGCAGTCGCTGCCACCGAGGTTGCTCCAGGCAGTTACAGCCTCGGCAATGTTCCGGCAGGTGTTTACATCGTTAAAGTTTACATCGACGGTAACGTAAATACAATGAAGTTTGTCGTTAAATAACAATTTCACAAATAGTTTTCATAGGGGTTGTGCGCAAAATAGGCACAGCCCCTATTTTTCATCCAAATTGCTTATTATAATCCGGTCTGTATTTTGGCTTTACATTAAGCGGATTTTCGTAAGATTTTTCTTGATATAGCGGGCTATGTCAAGAAAAAGCAAACAATAAGACGGGCTGAAAACATTAATGCACAAAATTGAAAAAGAGATGTGCGGTCTAATGACCAAATTACATTACATCTCTGTTACTGCTGTACAAAAGTTTCGTTTTCTGTTTTATTTCTTAAATTTATTACGCTATCTTTGCAGCATCATGAGATGCCGCTGCCGTCAGCATCACTGAAACAATGGCTCTTTTGCAACAGAGCCGCGAACGAAATAAGTCAGACAAAAGAATATACACTGAAACATGGGAAACATAAAAAAGACATTTCTCCACAAGACATTACGCATAGCAGCATTATTTATTGGCGGAATAGCCATAGGCTTCGGGGTTGGTTTCGTCATAGGCAAAATCATCAAGCCTGCGCTTCATGCCGACATATCAGCCGCCGACATCTTTCTCACGATACTCCTGGCAGCGATATTCTTCATCTTATCTTTCATCATACACATCGTCATCCACGAAGCAGGCCACATGCTTGCTGCCATGGCGCGCGGCTGGAAGTTTCTGTCGTTTATGATTATGGGCGTTGTTCTGAGCCGTCGCGACGGCCGTTTCCATCTGTCACGCTTCAGTATGGCCGGAGCCGCAGGCCAGTGTCTTATGCTGCCGCCCGAAAACGGCGACACGCCCTTCGGCATAGCCCTATATAATGCTGGCGGCGTATTGGCCAACCTTCTGCTCACGGTGATTGTATCTGTCATTATGTTCATGCCGTCGACACATCATTCGCTCGTCACAACGGTCTTTCTGCTGTGCATCATCATTTCCGGACTGTATCTCATTGTCATGAACGGCATCCCGAACAAGCTGGCCGGGCTGCCCAACGACGGGCTCAACATGCTCAATCTTCACAAAGACGAGTTTTCCACGATGGTGTTTCTGCGCTCCATGCGCCTCATCGGATATCTTATGCAGAACGACACATCACGGCTTGAGGCCATGACATACATGTGCGACGACCGCGACATCAACTTCAGCAACCCAATACACGTCATGGCTCTTTCGTCCGACTTGTCGTTAGCCATGCTGCACATGGACTTCGGCAAGGCCAACGCCATCATGCAGCGCGCCGAGCCACACATGAGCCGGATGGTTACTATCTACCGCAACGAACTGACCTTGGAGCGCATTTACCTCACGCTGATACGTCCCCACTATCCTGAAGACATCAACAGGCTGCTGGACAAGTCAATCAGCAAATACCTGCAAGTGCAGTCTGTCTTCCGTCCTTCAGCCCTGCGCGTTCAATACGCCCTCGCCATGATACACGAAGCAGACAGCTGCAAGGCCGAAAAGATATACAAGAAGTTTCAGCATGTCAGCCGTAAATATTACATTCAGGGCGAAGCAAAATATGAGCAGCAGCTTGTTGATTTTGTCAGAAGCGGCAGATATCTGCAACAATAATCTTTCACGCGGGTGATAGGTTAAAAACTGCTTTTATCAAAGATAAATGACCATAAGGTCATTACCTGACATCATCAATATGAAATGCTCCTCATCTTGCCCCAATTTACAGAAGTCTTACCATTCCTGTTCCAAAGACATTCCCTCACTGTTATGACCCGGCTTTCTGTATCTATGCATACCACCTGATATGAAAGCAGGCTTTCATCGTCTGCCGACAACTCTCCCTTCATCGGCGAGTCAACCCTGAACACAGGCAAGGATATGCTTCCCTCCGTGCCATTCCAGTCATAGAATTCATTATAGTTGCAGTCTCCGTGGAAATATGCCTTTATCTGAGGATGAGACTTTAAAAACCTCTCCAGCCTGTTCCAGTTGCCAACAGGCCTCATGTCAATGGCATTTACGCAACACGTATCGCCCAACAGATTTTCAAATTTATCCTTACTGTTTATGTCATACGGAAAGTTAGGATTTGTAAAGTGTTTGGCATCAGCCTCAACCGGATCATGTGCGAAGAGTATTGTGGATGTTGCCGGGTCATCTTTAAATATACTGTCTAACCAACTACGCATAAAACCGTCCGGCCATATCCCCACAAAGGCAAACCGGAGATTGTCTTTTATAAAAGTGTAATGAACTTTATTGGCAGTATAATCAAAAGACGAAATTTTCTGACTGCCAAATTCCGGCATGTTATGATTGTATATTTCTATAGCACTTGTTTCATCCTTGGCAGGTGTAAGCGCCTTCGGATATCCTATGGCATTTGATATGTCATGATTACCGGGAACAAGATATATGGGACATCCGAGTGTTTCTATCCAGTCTTTTTCAAACTGTCTCCATGATCTACATGCCTGCCACACCCCATCATGCATTCTGTTCGATATATCGCCCGTACACACAACAAAATCCGGTTCGCCAAACTTTGTTCCCTCACCTACTCCTCCATCAGAGGGCAAATCAGTTTTATTGAGCAGATAAAACGACTTCACCATCTTGCCAATGACCTTATAGGCATCAACCTTCTCTCCTCTAAACTGTCGCTTTATTCCGTAGTGAAGGTCAGAACAATAAATAAATCTTATCTCATGGCCGTTTGCGGCAAATGCACTGACAACACCTACGAGGCATACAAAATAAAATAATATTATGCGTCTAAGTTTCATAATAACTTTAACTATTTTCAAAATTCAACCTGTAACTGCAATCAAATTATAATTATGAATCAGTTCGTAATTTTATAATGACAAAACTCCCTCTCTATTCTTCAGACTCAGTTGCGCTGATTTATCATCAACCAATTACAAGGCCGTATAAACGAGCCGTCCATTGATCCGTTCCGACTTCATTACATAAATCTTGCTTACAGTCATGCTTTCGCTCTCCACGTCGATGTCAAGAGGCATTTCCGACGGTTGGCGCACAAGGGTGATATGCGGACTGAACTTGCCCTTTGCATAGTCAACGCCGCGTTGGTCAAGATTGCGTCTCAGCTGCTGCGCTATAGCCTTCACCTTGTCCTCGCCTTCAATGCCGAGCCACACCACCCTGCTTCTGCCATTAAAGCATCCCATTTTGCCCGTTCTGATTACAAACGGCTCAAACTTAACGGCATCAACAGCTGCCTTTATCTCCTCCACTCTTTCCGTCTCGCCGATAAATGCCAACGTAAGATGCAGGTTCTCCGGCTGCGTATAGTTGCCTTTTACTCCATATTCCTTCAGTCCGTCCTGTGCATCCAATATTGAAGACTTGAACGCTTCAGTAAATCGTATTGCGATAAATATTCTCATGTCATTATAATTTTATACATATGCCGGCAACGCATGATTGCCTTTAAATTGTGATATTATCAGTTTTATCCACGTGCGAATACTTGCATTATAGGTAAAAGTAATTTAATATAACCATAACGGCAAGAAAAGCAGGTACCTATTGGGATTATTAGTACAAACGGCAATTAGGAATAAAGCATCCTAATCTTTACACTTCTCGACAATGCTATTCATCCATTCTGCAAAGCGCGGGCATTTTTCTATTATGGCCTCTATTCCTACTTCCAGCGCAATAAGATTGCCTTCAAGCACCTTGTTGTAGTCAGGTTTTATTGCCAATAGCCGTTTAGACGGCGCACCTTCAGGAGAAGAGTTTATGTTCTCAGGATTGTCATAAGAAGAAATTATTGAGGCTGTCTTACTTGCATGCTCGTCTGAAAAATAACATTCAAAACCTTTGTTGTTTGAAAACAAAAGAGCCTCGAACTCATGCAACTGTATGTAAGAAAAGAAACGCGAATCACACACAGAGTCATCAACAGCATTTTCCAAAGCCTCAACACATTGTGTCTTATCCTTAACTCTGCATAATTCGGCATATCATTAGGCAGTCTGAAGAAATCGATTAAAGTAGTAACAACAAAGTCTGTCTGCGATGACGCAAGCAGCATCTTTATAGTATTATACAGATGCTGATAGTTAACCATGCCTCCACGTCCGCTCCTGCTTGTGCGTATCAAAACGGGCGTGACGCTATATATTTCAGACTTCTGCAAATATGGAGCAATAAGACTATTGACAAACTCTTGTTCAGTCTGACCCTCCACAACGATATACAAACGTTTCACAGCTGCCCTCCTATCATGTTTTTCTCCCACAGGTCACTGATAGTGAGATTATAATCGTCCATCCATTTTTTCAATTCATCACCTGACAAATGACGGAACACCGACTGGCTGCCGGCACGGTCTACCACAATAATGTCGTCAACATCAAAGCAGTTGACAAGATTTGTTGACTGGGTAGACAAGATTATCTGACTCTTTACAGAAGCACTTTTCACCATCTCAGCCAACTTATTGATAGCAGCAGGATGCAGTCCGAGTTCTGGTTCGTCAATAATAATAACCTCAGGCTTTTTCGGCTGCAACAACAACGTAGTCAAAGCAATAAAACGCAGCGTGCCATCAGAAAAACTGTATCCGTCGAGATACATATCCGTGTCTTTTTCCTCCCATTCCAGACGTATCTTGTTATTATTGTTGGCGTCAGGGCGAAGCTTAAAGCCTTTAAAATAAGGCGCCACGGAACGTACAACACCCTCGATAAGGCGAAAAGCCTTTTCGTCGTTCTGCATCAGGTAATACAGATAAGCTGCCAGGTTTGAGCCATTATCACGCAGACATTCATTGTCGTTTATGTTGCAGTCACCACGCATAGGAGAAGTGAAGCTTGTATCATGAAAATGATACACCATAAAACTTTTTAAATATGTCCTCAAATAGGCCGCTCTCCATTTAGTGTTATATGCCAACGAAGATTCTTCCACTGCAGAATCCCATAATGTTTTGTTCCACTGCGGATAATCTTTTATCTTGCTTTGATAACAATTAAAATAGTCGCCGGTATTCTCAAGATAGCCTTTGTTCGACTGTGCCGGTTTTATCTCAAAAAAGAAAGCATTGGTATTATCAAAATCTATCAATCCTTCTATTGACGCGGATTTCTTTCTTCCATGATACAACAAATTATCTATACCACCCTTTGACAACGTATAGCTTCCAAACCTTTGTTCATAGATAGCTTTAATCAGTTCAAAGAATGAAATAAAGTTGCTTTTGCCCGCACCATTTGAACCAATGAGCACATTAAGTCTGTTCAAGGGCAGCGACAAGTCTCTTATCGACTTATAATTCTTTATCAAAACTTGCTCTATCATATTTTTATCTTAAATTCAAGATTTTCCGCAAGCCAATGCATGCTTAACTGCAAAGTTAGCATTATTTTTTTAAATCAAAACCATATATCAAGATTTTAGGTTCTTACGTCTAGTCAAACCTTGACAATATTCTGCATTAATGGAGCATGATTACCCGTATTCATTTGTAATTTTACTTATTTTTCTTATCCAATTGTAGAATCTATGGCATTACACCTTTTTCCTTTGATATTCCTTTTTTCAAAAGAGCTTCTGCTTCATCCGAGTTCACAAAATTATTTTTCAGTACATCGGGATATTTCAGTGCAATTTTCAATTGTTCTATGCCTTTCTTTATAAGATAATCGTTTGTTATTGATAACACTCCTTGGTAATAACAGAATATAGCTTTATCATCGGGATATATCTTTTTCCCTTCTTCCAATATCTTCCATGCCTTTTTATATTGACTGAGTTTAGGTAAGACATTCAATGAGTACACTCTTCTCCAATACAGTGTTTCATGTTCTTGTTTCAATTTTTTATATCTGTCCAGACATCGTTGCAAGTAGTAATCTGCCTCTTTCCATAAGCCAAGTTTATTCATCAGATCTCCCATAACGCCTAATGCATTAGGATCAGAGTTTTCACTTTCCAAGGCGTTCTCATAATAAACGCGTAATTTGTCTATTGATTCTTTTTCGTTTTTTTGAATGGCCGTCCACAAGAAAGCAGAAATGCATGAGCCTGAAACTGGTAATTCTTGTTTATAAAGAGTTCTGTTATTTTCATTTATGCTTGTAAAAGTCTCCCATAAAGGACAGTCCGAACGTTCTATGGCAGCGTATATACTGTCTATATTGTAATATTTGTCATACAAGCTTGTCAAGGCTTGCATAATCCCTGCCGGAATTACAGACATATGGTCTGCTTTAATACTGTGAAGCTTAACGTCATATTTCATTTTCTGAAAGTTCTCATACAAATTCCGGCCAAAAGTCTGTCTTTCTTCAGTATCATCCATAGCTGTAATTATGCGGACACTCGGACTCTTTGTCTTGTACTTGGTTTCAAAGCCAGGCATCCGTTCCATCTTTTCAGGCGAGAATAGAATATATGACGTCATATTATCATTCCCTGCATCGATATAATAGTTCAGATAGCTTGCCGTATATGAATGGCCAACTAACGTATTAAAACCTGATGTTGGAATAATTCTGTCTATTTCCTTTGCCAAATCGGTATTAACATATTTATAAAACATTTCTCCGCTTGAATCAAGACTGTTGCCGGACAAGTCGTATCCTACATCATTTCTATTTCCGGGAGTTGAATAGTCGATTGCAACAACTGCCGTTGGAGGAATATAGTCAAAGGTCTGTAAATAAACGGCTGTCGAAGCGATCACATCAAAGGTATAATCTGCATCCAGGACAAACAGCACATTATACTTTACATTTGGATAAGCCGAAGCTGGTAAAGCAATCCTGAAAGAACGTGTATCATTATAAGTTAATGACCTAAATGAATATTGTTTCACATCCATTATGTTCTGTGATATGGCGATATTACTGAGAATAACACACAAATATAAAAGTAGAAATATTTTTTTCATAACTCATATCTTAAAAAATTCATAACAGCCCATCAGCTGCGGTATAGATAATTATATTATTTTCTTCCATACTTCAGTACATTAGAGAACCTTTATATTCTTCATCCCAATCAAGTTGCAATAGGCCTTATTCTCCCTGGCGCTTTCTACTTTTTAAAGTCATTGTCTGACAGAAAGAACACCCAAAAACCGGAATCAATGCTTTTATATAAACAATAACCAACGATGACAAAGTTATAGATTTTTTCTGTATTGCGGATGCCTTTTGCAGAACTTTTTTTGACGCTCTAATAAGGAAACATACGCTGATTACATCAGCAGTCTGCCGTTATCGTTCCACTCACCATACATAATGCCTTTTCGGGTGTTTTCTATAAATTTGTCAAGCCGCTTTCTGAACAGCTCGGGCTGACGTTTCTTTATCTGGATGGTGTCAATGCGCACACGCTTATACAGCTCGGGCAGGCGGCAGAAATTCTGCCACACCACAGGGTCCGACTTCAATTCTTTCATTACATCATCGTCTATCACAAAGCCCTTGTCCGTCATATCCGGCACACGGCAAAATAAGTTCAATTCCCTCTTCACCGATACGCTTGCGGAAATTTATTAGCCTAAAAATAAGAAAACTTGCATATTCATCAAAAACTTTTATTGATTAAATTACTGAATATCAACAAATAAAGATATTTATAAGGGGCGACTAATTATTCCTTCAAGAGATAACTAAATATAAAAACAATTATAAAACTATGATAAAAACTCAAAATATGGATGCTCCGTATATTCCAATTCATCTTCAAGCATCATAGGATTATGTACAATGAATGACTTTCTGTATAGTGTTTTTGCAAAAGTAGATATATCATCATAATAGTTTCTAGTATAAATTCCTGCTTTAGGTCTATTTAATAGTCCGGCTTCAATATACATAGGCATAATGCAATACAAACCATTTGGTAATGATCTGTTACTTGCATATATAGAAGACATTCGGTTTATAATAAGCTGTGAAGAGACTTCATCCTGTACATGAAAGAACTTTCCTAAGATAACCATTGCATCATATCCAAAAATATATGCAGCATTAATAAGTGCTGTGAATATAATAGCTCTGTCGCCTTTATGTTTTATGGCTACATAGAACTGCTGTTTATGCTCTGCAATATAATTAAATAAAGGATTGCGAACAGAAAGTTTTCCAATAATGCTACGTGCTTTATGGATTCTATTTACTCCATCATATTCTCCAGAAGCTAAATCAGCAGCATATTCTGATGAAAAACTTCCATCAAGAGCTGCTTTCATCGCCATCTCTATTACATTGATACTTATGCGTTGGTTGATACCTACTTTCTTCTCCATTTTATTTTTTATTAATTATGATGAACGGAATAACAACCTCTAGGAAATGAGCTCCTCCATGAGTAATTCCAATCTTGTTACTAAAACTTTTTGTATTGCGCCAAACAGCCCAATTATCTTTAATAAGCAAATCGTTCTTTATATCTTCATTTTCTGCAACAAACTGTTTTAAATAATCATTGTTAGAATATATAAGATGCCTGTTACCACGGCTTTCTTTTTCATATAAGAATGTCTTTTCACACGAATTGAGTAATCTCCACGGCGAAGCCTGAATATTTCCATGGTCTGTTGTTATATATATCTGATATCCCATCTCATAAATATTTTTTATATCAGAAACAGTATCCTTGGCCCATACTTCTGACAGGAGATACAACTCTTTAATATTCGTAACAGCATGCATTCGCTCATCTAGAGAAGTATCCACCAATGCTTGCCTGGTTTTATTAGGATTATCTATAATAAGACTACCATGATTATAATTTATATTGTACGATTCAACTTTTTTTAATCCATTTTGTGAAACCCAGAAATTCTTCCATAACTTTTGTTCCTCATAGGGCGATTGTTTATAGCTAAGATTGGGTATACCTCCTTTAAATATAGCCTGACGAGATAACTTCGTAATGGAAGGAAGCCATGCTAAAGTAAATGAATTAATTGTAGCAATACCTTGTAACTGAAGTTCTTTTCCTAGTAATAGGAATTGCCAATAGGTCATTCCATCTATAACTACTAATGCAACTTTTTCATCTTTTGAATGATTTCGAGCTATAAATGGAAGAATCCTATTAACCATCTTCGGTCTCTGTATTGCATTCGAGGATATTTTTGAGAAGTAACTGTTATTTATGTAATTTTGAAAATCATCATTGATTTTAGACAGACAGTTCTCAATATCATCATACATGTCTTGCTTAAGTGCTTTGTTTATAATCCTTGAAATTGTTTCAATCGTAATAGCATCATTCCAATTAGGTTTTATCTTACCAAGTTCTTTAATAAGTTCTTCTTTTGATACTCCAAATGCAATTTGAGCTTCATTTATCAAAAATTTGGTTTCTGATGCAGAAATATTATATGTATAACGTTTATTATATAAATAAGATGCTGTCGAAAAATGTAATGGTTCATAACTTAACAACACATTGGGGTTGAGTGCCGGCAGCAGTTTGCTCAAGTTGAAAGTAGGAAGCAGATGTATCTTCCGCATCAAATCAGGCAAAATCCAGTTCGAATATTCAATGATATAGCAAACTCTTTCATCCGACCAACGATCTGTGGTTTCGTATCTTACTCTTAGTTCTAGTGAAGAATGTACAGGCAATAAGAGTAATTTGGATTCTCTAAGAATATTCTCTTGAGTATCCACTCTAGATAAAAAGCCATCTGGATTTATAACGGCTGTCAGTCTGAATCCGTTGCATCCAACCTTTTCTACTATTTTGTCTATAAATCTATCCATTTAATCTTACAATCAAAATCATAGAGACATTGGGCACTACACTTTTTCCTTTGCTAAAAGTTTTTTCCCATCGTACTTTTTCTAAATTCAGTTTCTTTAACCTGGCATTGCGTATATTGGCAATACCTATTTTATTTATTCTTTGCTCAGCATATTGTAATGCGCGCAACTTTTTCTCAGACATATTCCTTATATTGGAATCAATATCCATCTCCATTCTATGAAATATTGCTTGAAGATTATTTTGTAACTGGTTATTATCATCCAGCACAATCTTCGATATTCTTTCTCCTGTACATACGAAATCGCTCTTATTCTGTACGAGCCTGTTCCATATATCATTTCCATATGGAGCATACACCTTGCCATTATCTGCGATAAATTGAGCCGTGTATGCTAATTTTGTTTCATAACTGTTTTTGGCCGAAACTTTCCATAATGTCAGATACCCAGGAAGTTCATTTCCATCCTTTGATATCATTACCGGAATATCCTGTTGGGTATTACCATCAATCTCATCAAGTATTCGCTTCACTATTGGATGCTGAAGCGTGAGGAACTCGCTATCAGGATTATCCAAATAAGTTGCAGAATCGAATATCGCGCTCAGTTTGCGGTTATCTATTGTATATACTGTAGCACCGGTAACTAGCTTGGATATTTTACCATTCTCACTAGTGACATATAAATCCATCAATTCCTCAATCCAAACAGGAAGCGGGCTGTATTTAATTTCTCCTGCACTCTCTTTTTCTATATCATTTTCCGAAAAGGCAGGTAGGGCACCTTCTGTAGATTTATAGTTGTGTAGTTTTTTTCTAATCTCATACAACCAACTGTCACTGGCAAAATCAAAGCGTTTGGGATCTAGTAACGATTGCAGATAAAGGTGATTCACTTTCTTCATATCTATTGTAGAATCAAGCACATCGCCACTCTTGTCGATACCTAATTCATTCAATATAGCATCCAGTTTTTCAACAATAATCTCATAGACACGAGTATCTACAGTATTATTAGTCAACATATTAAATGCGACAACAGGTGTCTTTTGCCCGATACGGTCAACACGGCCTATTCGCTGTTCTATAGCCATAGGATTCCATGGCAAATCATAATTAAAAACTACATGGCAAAATTGCATATTAAGAGACTCTCCAGCAGCATCAGTTGCCACCATCACACGGGCATTGTCCTTAAATTCAATCAATGCCTTTTGTCTTTCATACAATTCCATACTACCATTTATGCCAACAGTAGGAAGACCGGCTGCTTCAAGTTGTTTCTGAAGGTAAATTTGAGTTCTTCTAAATTCAGTAAAAACCAGAATCTTTAAATCTGGCTCAGCATATTCATTCTGTAAAGAATAAATTTTTTTAATAAGAGCTGTAGTTTTAGCATCTTGTTCTATTTCCAAGCAATGTTTAGCTTCGGCAATGAGAGCAGAAAGAGCAGATTCCTCATTCTGAAAAGAATAATTATTTCCTTCAATAGAGTAATCTCCAGTTTCCATATCATCAAACCCTATAGTACCTTCTTCGTCATAATCCTCAATATTATCATCAGACTCTCCATTCTGAAGCCTCCACAATCGGGTTTGCATTGCGGATAAAATTGCAGCGGTACTACTACTTGCCAGTTTCTGCATCATTACCATCACAAGTCCAGTGGCATTACGGTTTCCTCTTTTCGCTCTCCCGAAACAATATCTCACATATTGTGTCACATGCTCATATAATTCAATCTGAGCTTTATGATTAACCTCATCAAGCGTAACGTCAAATCGCACAGTAGTTCGTGGCTGAAACAGTTTCTTTCCGTCATAATCTACCGCAAGCCGTTTTTCAGAACGCATCACATAAGGTTCTATCTCCTTTACACTTGGCATACCCTCGCCAGAGA
>UMDN01029583.1_pt1 | contig 13696 bp, 9 predicted proteins | sample 1964491 | NCBI WGS metagenome assembly UMDN01 (sample SAMEA4835994, study PRJEB28245) | human gut metagenome | biome: gut microbiome; material: fecal sample | place: Denmark | collected 2008 | reverse complement strand
TACCTTCAATACAACTATATGTATTATGAATAAAACTTTTTGTCCAAATATCTTTTATAACATTCATTATAGCATGATGAGCAATTCTATCAGGATAATAAGGAAGTCTATAAATAATACGTTCTTTTGGTTCATATATTTTATATAGACTATATTTAGAAGTTTTATATTTAAGATTAAATAGTTTATCTACTAAATCTTCATTTTCATATTGTCTATTTTTATCATGTTTATTAATACCATATTTCTTATTCTTATTCTTTCTTGCATTATCATCAGCAACTTCAATATTTTCAATAGTACATAGTTTATCATGTAAACCACTATATCTTTTCATATTTATATAATTTATATAAGAGCCTTCATGAATATCACTACCAACACTTTTAGTTTCTAAATAACGTTATCTTTTACCAAGAGGTAAGGTTATACTTCCCAAAATAATATTTATATTAATCTTATATGTATTAGTTTTAGGAATTATATAAAAGAAGCCGACATTAGCATTAGAATCTGACTGAACTCAATTAGAATTAAAGTTACTAGAGCTAGCTTTAGAACTGTTATTAGCGTTACTGCTAAGCAGAAGCACTGTATCTAAATGTCAATCATCTTAAGAAATATAACCTTTAATATTATTATAATAAACTGTTGTAGGAGTAGTATCGAGAAATGCAAAAACAGAAAACAAATTAATTAACCAACTACTCCTAACAACAGTTCCACGTGGACTTATTTAATCAAGTTTAACTGTGGTAAAGAAGCCGACATCAGCACCAGAACCCGACCGAACCCAACCAGAATTAAAGCCACCAGAGCCAGCCCCAGAACCGTTACTAGCGCAACCGCCAAGCAGAAGCACACGAACAGCTTTATCTGTATCTTGTCCATTATTACCTCTTATCCAATTATAGTCAGCTTTTTTATTAGTTCCAACTTTATTAGGAACAAAATAAGGACCGAATCTAAAATCAAATTCAGTAATAAAATTACTAGTATTAGCTTGGTCACCTATAAAATAACATTTATCTTGAATATTATCTATTGTAATATCAGAATGATTAACTCCTTTTTTAAGAAGATAAACACTATTATAATTTGTATTACGATTTATAATAACTACATCTCTAACAAATGTCCATATATCACCAAAGAAATTTAGAATACCACGATAAACAGCAGGATAAGTATTTAAATTACTTCCATCTGCATTATAATTTCCTAGTTCATAATGATCACCATTTGTACTACCATTACCAATATTATGTTCAGCAGTCCAATAAGTTTGTACAATAGGATTATTGCCATTAAAAGCTGTCCATCTATCCCAATTTAAATTTGTAACACCAGCACCAAGACCACCTTGTTTAAATCCTTCACTAGTTAAATTAGTATTAAGCGCAGCTTGATTATCAAAATTAGCATACTCAATATAACAAAGAGCTTGTAAAGCACAATATTCAAGATAATCAATCATTGTAATCCAATCTCCACGATTAGTACAAAATTCATTGGCTTTATCATAAGTAATACCAGTTCTAGGTCTACCTTGCAATTTAGTAGCAACAATAGAAGAACTTTTATTTCCTCCTAAATATCTAGTATCATCATGTTTAATACAAGCACTAAACACTTCTTCTTTACCATCTTCTCTAGTTCTAGTCATAGTTTTAGTATGACTTATAATAAAAGGATGAACTCTAGTAAATGTTCCATCAATATTAAAATCGCTTATCCAAAGTTGATATTTAGTACCAGTATCTTTAACACACATATAAAATTCTGGAACTCTTACCCCAACATCGCCATCACTTCCATCAAGAGGAGGAACAAGACCATTTTCAAGAGGTTTAGCCCAACCCGTAGGATTAAGGAAATAACTGATTTTCTTTTCATTATAGACACAACCTTTAAGTCTATTTTGAATAGGAAGTTCTCTATGAAATTTAGCATTACCAATTCTGATTATATCATTGTCATCTTTAGTCCATTCAATACCATAAGCAGCATTTTCAAAAGTAGGAATAAATGCAGTAGAACCCCAAGCAGGATTACCTTGTTCATTAATAATTAAACTATCTCCTTTAGATACTCCATCTAAATTAGGTAGATGTTTAAGTCCTTCTGCAAGTTCATTTAGTATATGCTTGTTAAATCTTAACAAGCCATTATACATCTCTACTAAATTAAAATTCATGTTAAGCTTGTTCTAGAGCATCAACTCGACCGTTAAGAGAATTAATATTATTAGTATTTTGATTAACTTTAGTTACAAGTCCTTGAAGAGCAGTAATTATAGCATCGTTCTTAGTATCATTACTAGCTTTCATAGCATTAATCGCAGCAACTATATCTGTATTTGCTTTATTAATAGTAGAATTAACAGTATCAAGTTTATTACCAATAGTAGTTTTCATACTATCAACAGCAGCTTTAATACTATCTAATTTAGCATCAATTTTATCAAAACGATTATTAAGAAGAGTTTGAGTTTCATCTGATTCACTTTTATGTTGATTTTCAAACTCATCAAATTCAGCTTTAACCATTTCATGTAATTCAGTAATCTTTTGACTAATTTCATCAAGATTAACTATAACATTATTTTCTCCAAGCTCATCATGTTCTTTATTACCAGAAATACTAAGTTTAAGATTATTAATAAGTTTATTAATAGCATCTAACTTATAATTAACTCTTTTATCATCTTCCATATCTTTAGAATTTAGTTTGTTACAAATATAAATTATATTATTAATAACAAGTAGTTTAACAATATTATTAACATTTTTTAATTAAGCAGTTTTAGAACTATTAATACCTAGATATTTAGTCCAAGTATAATGTTTACGTTCACTAATATAATTAAGATTATCATCATTAATATGAGCTTCTTCTTCAAAACTTATATCTTTATACGCATCATGTTGTTTAATATGAAATAGTCTTATAATAAGATATTCAATACCGTACCATATATAGAAAAAGATATATAACATCTCTTTCATTTGTTCTGTATGAATAGCTTCATGATTAAGTTCTTTATTACTTAATTCACCTTTAGTAAATATAATACCAAAAAGATTAATAGCTTTATAACCACCAAAAGGAAAATGTTTAGTCTTAATAACTCTCATAACTTTACTATTTTGAAATTTAATATTGTAAATATTTATGTACATTCATAAAGCCACTTTTTAGGCTCATAACAAGACTTTCATTAAATCGTGTACAGTTAATCAGCTAGGATTAAAACTAGCCAAATTTGGCAAGCTATACTCCTCGTAGAGGATGGAGCAGGCTTGAATTAGTCAGTCAAGCCTAGCTAATCAATCTTATACAATCTTAACCAATAGTATTATCAATATCTTTATAGCCAACTCCAAGTTTCTTTAGAATAGGACTAACAACCCAACTCCAAAACACAGGAGCAAGAATAGCACTATTAACAAGCATAATAGCATTATTATATCCAGCAGCAATATAAATACCAGCCATAGTAGCAATACTTATTACTAATACACATCGTTTTTGCCAAGTAGGAACTTTATTATCACCATTAAAATAATCAATAGTTTTAATAATAATATAAGTTAGAACATTAACAATAAACATAAATCCAAAGTCAAAATTACTAAGGATACCATTTACAATTACATCAATAAATTTGTCCATACTAAAATTTAGATAAATAAAAAAGGGAACTATCCGAAGATAATTCCCTTTTACAGTTTTACAATAATGATTAGTTATTCATGTGGAAATATTCCCATACTTTATCACCATCAAAATCTACATCTTTAAACCAAAATGTAATAGCACTTTCAAACACTTTATTATCTATATTACCACCAAACCATTCTTCAAATAATTTAGCATAATCATGATATTGAGCATTAATTGCAACATAAACATCGCAAGGCTCAACATCATTAGGCAATACTTCTTTATAGCGTTCACAAATCTCATGAGCTTTATTCATATCATATTTTTCACCAATATATTTCTTATTGTCTTTAACATGATACATTTGTTCTACAACTTCTTTAGCTTCATACTCATTAAAATGATAGCCATCGTCATTATATCCACCGCTCATAAGCATAGTTAAAATCTTTTCTTCTCGGTCATTTTTATTAGTAGGACGACCATAAGTATCGTAAGTATCATAACCAATACGATTTCTCATACCACCTCTACCACCACGACCGCCTCGTCCTCCACGTGCATCAAGAAATTCACGAAATTCATCAAGAATATTTTGATTACCGCCACGACGATTACCAACATGGTAAGGTTGAATGTAAGGCATTTCTCTCATAATATTACTTTGTTTTTAAACTGATTAATGATTCTTTTAAAACTTCTAAATCAGTTTGATTAAGAGCAACAATTTTATTCACATAAGGAACTTCAAGAGATATAATACCTTTAGAAATATTACCGCCACCAATAAAAGGTATATCAAAATTAAAATTATCAATATTATTAATAACTTCCATTTCTTCATCAAATATACCTTCAATATCAATCATACCATCTTTATCTGCAATAGGCTTCAAGAACTTATCAAAACTATTAATATTATTAGTAATTGCTCTTTTAGCTAAAGGAATTAAAAGTCTTATAGCTGGAGAACTTTCACCCATAGATACTAATTGTTTAATAATATAATCTTTAATAACCTCTTTAACATTACCAATTTCAACCATAATATTACTTCTTTAAAAATTCTTCATAAGTTAAATTAGGATTAGTTTTACTAGCTTCTTTAAAAGCTTTAAACAATTCCATTTCTTTGTTAGTAACTTCAACAATTTTACTTTTAAGTAACTTAACAAGTTTAAGTTGTTCTTCAAGTAAATGTTTGCCATCAGCACTAGCTTCGATTTTTCCTCTAACTAAATTAAGAACTTCTGCTTGAACCATACTTTGTAAAGCATTATAATTATTTACATAGTCTTGATTACTAAGAAGCATATTTTGTTGTTCTTGTGTAAGTGGTGCAATTTCAGCATCAATAGCATCCCAAATTCCTTGAGTTGGAACTTGCTGATTTTGAGTTGTACCATTATTTGCATTAGGAATAGCATTACGACGATAAGCTTCATTGATTGCTTGTTTTTGACTTTGAAGAAAAGCAATTTGTTCATCAATGCTATTAGTCATTTTTTCACTAGGATATAGCAAAGGGTCACTACTACCTAGTATGAATTGATTAACAGGTATCATATCTCTTTCAATTTTATATTCTTAATCAAACTTAGTAATATTACTGAGCCGGAGTTCCGCTAGCAGGTTGAGTAAAACCACATGGTAAGCATCCATAAGCATTACGTCCAACTAGACCAGTAACAGTAGGTTCATTTGGAAGAGTAACTACACCATAGATAACATTACAAGTCTTTCTATCAGTATAGTTGATACCAGCCGTAAACATCTTTTCCATTTCGCATTGGATAAGTTTATCTTGATAAGGACGAATAGCTTTAGTAACAGCCAATTCAGCTTTCAAATCAGATAACTCTTTACGGATATCATCATCAGCGTCACGAGTATATTTGTAAAGATTAAAATGGTCAGTGTTATTTTTCTCAACAAGAGCATCAGTACAATTACGCCCATCAATGTAAACACCAAGCAATTCACTATTCAATCGTTCTCTATCTTCAAAACGTTGATTCTGTTGAGTCAAAGCCCATTGATAAAGACCACCTTGAAGAGCTAAAGTATCTTCACAAGATTTTTCCCATGCTTGAAAAGCAGTAGGAGCACCGCTTCCACTACCAGCAGTAGCACCAAGTACGTTAATATTGGTAGAACCATCACCTAACATTCCACCACCAGCACCACCTAAAATACTAGCAGGAATAGAACGTCTGTTACCAAACAAAGCCCAAGCACCAAGTGCAGTACCGATAATACCAAGAGTTAAACCTGCATTAGCCTTACCGTTTACATCACGACGATTACCACCGTCATAATTCATTCCAGCACCATTATAGCCCTCTGGAACAACTTTCACTTTTTCAATTACTTGCATAATAAATTAAGGTTTAAGTTAAAAAAATAGATTAATACTTGTAGTTTGAACTACATAATCTATAACACTTAAACCGTTATCTTTATTTGGTAATTAACATTAATTTAACTTTCAACAGGACTATATATTGTCAATTCACCAATTTTGTTAAGTTTAGTATATTTTATTTCACCTATTGAAGTCTTACCATCATCAGCTTTACCACCTTGTGTACCAACATAACATTGAATAGTTTGTTGTCCTCTAAATTCAGAATTACCTGCAACAAAACCAAATCTAAATTTATAGCTATCAGTATAATTATCATTATAAACAGTATTATCTTCATTTAATAAAACTGTATGATATTCATAACTATAATTATCATCACTAGTTATATTAAGAGTTGGTTTATCAAGAGTTAAAGGAGTACCAGTTGTATTAACTTGATTATTCCAAACTTTATATTTATCATTAGGTTTATTTTCATACCAACAATAACCATCACCATGAACAAGTCCACCACCATGACGAATTATTTTAATATCATCTAAACCAATAACTTTATCATTAACAGGATTAACTCTAAAGTATTTTACTTCATTATTAGATTTAGCAACTCTTTTAATAACTTCACCATACCAACATTCTTTATAGCCACCATGCCCATCAGGCATATTAATAGTTCCATCAGCCAAAGGAAAAATAAACATTCCTCTATTATCAACATCAATTTCATGATTCTTTAATTGCCAAGCATGAACAATAACTCCACCTTTATAAGCAGTACATTCAACAGTAACATGACCTCTACTCAAACTTCCAAACCAATTAGCACAAAGATTCATTTTCATTATATCAGGCATTTTATCTTCAAGGTCAATCATAGATTCAATATTAAACATAACACATTCAGCACCTGAGTCAGTATTATCACCACCCCAATATAGGTAAGGAATTTGACTTAAATTCCAAGACCAACCAACAGCTACATAGTTTAAATTATTAATAGGAGAATTAACATAATATGATTTAGTGTCCAAATCTCGACCATCATCACTACCCCAAATATATCTAAGTTGGACACTAGTAAAATCACTAAAATGAATAACAGAAGTAGGCCAAATATGATTAGCACCATCATAAACATGAGCAATATTAGTTTGACCTACTGTTCGTTTCTTAAGAGGTTTAGCAATTCCTCCTTGACGTCCAAGAGTTAAACTCATTATTCATCAATAATATTATAAGTCATTCCAGCAACTGGGGTAATAGTTGCATATTGGGTAGCAGTTCCTGTCCAAATTGGAAGACTAAGTTTATTACTATTTGCACTAGGCATAGTCATATTAACTCCACATCCGTCATTAATAGCTTTTTGAATCTTATCAAGATTAACACTATTAGTAATAGTTTGATTTATTTCTTCTTTAAAGTTATTAAATGTATCATTAGTAACATATCTATTAAGTAAACTATTAACTTCTTCTTTATTATAAGTTTCAGATTTAGTATAATAATTTTTAAACATATTATTAATCTCTTCTTTAGTATAACTTTCCATAGAAGAAGTATCACCCATTACTCTCCATTCAGTACCATTCCAATAACAAATCTTTCCATTACGATATTCAATCTGACCTTTAGCCCAATTACTACAAGTTACATTAGGAAGATATTCAGACTCTTCACCAACCATACCTGTAAGTTTACATTTATTTAAATTAATAGTACCATTCTCAATAATACCACCTTCAAATACAAGTTCACAACCAACAGGCATTGTAATAGTTTTACCACTTAAATCAAAAGCATAACGAATAATATAACGAGTATTTTCTTCGTTAACCATATCTTGAGTAAGAACAGCTTTATAATTAAGATAAATATTATTCTTAACTTGAACTAGATTTTCTTCATTAAAATAATATTTAATATTATCTACTGAATTAACATATATAATACCAAGTCTTGGACGTTCATCAGAAAGACAAGTATTATAAATATTATAATCTTCACTATTTCCATAAACAGGAGTGTTGACCCCCCGTAGAGGATGAACTCTATCAGTAGGTTCTACAATAGTCCATCTAGTATAATAATTATAAAAACCAACTCCATCATGAATAGTCTTAACTCTAAGAACAAATAATTTATGATATGTATCATAATAAATACCAGCAGTATTACCTAAATCTGTTTTAATAACTTCATACTTATCAGTATTAAGAATTATTTGACCATATTGTTCACAATAAGTATCATCAAGAAAACCATCAAATAAAAGCTGTTCTGCATTACTTACATCATCCTCCACGGGGAGTAAGACCTTGCGAACTATTTTATATCCTTTACCACTTTTATATTCAGGTTCATAAGGTCTATCTTTAAGACTAAGACGATTAACATTACAACAACCCGGACTTAATCTTATAGTAATATCTTCTTCATCAGGATAATTAATAATATTAACTTTACCATTTCCTGCAATCATTTGTTTAAGAGCTTCATTAAGCATATCCCAATCAATAGTACCATCAGCAATAGGAATTTTAGCTCCACTTTCTTCAAGATACTTCTCACTAAGAATTTTTGTCCAATTATCATCAGAAACCCAACTAGTTTCAACTCCAGCTTGAAGATTACTACCTATATAACTTTCAGTTACAGAAAGATTATGTTCAGCATCATAATAACTAATAGTAAGACTATTACGTCTAAAAATAGCAGGAACAGCTTTACGAGTATTAACTCTAGTTCCTTGATATGGAATCCATAAATGATTAAACCTAGAAAGAACAACAGTTAAATCATTGTTTGTATCTTTGTCAAGAATATTTTGAAGATAAGTAATAGGAAATACTTTATCATAACTATTCTGACCTAGTTTTTCATATAGTTGTTTATTGTTCATAATTATGTGATTAATTTAAATAACTTTAATAAGTAAATAAACAATATAAGCATTAGCAATATTGTTATATTAAATAGTATTCTTATCATGGCTCAATTAAAACTCTTACATTAAATACTGTGCTATTAGAAGTCATAGTAAATTGACATAATATAGTAAATGAAGAAGTAGTTGTATTAGCAGTAACATTAATAATATTATTACTATTAGATACAGAAACATTATTTGAAGGTGTACTAACACTACTTAAAGTACAAGTATATTTACTGCCACCACCATCTTTATTTTCAAACCAAAATTGCAATTTACCAGCGTTCATTATAGAAATATTAGTAGGAATATATACATAAACACCAATAGGAGTTTTCTTAATATCATTATAACTTGCTTCTCCTTTATATATTGAATCTACATTTTCACTATCTAAATAAATAGGTAATGCAATATTTTGACTAGTAAAATAATCATTTTTAATAACAAGTCTACCACGTATGGGATTTGCTCTTTGTGTTCCTTTTGTAATAACATTATGATTTAACCAATTCCATTCAATTTTATATTCTCTTGCTGTATCAGAATTATTTGCAGAAAGTTTAAATGTTATTATAATCATGCTAGCATAATTAAAGGCATTTGCAACAGATACATCACAATTAACTTTATTTGTTACATTTACATCATCCGGATTATAATATACAGTTTCAGTTCCGCCTGAACCAGCAACACCATTCCAAGTCCAAAGTTGAGTTGTATATAACCTATAATAAACACTTATAGATATAGTATTAGCATCAGCAACTTTATCAATTTCATTAGTATAAGGATAACCTGTAAAATCTAATCCACTTCCATCAGGATTAGTACCATAATATTTAGTATGATATACTTTAGCACCATAAGACTTAGCACCAGCAGATTGTGTAACATTAATAGATTTACTAACTCCACTATAAGTTGCAGTAACAGTTGTACTTCTACTTGTTGTAGTAGTTCTATTACCATAAGTAAGTTTACTTCCACTAGTAGTACCACTTAATGTACCATCTCCAGATTTACTTAAAGTTGGACTACCATTTTCAGTTTCAGGAAAATTCTGTCCAACTCCATTCCAAGTATATTGTCTACTACGAACAGCACTACAAGTAATAGTAGAACTACCTCCAGCAGCAGCAATATTAGTAGGACTAGCAGAAATATTTACTGACCATGCTCCCCAACTACCATAAACTTTACTACCTGCTCTTTGTTCAATATCGCAAAAATTAATAGCACCATTATAATTTGCAGTAACTCTAGTTCTTCTAACACTTGTACTAGTATTATTACTATAACTTAAAGTACTACCACTTAAAGTTCCACCACCACTTCCTGCACTAAGACTTGGAGTAGCATTTTCTGTTTCAGTTCCACCTGAACCTGCAACACCATTCCAAGTCCAAGTACGAGAACGAGAAGCACCATAATAAATAGTAACAGAACCGCCTGATGCCGCAACAGTATAACTACTAGCATTACAATATACAGACCAACTAGACCAATTACCATATGATTTACTACCAGCAGATTGACTAATAGTTATATCTTTAGTTGCACTATCAATAGTTGCTCTAAATACAGAACTACGGGAACTAGTAGAAGTATTATTACCATAACTAACAGTAGAACCACTTAAAGAAGCAGCACCATTAACTTTACTTAATGTAGGAGCGCCACTAGCATTTTCAGTATAAGTTGTTCCTGTACCATTCCATTGCCAAGTACGACTTCTAGTAGCAGAAGTAGATAATGTAGCATTTCCACCAGCAGCAGCAATAGTTGTTACATTAGCATTTAAACTAATAGACCATGCTCCCCAACTACTATAAGTTTTAGAACCAGCATTTTGAGTTACAGTAGTATCTTTAGTTACAGAATCCATTGTAGCTCTAATAACTGTACTTCTAGCATTTGTAGAAGTATTATTATCATAAGTTACTTTATTACTAGCAAAAGAACCAACACCACTAACTTTACTAAGAGTAGGAGTTCCAGTTCCTGTTTCAGTTCCACCACTTCCACTAACTCCGTTCCATGTCCAAGTTCTTGTTCTACTTGCAGAAGTAGTTATATTTGAGCTACCACCACTAGCAGCAACATTTCCACTATTAGAAATATTAACTGTCCATGCAGACCAAGCACTATATTGTTTAGCCCCAGCAGATTGACTAATAGTTATATCTTTAGTAGTTGAATCAATAGTAGCACGAATAACAGTTGATTTACTACTTGTACTAGTATTATTTCCATAAGTAACTTTAGGACTAGTCCAATTACCTGTACCACTAACTTTACTTAATGTAGGACTTCCATTTCCAGTTTCTGTACCACCAAAACCGGCAACACCATTCCATGTATAACTTCTAGTTCTACTAGCACTAGTTGATATAGTAGCTGTTCCACCTGTTGCTCCAATACTAGTTTTATCAGCACTAATATTAACAGTCCAACTAGACCAATTACCATAAACTTTAGCACCAGCAGATTGTGTTATAGTAATAGATTTAGAAACACTATTGCTAGTAGCAGTAATAGTTATACTACGACTATTTGTTGTAGTATTGTTACTAGCAGTAACAGTTTTACCGCTTAAAGTAAATCCTCCAGCACTACCACTAAGTGTGGGTGTAGCAGTTTCTGTATCAGTATGTGTAGTACCAACTCCATTCCAAGTCCAAGTACGAGAACGACTAGCATTAGTAGTTATCGTAGATGAACCACCACTTGCAGCTATCGTTTGCGTGCTTGCCGAAATAGAAACAGTCCAAGCAGACCACGCTGAATACACTTTTGAGCCTGCCTGTTGTGTTATCGTAACCGTTTTGGACAATCCTACATAACTAGCTGTAAGTGTCGCTGAACGGGCTGAAACGCTCTCGTTTGATGTAAATTTTATTTGATTTCCACTAAGACTAGCACTACCACTAATACTAAGAGTAGGAGTAGCAGTTTCACTATAAACAGTACCAGTATTATTCCATTTATAAGTTCTACGAGCAATATTAGCTGTAACTGTTCTAGTACCACCTTTAGCTTCAACACTAGTTCCATCAGTTTGTAAATCTAGTACCCAATCGGTATAAACTTTAGCACCAGCAGCTTGATTTAAAGCAGCACTAACTTCTTTAGTTTGATTATTTTCTAAAGTAAATACAACAGTTAAAGTACCATTTTTAGTATTAGTAGATTCATTATTAGGTATAGTTAATACATTATTACTTATACTACCTAAAGTAGTAGAACTAGTAAAACTAGCAGTAAGATTAACAACAGTTTCAATCCAAGTTCCAGCATAAGTAGAACCTTTGGTTATACTCCCCGTGGAGGATGCATAATCAGTTCTCTTATATCCACTTTTAACAGAACTAGTAGAAAGTTTTAAATCATAACTTCCACCAGTATTAGCTATACTACTATCAACTACTGTTAATGTACTAGTATCATATATGCTAGCTTTACTACCTTTAAACGTAACAGTATAACTATCTTTAGCTTCTGTATCATCAATTAATACAACTAATTTACCATTAGTTATAACTCCTTTTTCTATTCCATCAAATAAAACTTTAACTCCATCAGTAGGAAAAGTAACAGTATAAGATATAAATCTTTGTTCCCATTCTAATTCTACATTATGAGTTATAGGTAAATAACCACTGTTACCACTAATAGTTTGAGATTTATAATGTTCAGCAGTAATATTAGCAGTATAATCAGTCTTAACAGGAATAGTAAATACAAATTTAGTATTATTTTCACTTATAACAGGAGTATAACCATTAATAGTAACAGTTCCGGAAACATTTAATTTAAACGTAATAGTAATTTCAGTATTCTCTGGATAAACAAGTTTAGAACCTTGATATATTTCAAATACATCTATACTACCAAGTTTAATATCATGTATTCCAATATCTCCTTGATATATAGCCATAACTTAAGCATCTGATTTAACTATATAAGTAGTATTGTTATCTTTTTGAGCAATAGCTGCATATTGAGTAGCAGTACCAACCCATATTTTAGGATTAACTATTGGTTCAATAGTAAGATTAGATAATCTATAAAGAGTTTGGCCAACTATTTGAATAGTATTATAAACATAAGAACCATCTTCGGATAAAGCAACATGATGAATTGCATTACTATTACTCCATTGAATAATTATAATGTTATCTGTATATCTAACATTAAATGTACCATATTTACCATTATGAAATACAGAATTAGATTTACCAATGGCTGTAACAAATCCAGCAAAATTAGTAAAAATAGAATTAATAGCAGCTAATACTTCTTCTTTACTACCACTATTTGTTAATAATATAGTAATACTTCCAATATCATAAGATTTAATAATTGAATTACTATTTATAGCTACAAAAGTATTAATACTTTTAGTTTCTTCACCACCAACTCTAGCTATACCTTTATCCCAACTTAAATCGATTTTATTAATTCCACCATTAGAAAAATAAGTAATTGTGGCACTAATATCATTATTGCCTATAACAATTCTATCAAAATTAATTCTACTATTGTTATTATCAATAGCAATAATGCTCCCACCTTTTAATAATATTTCTTTTACTTCGTCAAAAGTTTTATCACAAGTAAATCCCTTTTGTCCATTAGTATATATTCCAGTAGGAACAGTAACAACTACACCATAAACAGGAATAAATCCTTCAGGATTATCTTTTCTTTCATATAATTGTTGATTA
>UMDN01041094.1_pt1 | contig 13818 bp, 8 predicted proteins | sample 1964491 | NCBI WGS metagenome assembly UMDN01 (sample SAMEA4835994, study PRJEB28245) | human gut metagenome | biome: gut microbiome; material: fecal sample | place: Denmark | collected 2008 | reverse complement strand
AAGCTGCTGTTTGATAGAAGAAGCCACCTCCTTGACTGTAGCATAACCTTCCTTGTGGATGCCACGTACAGTAGCGATGATGAAGTATGCGTTGTCTACAGTAATGATGTTGGAAACCTTGCCTACCTTGTTCTCATAAGCCCAGCGTGCAACTTCCTTGGTATTCTCGATAGCTCCAAGTCTGTCGGTACCCTCAATCATATTGTTAACAGGATGAGAATAAACTCCGAGTGAATCCACGGCCTTCTTGTAGTTTTCATACTTGCCGGCAGCCATCACAGCGAACTGGTTGGCCTTAGCATAAGCAGCCTGGAATGTTTCCTTGCTTGCAAGAGTCTCTTTCACGAGAAGAGCAACCTTCTTCTTGAGAACAGGAGCGGTAGTCTTGGTAACTTCCACTACATGAACACCATAGTTGGTCTTGAGAACGAAAGGAACATTCTTCTGTGCGGTAAGAACGGACTCGAAACCAGGAATCATATAAGTCTGGGTCATCCAGCCGATATTGCCTTTCTCTCCGTCAGCAGCAGAGTTCTTGTCTGAAGAATAGAGTGATGCGATGGAAGAGAAGTTGCCGCCCTTGGCGATGACAGTCTTGAGGCTGTCTGCCTCTTTCTCCGCATTGTCTCCCTGGAGCAAAATATGTCTTACGTAAACTGAATCCGGAACCATCTTGGTGTCCATGATTCTTGCTACATAGAAATCATTGCCTTTCTCGATAACATTGGAAACTTCACCGTTGCCGTTCCATACGAACTCCTCGATTTCAGGAGAAACGGTCTTGAGGTCGCCAGGTTTGTAGAAAACATTTTCGTAAGGCTTGTCAGAGTTCTTCATGAGGAAAGACTTGATGTTCTCGGCAGCAGCGAACTCATTGTAAAGGTCAGCTACTTTCTTTCCTTCTGCAGCAACATCCTTGTCAGATGGTTTCACCTCGTATACGACATACTCGATATCGCGGCTTGCCTGCTGCTTGTAGAACTTCTTGTGTGAATTGTAATAGTTCTTTATCTCGCTGTCAGACACTACGATGGAAGAATCCTGCTGATATCCGAAAGGAACCATCACGAACTCGACGTCTGAAGTATTGTTGTTCTCCGCTACAGTTCTCTTGAGCATCATAGGGGTAACTACATTGCTCTGGGTGAAGAGAGAATTGTACTTGGAGAAGAGCTGCTGGTTATAAATTGAGCTCTGGAGATAATTCCAGTAAAGTCTCAAGCTTCCGCTCTGGTCAGAATCCAGATTGTTGACCAACTGGATAAGATTTGCCTTGGAGAAATTTCCGTTTTCATCGTGGAAAGCAGGATTCTGCGCAATAAGAGGGGAAATCATGTTTCCGGTGGTAAGGTCGAGCAACTCTGCATCGCCTACCTTGAGTCCTGCCTCTGCAGCCTTCTCATCGAAAAGATATCTATAGATAAGGTCCTGCCATGCTGCATTTCTGATCTGTGCCTGCTGCTCAGCGCCCTGAGCCGAAGAACCTGTCATGAACTCATTGATAGTGGTAAACTTCTGGATATCCTCCTGGAAGTTATTATAGGACACCGACTTGCCGTTAATCTCGCCTACGTCATATTTGGATGACATGCCATTGAAAGCGGAGATTACTTCATTCGGGTCTATAATGAATGATAACAGGCCGATAGCGATAATAATGGATACCGCCATGCCGAATTTAACGCGTAACTTTTCAAGAACCGCCATTGTGTTATAATTGTTTAATTTATTTACATATTATTGGGGGTACGAAGATAGTAATTTTCCATGAAACCAACATTATTTTTTTAGTAATGGACCTATAAAATTGGCCGAATCTATCAAGACCTCGGTCGTATCCTTGACCACCACCGCGAAATTGTTGAAAGGCTTCATTATTATGGAGTTTCTGGCCCTCTCATCGGAGCGCATTCCATAGCCCTGCATAAAACCGTCGGGGGAGTACATCCTGACATAACAGTCTGTATATATCTCCTTCTTGGTCCTGTCCCAGTATATGGTATCAGTCTCCATAGTCTGTTGTTTCACAATGTTTTTCACCACCACATTGCCGAAAGCCTTCCAGATTTCTTCTCCGGAATCTTTCCTCTTTTCGTGGCTGGCCTCATCGGAAACTATGGTAGACTCCAGCACTTCATCGTCAGTATAGGCGTACACCCACATTCCCTCCGGAAAATATTCACGTGATACAGAATCATTGTCAAAACGCTGCATCTGTCCTGTGACGACACGCATTTCGATTTTCCCTTTATTGGTCTGTACCATATTCATGCTGTCGACAATCTGCAGGGGAGTGGCTGACAAATCCAGTTTTCCGGCTTCAGACAATCCTGATTTACATGAATAGACGACGAAAGCAACCGCAAATGCAGTTGCTATCATCGTCTTGATATTTCCAGAATTCTTCAAGAAGAATATTATTTCTGAGTTCTTACTGTAGTATTGGCTGTCATGCCGTTGCAAGATACCTTGTAAGGCTTGCCGTCAGTAAGGTCATACATGAACGCTTCAGCTGTCTGAGGGAAGTAAACCCTGTACTGGGACATCATTTTGTTGCAATCTTCAGCAAGTGAAGGATCAGCCTCTTTAGCTTTAGCCATATAATCATAAGCAACCCAGTAAGGAGCGCGTCTGGTGATTTCATCACCTCCGCAAGTAGTTGCACCCCAAATGGTTCCTATGAGGAAGTATGCCTTACCCTTGTAAGAGTCAGCAAGTTCCATTGATTTGTTGGCAAACTCAAGTGCCTTGGCGTTCTTACCGTTCTTCACGCAGAATGTAGCAGCCTCATAGTTGTAGTCAGCAGCTGTTTCCACGCTGATTTCAGGATAAGTCAATGCCTCTGATATATACTTGACAGCCTCGTCGAAGTTTCCTCTTGCAGCATTCAGCTTGTAAAGGAAGTAAGCTGACTGTGAAGAAGGCTGAAGCTTGTGGAGTGAGGTAGCAGCATTGAGGTACAAGTCATTGTCAGTACAATCATCTGCTGAACTCATCATCTTCACGATATTGGAAACGAGTGCAAGATCCTCAGGAGCAGCCTCATATCTAGGAGTATAAACCTCGAGAATCTTCTCGCAGCTTGCAACCTTGCTGCTGATGAAAAGGCTTTCCATGTCATCTTTCACCTTCTCGAGATCCTCTTTTGCATTGGCATCTGTCGGAACGGCCTGCTCAAGATAAGCCATATTGTTCTGATATACAGAGATAAGGGCATCTGCATCAAGCTCATTGTTCTGATACATCTGGATTGCCGCATTCAGGTCAATGAGGAGAACTGAAGGCTTGGTAAGTTCCTTGTTGGCAGCGATGACCTCATTCAATCCCTCGAAAAGTTTCTGTGCGTCATTCTTGTAGAAATTAGCCATATCGAAACCGAGATTGTTCATAGCCACAACCTTGTATTTAGGATAATACTCGGCGCGAGTCCTGTGAATAGAGAACAATGTATCAATGAGAGCGTTGCGATACTCTGCATTGGCTGCATTCTTGGTAATCAATTTTCTGACAAGAGTTGTTCCGTCCACAAGCATTGTCTGGTTAGCCGTAGGAGGGCAGAGTGAATAAGCCTTTCTCCAGTTAGGCAGAGCTGAATCGTAATTCTTGCTCTTGTAATACTCTTTGTAATAAGACAAATACTTGATACACTCAGCGCTGTCCGCACCATACTTACCCTGCGCAGACATGACATGTCCGCCGAAAACCATCAAAACCGCCGATACGACGATAAATCCAATTTTTTTCATATCAATAAATATTTTTAATTATTCGTATTTAGGTTTCTGGAACCAGATGTCATGAATATTGAAGCCAATCACAAACATCGCATATCGTTCCCTGATCATATTGTTGCCTTTAGTTCCACGCTGTCCCAAATCGACGCCGAGAGACACTCCGTTATACCATCTGAACACCGGAAGCGTAATACCGAGAGTTACTCCATACGAGTTTACCGTATTGCCGTTAAGCTTGTAATAATCTCTGTCATAATATGCTCCGGCCCTATAAGAACACCTTCTCATATAATAACGGATATCGTTTCTGTTCGGAACAATCTCGAATCCGGCCCTGAAGGACTGTGAAAAAGTCGTAGAGAACTTGGATTCACCCACATTGGAAAAACCGGTAGCATTCTCAAGATTGGACTTGGTCCAGTCAGAACGGAGATAGTCGAACTCGATTCTCCATTTGTCGCCTTTCCTCAATGACACGCCCACGCCATATTCGCTTGCAAGTTTCGTAGCTTTTCCATGAGAGAGGGTATCAATGCTGTGGTGAAGGGTATCGCTCACGCTGGAAATCGTAGCATACTTGTAATCAGTTACATAGCCATGCAGTTTGGATGATGTCTTGTACGTAGCTCCGAATGTCATGTAAAGTCCATTGTTCAATGACTGCTCGTATTGTACTCCGAACTTGCCTCCGAATGAATGAAGATTCAGGGTATAACCGCTGTAAACATCACGGAACGAAGACTTTTCGAAATCCATAATCGTGGACTTGTCCATGTTTCCGAAGTAGTACAAGAACTGCGCACCTACTGAAAACTTGTTCCAGAAAGTGGCTCCGCCGCCAAGAAAAATCTGATACAATCCTCCATTTCCGTAAGAACGGTAATTGATGTTGCCGGCACTTGCTATAAGGTTCTTGTCTGTAATATCATGGGAAAAATCATATCCCAGCGAACTGTAAGGAGTGATACCGGCAATCAATGCCGAACTCTTGTAAATCGGCACGGTAAATATGAAGTCGTAGATATTGAAAATATTGTTGGCGGACTTAACATTTCCCTGTTCGTACATCTTTCCTTCTCCGGAAACGCCGAAATCCAGCATGAATGACAATGTATCCCTGGCCGTGACAGCCGCAGGGTTAAGGTAATTGATCATCCGGTTGTTTCTGGACGCGATTCCGACACCGCCCATACTCTTGTTGTATGACGTGCCTTGACGGGAGAGGTCTCCTACACCGAAAATCGAATATGGTGAATACGAATTGTAGGCTCCATCCTGAGCATAAATAACGTTACAACCCAGAAAGAGCGCAATTCCACATAGAAAATTTCTAATAATCTTTTTTGACATACCCGTCAGCAATTAAAGCTAAACCTATTAGCACCAGGTTACAAACTACAAATATCGAGTTTTTCATCCGTTTTGCAAAATAATTCGCATCACCGCCTGTGAAAACGATGACATTTTCAGGATAACTCGAAACATACCCCTCTATTTCAAACATTATGCCCGATATGATTCCGGACGTTACGGATGATAAGAAAGAATCGCCGGGGAACTCGATTTCTGACGGTGTATCGACAAGCGGAAGGGCCCTCGAATATCGGTTCAATGCCTTGAAACGGGTACGGCATCCAAGCGAGATATTGCCGCCCGCATACCCTCCGTCCTTATCTATGAAATCAATGCTTAAAGTAGTTCCGAAATCCATTACCGTACAGCCGTTTCCTCTGAACAGATGCCTTAGAGCAATCACGGACGCTGCCCTGTCACATGACACCCACTCAGGCACACCGTTATCGGCAAGTACTTGAGTGTGAGCGCTGTCCATAATTATCAGACGTTCACATTCTTTGGAATAAGCCGCTTCATCATGAGCGGAAATCTCATTGACAGAAGAAATTATCATGACCGAAGGCTTCTCCTTTTCAGTCAATGAAAGTATGAAATTCCTTACCCTTTCACCCTGATACCGGAAAGTCTTCCCTATAGTCGGGCCCTCTGCCCAGGCCGCCTTGACAGCCGTATTTCCTATGTCAATAATAAGATTCTGCAAAACCTGTTGAATTTACCTGCAAAGTTATAACTTTTCTGCAATTAACGGAGTTTGCACAGAATATTGTACGCATCTGAGAGGGTATTCACCTTCCTGGATATTACCCTGAGTTTCGAATCGTTCTGCTTCAGTTCGAAAAGACGGCTGTATTCAGATACTTTCTCCAATATCTTGGTAAACACTCCTGACTTGTAATACGCCGCCATCTGGTTGTTTATGAAGAATGCTATCAATATGCCGTTCTTTATGATAATCTTCTCGAAACCAAGCTTTTCACCAAGATGGCGGATACGCACGATATCGAAAAGCCGGGCTACTTCATCCGGTATAGGGCCGAACCTGTCAGCCAGACGCGCAGCCATCTTGTCCAGTTCACTATCCTTGTCCAGGGAATCAAGTTCCTTGTAGATACGCATCTTTTCAGCCTGCACGTCGATATAACTGTCAGGAATGAGCGCGACCTGATCCGTCTCGATGGTACAATCCTCCACATAAGAATCATTGACATTCTTGCTGGAAAGTCCGATTTCGAGTCCAAGTTCGTCCATCGCCTCCGCCAGAATCTTCTGATAAGTTTCGTATCCCATATCGGCGATATATCCGCTCTGTTCAGCCCCGAGAAGATTGCCGGCACCACGGATATCCAAATCCTGCATGGCGATATTGAAACCGCTGCCCAGGTCGGAGAACTCCTCGATAGCCTTGAGCCTGCGTCTGGAATCCTCTGACAATGTAATCAGCGGCGGCACAATGAGATAGCAAAATGCCTTCCTGTTCGACCTTCCTACACGTCCGCGCAACTGGTGCAGGTCGCTCAATCCGAAATTCTGCGCCTGGTTTATGATGATTGTATTGGCATTCGGAATATCCAGTCCGCTTTCGATGATGGTAGTGCTCAGAAGCAAGTCATAATCTCCCTGAATAAAATCCATCATCTTATCTTCCAGCACTTTAGCCTCCATCTGTCCATGCGCGACACATATCTTCATGTCCGGCACGATCCTGTGAAGGATGTCATACACTGCCGGAAGTTCCTGCACTTTGTTGTGGAGGAAGAAAATCTGCCCGCCGCGATTCAGTTCATACGTGATGATGTTCCTGATTTCCTCCTCGTCGAAAAGAATGATCTCCGTCTGGGTCGGAATCCTGTTCGGCGGGGGAGTACTGATGATCGAAAGGTCGCGCGCGCCCAGAAGCGAAAACTGCAATGTCCTCGGAATAGGAGTAGCCGTCAATGTCAATGTATCCACGGAAAGTTTCAGCTGACGCAATTTCTCCTTCGCGCCCACGCCGAACTTCTGTTCCTCGTCAATGATCAGCAGGCCAAGGTCCTTGAATTCAAATGTTCCGCCGAGAATCTTGTGAGTTCCGATGACAATGTCAATAGCCCCGCTTTTAAGTCTAGCCTTGATGTCCGTAAGTTCCTTGGCAGTACGCATCCTGCTGACATACTCTATGTTACAAGGAAAATTCTTCAGACGGGACTTGAAAGTATTGTAATGCTGGAAAGCAAGAATGGTAGTAGGCACAAGCACCGCCACCTGCTTGCTGTCCGTAACTGCCTTGAAAGCAGCCCTTATGGCTAGTTCAGTCTTGCCGAACCCCACATCGCCGCACACAAGCCTGTCCATCGGACTCTTGTCCTCCATGTCTCTCTTGATAGCCTGTGTGGCCGTTTCCTGGTCCGGAGTATCTTCATACATGAAACTTGATTCCAATTCCTCCTGAAGGTAAGTGTCGGGGGAGTACGCGAACCCGTCGGCTGCCTTTCTTTTCGCATAAAGATTGATAAGTTCCTTGGCAATATCCTTTACCTTCGCCTTGGCATTGGACTTGAGCGTCTGCCACGTCTTGGAGCCGAGTTTGTTGATTTTCGGCGGCATGGCATCCTTGGACTTGTATCGCGAAATCTTGTGCAATGCATGTACGGATACGAACACGACGTCATTGTCCTTGTACATCAGCTTCACGACCTCATGGATCCTGCCCTTGTCATCTTTCATGCGGACAAGACCGCCGAACACGCCGACGCCGTGGTCGATGTGCACCACATAATCACCGATATTGAAAGAATTGAGGTCGTTCAATGTCAGCTGCTCGCTTTTCTCGACGGTTCTCCTGATGCTTACCCTGTGGAACCTGTCGAAAATCTCATGATCAGTATAGCAGCAGAGTTTGTCTTCATTGTCAATGAATCCCTTATGGATATTCTGCTCCGGAATGAACTCCGGCATGATGCCCTCATTCTGGTACAATATGGACTTGAGGCGCTCTACCTGAGACTCTTTCTCGGTGTAGATGAATACCTTGTATCCGCTCTCCATGCGACTGCGGATGTCGGCTGAAAGAAGCTCGAAATTCTTGTTGAATACCGGCTGGGGAGATATGCGGAACTTGACCTGTTCTTCGCCCTGATGCGAAAGGGGAGTGTCAATGTAAACTTTACGGAAGCTTTCCAATCCGCCGTAGAATGGTTTTTCCCTGTACATGTCCGAGGAGTCCATCCATACCAGCGTTTCTTTCGGCAGTATTTCCGCAATGCTTACGCCTGGGCCGACGTCAGCCACAATGTCGGGAAAGATGTCTGCACTGTCTCTTTCTTCCTTGGAAAGCTGTGTGTTGCAATCGAATACGTTTATCTTCTCGACCTCGTCACCGAAGAATGAAATTCGGAAAGGATCATTGAACGAGTAAGAGAAGATATCTACGACGGCGCCTCTGATTGCGAACTGCCCCGGAGCGGAAACGAAATCCACGCGCGAGAATTTCTTTTCGTACAATGCTGCCGCAATGCTTTCGTGACTTATGGTGTCGCCTTTGCGGAGAGTCAGCAGGGAATCGGCAATGCGCTTTTTCTCAGGCACCGGCTCTTCGAGCGCTTCCGGATATGTAACTATGAAAAGTTGTGAAGCATTGTCCTGATCAGCAAGGATGCTGCCGACGGCTGATGTTCTCTGAACTCCCAGTGAAGACTTGTAATTGCTTCTCTCGACATTCTTTCCTGAGTCCGGAAGGAAGAACACCCTGTCACCTTTCACTAATGTATAAAGATCTGAGGCACAATACTCTGCGGAATCCTTATCAGGAAGCACCACAAGGTTTACACCCGTGGAAGCGCATTGGGTAACTACGAACCATCTGGCGGAAAGGAACAAGCCGCTGCAGTAAGTATTAAGCTGTTTTTTTATCAGTTCTGACAGTTCGGCTGAAGTTTTCGAACTTATTAACATATACCCCCTATTTTCTGTTGATAACCCGTTGATAAGCCTGTTGACATCTATTGAAAACTCGTTCTTTCTTTTCCGGTTTCAAATGTTATGCAGACGTCCGGGCAAACTTGCAAATATTTTTCCAAACAATTTTTCACCGGACCATCTTCAGTGATATCAACAATTATTCACCGCTACAACTAATTGATAATCAATACTCGACAAGCGTTTATCAACATATCAACAGCGATATATAAAACAACATTAAAATAAAAATATATAAATTTGTATTATTAATGTTTTTTGAGAATGCCTGATGATTTTTCACCGTATTCTTCCGGTACGGACAAAGATAAGGATTTAGACGGAATTATAAGACCACATGAACTTGGAGATTTCACCGGTCAGGACAAGATCGTGACCAATCTGAAAATCTTCATCCAAGCGGCGAAAATGAGAGGGGAGCCTCTCGACCATGTTCTATTTCACGGGCCTCCAGGACTGGGAAAGACTACGCTTGCAAATATCGTGGCAAATGAGCTCGGGGTGAATATCAAGATTACCTCCGGTCCGGTGCTGGACAAGCCAGGAGACCTGGCAGGGCTTCTGACCTCTTTGCAGAAGGGCGATGTCCTCTTTATAGATGAAATCCATCGTTTGTCTCCGGTGGTGGAAGAGTACCTTTACTCCGCTATGGAGCAGTTTGCTATAGATATACTTATAGACAAGGGACCAGGTGCCAGGTCCGTCCGCATTGCACTGGACCCTTTCACTCTTGTCGGCGCCACTACCCGCAAGGGTCTTCTCACAGCTCCGTTGCGTGCGAGGTTCGGCATTGACTTCGCTCTTGAGTATTATGATTCTAAAGACCTCATATATATTATAAAGCGCAGCAGCGCTCTTCTGGGGGTAGGCATTGAGGAAGATGCAGCACGTGAAATCGCATTGCGAAGCCGTGGTACGCCGCGTATTGCGAATGCGCTCCTGCGTCGTGTGAGGGATTTCGCACAGGTGAAGGGGGACGGGCACATTGACCTGGCCATTTCGCGTTATGCGTTGGATGCTCTCAACATTGACAAGAGGGGATTGAACCAGATTGACAACAAGATTCTTTCGACTATCATCACGAAGTTCAAGGGCGGCCCGGTGGGCGTGAATACGATTGCGACGGCAGTGGGGGAGGATCAAGGCTCTGTCGAGGAAGTTTACGAGCCTTTCCTTATAAAGGAGGGTTTCCTGCAGCGTACGCCACGAGGCAGGGTCGTAACTGAGCTTGCTTACGAGCATCTCGGATTGGAGCGTTATCCTGGCGTTTCAGAGGGCCCGGAAGTCATAGAAAACACTCTTTTTTGATTTTGTTTTCAGTTTCCAAGGTTTATTCATTAAAAATCACTAAACTTGCAGAATAATTGTACAATTTCATAATAACTATACAATGGCCGATAAATTAATCTCAAAGATTCCTGACGGACCTTTGGCTGAAAAATGGACCAAAAGGAAGTCAGAAATTCGTCTTGTCAGTCCTAACAACAAAAGGAAACTTGAAATCATTGTAGTCGGTACCGGTCTTGGTGGAGCTTCTGCAGCTGCTACCCTCGGTGAACTCGGTTATAATGTTAAAGTGTTCTGTATCAGCGATTCACCTCGTCGTGCGCACTCTATTGCAGCACAGGGTGGTATCAATGCTGCGAAGAACTACCAGAATGACAATGACTCTGTCTACCGTCTTTTCTATGATACCATCAAGGGTGGTGACTATCGTAGTAGAGAGGCTAACGTCTATCGTCTTGCTGAAGTCAGCGCCGCTATCATTGACCAGTGCGTTGCGCAGGGAATTCCTTTTGCAAGAGAGTATGGCGGATATCTTGCGAACCGTTCTTTCGGTGGTGTGCAGGTAAGCCGTACATTCTATGCCAGAGGACAAACCGGACAGCAGCTTCTTCTCGGTGCTTATGCTTCACTCAACAGGCAGATTGCAGCCGGAACTGTAAAGAGCTATCCACGTCATGAGATGCTCGACCTCGTAGTTATCAATGGTGAGGCTAAGGGTATCATCGCAAGAAACCTCGTAACAGGTAAACTTGAGAGATTCGGTGCTCATGCTGTCGTTATTGCTACAGGTGGTTACGGTCGCACTTACTTCCTCTCTACCAATGCGATGAACAGTAACGGTTCAGCTGCAATACAGTGCTTCAGGAAGGGTGCTTATTTCGCAAATCCTGCTTTCGCACAGATTCACCCTACATGTATTCCTGTTCATGGTGACCAGCAGTGCAAACTGACCCTCATGTCAGAGTCTCTCCGTAATGACGGTCGTATCTGGGTACCTAAGAAGAAGGAAGATGTGATGAAGCTCCGCAAGCATGAAATCAAGCCTTCAGAGATCGCAGAGGAGGATAGGGATTACTATCTCGAGCGTCGTTATCCTGCATTCGGAAACCTCGTTCCTCGTGACGTCGCTTCTCGCGCTGCCAAGGAAAGATGTGATGAAGGTTTCGGTGTAAATGAAACTGGCCTCGCAGTATTCCTTGACTTTAAGGATGCTATCCAAAGACTTGGAAAACAGAGAGTTGCAGAGCGTTACGGTAACCTCTTCCAGATGTATGAGAAGATTACGGCTACCAGCCCTTGGGAAGAGCCTATGATGATTTACCCTGCTATCCACTATACAATGGGTGGTATTTGGGTTGACTATGATCTTCAGACAACTATCCCTGGTCTGTATGCTATCGGTGAGGCTAACTTCTCTGACCATGGCGGAAACCGTCTCGGTGCATCAGCCTTGATGCAGGGTCTTGCAGACGGATATTTCATCCTGCCTGTTACCATCGGAGATTACCTTTCTCATAAGTTTGCAGAGCCTAAGACTGATACTTCAGCTCCTGAATTCGATGCAGCTGAGAAGGCAGTTCAGGCACGTATTGACAAGCTTTTCGCTGTCAAGGGTACAGAGCCAGTTGATGCTATCCATAAGAAACTCGGACACATCATGTGGGAGCACGTCGGTATGGCTCGTACAGCAGAAGGTCTTAAAGAGGGAATTGAGCAGATCAAGGCTCTCCGCAAGGAATTCTGGAAGACTGTACGCGTGACAGGAACACAGTATGAGTTCAACCAGGAGCTTGAGAAGGCTCTCCGTCTTGAGGACTTCTTCGATATCGGAGAACTTATGGCTTTTGATGCGCTTAACCGTAATGAGTCTTGTGGCGGTCATTTCCGTGAGGAGAGCAAGACCGAAGAAGGTGAGGCTAAACGTGATGACGAGAACTATATGTATGTAGCTGCCTGGGAGTACAAGGGAGAAGGTGTTGAGCCGGAACTCCATAAAGAACCACTCGTATACGAGAATATCCATGTTGCTACCAGAAACTATAAAGACTAATTAGAGATGGATTTCAAGTTAAAAATATGGCGTCAGAAAAACGCCCAGTCTAAAGGTGAGTTTAAGAATTACACCGTGACCGGAATTGAGGAAGATGCTTCATTCCTTGAGATGCTTGATATTCTTAATGAGCAGCTTGTACGTAACGGAGATGATCCGGTAGCTGTAGATAAAGGATGTCAGAGTTATGGTCCTGTTTCATTCGATCATGACTGCCGTGAGGGTATCTGCGGTGCTTGTTCGCTTTATATTGACGGTAGAGCTCATGGTCCGGATGATCAGGTTACTACCTGCCAGTTGTTCATGCGTCATTTCAAGAATGGTGCTACTATCACTGTAGAGCCTTGGAGAAGTGCTGCTTTCCCTGTAATCAAGGACCTCGTCGTAGACAGATCTGCTTTCGACAAGATTCTCCAGGCCGGCGGTTATACTTCCGTAAGAACTGGTTCTGCACAGGATGGCAATGCTCTTCTCATTCCTCATGACAAGGCTGAAAAGAGTATGGACGCTGCTGCTTGCGTTGGTTGCGGTGCTTGCGTAGCTACCTGTAAAAACGGCTCTGCAATGCTCTTTGTGGCTGCAAGGGTAAGTTCACTTGCTCTTCTTCCTCAAGGACGTCCAGAGGCTGCTAAAAGGGCTCGTGCGATGGTTGCGAAGATGGATGAACTCGGCTTCGGTAACTGTACCAACACCAGAGCTTGCGAAATGGAGTGCCCTAAGGGTATTTCAGTGGAGCATATCGCTCGTTTGAACAGGGAATTCCTTGCTGCTAAATTCAGCGAGTAATATTTTTTTCCACATAAATGTAAAGAGACCATCCTTTTCCGGGTGGTCTCTTTTTAGTTGATCATCTAAATATCAATATTATGAGATATGTACCCTCCGTCGGTCTTGGGTAACCCTGGAGACGCTTTCCGCGTCCCGCCATGGAGTACGCGCTTTCGGAGTAAAGTTTGCCTTGATTATGGATTATTGTTGTGCCTCGTTCTGGAGTTGGGTGATTTCTTCGGCGGAGAGACCTGTGCAGGCGCAGATTGTCTGGATAGAAAGGCCGTTACGCAGCATCTTTATCACGATTTCCCTGGAACGCTCTTCGCGCCCTTGTTCGTGTCCTTGCTGCAGCCCTTGTTGGAGTCCTTCCTCGCGACCCTTTTTCTTCGCGTACTCCAATTGGTTGTATGTGTCCCTTGCCGTCTGCATATTGCTGATGTATTTTTTCTTGTCTTGATGTTTAACCTTCTAAAGGTAATCTTTTAAATCATAAAAGCAAAGTTTCTGTCAGTTCGTTCCCCCGGACAGAGGAATTTTCCATGGCGTCGTGCGTGATAAAACGTTTTCCGCTCACGTCGTGTTGAAAAATGGTCATGTTGTGAGTAAATCTGGCCTTTTCACGCACGAGAGGTAAGCGTTTTCGGAGGTGTCCCAAGTACGGCAGGG
>UMDN01054129.1_pt1 | contig 14509 bp, 8 predicted proteins | sample 1964491 | NCBI WGS metagenome assembly UMDN01 (sample SAMEA4835994, study PRJEB28245) | human gut metagenome | biome: gut microbiome; material: fecal sample | place: Denmark | collected 2008 | reverse complement strand
GAAAATTCGGCATACAATACTTATCTCGGTGGCTTCAGAGGTACTATTACAATAACTGCTCTTGACTGAGCCGACCTACACGAAAACGGAGGTAGCAAGAAATGAAAAAACGAATACTTAGTATCCTGCTCGCCTTTTGTATGATGATGAGCTTTGTACCGATGATGGCAAGCGCAATTGAGATTTACATTGACTTGAAAATTGTCGGTCAGGCAAACTTAACGCTCGAGGTTGTGTCGGGCGACAGCATTGACAATATCAAGGAGAAAATTCAGGAAAAAACAGGCTTTTCTCCCGATGCGCAAAGACTGTTTTTTGGCGAAAAAGAGCTTGAGAACGGGCGCACGCTGGCAGATTACAATATTCAGAAGGAAAGCACACTGAGCTTGCGTTTGCAAAAGACGATGCAGCTCGGCACAGACGCACTGAATAAAACTGTAAACAGGGCTAGCGCACCTATCGTGTATTTCGGGCAAAATCAAGAAAATAAGCCTGCCGCATGGCGAGTTATCGGTTATGACGGAAACGGTGTTACAAGCGCACAAGGGGATATTACCCTGCTTGCGGCAGGCGCTATGGGAGTTATACCATTTGCCGATATCATATTATACAACGAATACGCACCGAGTAATTTGAAAACCGCGATAGATGCGCTTGCAAAAAAGCTGACGGCAGAAGAAAATGCTGCCGTAAAGAAACGGACGCTTACAAGCGGAAGTTACAACGGAGAGAATACCGACTGTATAGCGGGAGGGCAGGTGGATAACGCTGTATTTTGGCCGCTTTCCACAAAAGAGGCTATTGCGGTAAACAACGATCTGCGTGCCTTGGATCCTGCGCATCCGAATTGGGTGACAAGCAGTTGGTACCTGCGCTCCCCCGGCTCCAAGACTTTTTATGTCGCCATCGTGAGTAGTGATGGTTCTGTCCAATACTCTGGGGCCTCTATCCGCAAGAAAAATAATCATCGGACTGTTCGTCCCGCTTTTAACCTAAATCTGAACGCTGTTCTCTTTACCTCTGCTGCCGTGGGCGGAAAGCCCGAAGGAGGCTTGACCCCGATTTCCGAATACAGCGGCAATGAGTGGAAATTGACCCTTTTAGATAGTAGCCGCAATTTTGCCGTAACGGAAAAAGCTGTCAGCGGCGCCCCCGACGATACCGTTACGCTGCATTACACCGGGGCGACCACAGGGATAAATGAATATATTTCCGCTATCATTGCGGATAACAGCGGCACACAGTATTACAGCAGAGTAGCACAGCCTACTGCCGAAAGCGGAACGGTTGAAATCAAAATCCCGTCTGACATTGCGCCGGGCAGCTATACCCTGAAGGTCTTCAGCGAACAGTATAACGGCGATTATAATACCGATTACGCAAGTAATTTCACAGACATTGCGCTGACGGTGGAAAATCAGCCTGACGAACAGTTTTCCCTCACCCCCGGCGGCAGATACTATTTTGACCTTTCGGCGATGAATATTCCCGGAACGGCAAACGGCAGCCTGCCGGACAGCACCCTGCACTATGTGCCTTTTACCTATGCAGGCACGGTGGAAGCCTACAAACTCACGTCTGCGATGGCGACCACCGAGGAATATGCACAGCAGAACAAATACGCTCACAGCCTGTTTGTGGCGGACTATGCCGTAACGCATAAGGTAAACTGGAATAACTTAGATACTGCGAGCCTGATTTTCGGCAAGGACTATGTCGCCGGCGGCGTGGACTATACCCTGCGCGCACCGTCTTGTGGAAGTGGGTTTACCGGTTCAGGCGATTCAGAGTGCGGTACGCCCCAAAGCAATGAGTGGGACGCGGTGCTGGACAAGAACAGCGGATATATCCAAAACTGGAATAAAATGTATTCGTGGGGGCAGGACACATCAAGTTACGAATTGTGGTATCGTGCGGTTCGCGGGTACAGTTCGGCCCGCAGCTGGAGCCACGACTATGCTGGGAGCTCCTTCCCGGTCGTCGGTTTCCGCCCCGTCCTTGAAGTCCTGAACCCTGACACACTGGGTCCTGACGGACTGAAGGTCGTTACCCTTGACCTTGGCGGCGGCAAGCTGGGCGGCAGCTCCGATGCTATTCAGATCATCGTGAAAAACGGCAGCGCATTTACCGCTCCCCTGTCCGACGGCATGACCCGCCCGGACGGAAATACAGGCAGCTACTTTATGTGGCTTGACGGCAATGGCAATTCCTACGAACCCGGCGACAGTGTTCCGGCTGATGTGACGACCCTGACGGTACAGTGGACAGCCCCGACCTATACCGTAACCCTGAATACGAACGGCGGCACGATCAACAGCGGCAATGTCACCGGATACACCTATGGCGTGGGCGCAACACTCCCGACAGCCGACGATATGACCTATACAGGCCACACGTTCAAGGGCTGGTATGACAACGAGAGTCTGACCGGCTCCCCTGTTACGGCAATCGGCGGTACAGAAATGGGCAATAAGGAATACTGGGCGAAGTGGGAGATCAATCAATATACCATCACAGTCAAACCCGAAAACGGCAAAGCGGATATTACCATCACGCAGGACTACGGCACGGCAATTACCGCACCTGCCGACCCGACAAGAGAGGGCTACACCTTTATCGGTTGGGATATGGAAATTCCCACGACCATGCCTGCCGAGAATATAACGCTCAAAGCGAGATGGAAAGACATTGAAAAGCCGACGGGCGAAATTATCATAGGCACAAATAAATGGCGCGAATTCTTAAACAAGCTGACCTTCGGTCTGTTCTTTAAGGATACGCAGGAGGTAACGATAAACGCTTTCGATAACAGCGAAACCGTGTTTGTCTCTTATCTGGTAACAAATCGGGACCTCTCTGAGACGGAGCTCGGCTCTCTTGTGTACCGTGCGTATGATGAGCCGTTTTTAATAGAGCCTAACGGAGAATATATTGTTTATGCAATGCTTGTTGACGAGAGCATGAATATAACATATCTTCGCTCCGACCGCATAACGCTCGATAATATCCGGCCTGTAATCGGCGGCATTGAAAACGGCAAGACCTACTGCGAGGCACAGACAGTTACAATTGACGAGAAGTATATAGATACAGTTACCGTAAACGGCACAAAGGTCACGCTTGATGAAAACGGCGGCTTTACTCTCTCTCCTGCGGACGGCGAACAGAAAATCATTGTCACCGATAAGGCAGGCAACACCGCCGAGATGACTGTGACGGTAAACGACGGGCACACCTTCGGCGAATGGGCATCAAACGGCGACGGCACGCATAGCCGTGAATGTACCGTGGACGGCTGCAAGGGTGTTGAAACAATGGCTTGCTCGGGCGGCAAGGCAACCTGCACCGAAAAAACGGTATGCGAATACTGCGGCAAGGCTTACGGAAAGCCTGATTTAAACAATCACACCGACTTAAAGCACATCGATGCAAAGGCGGCAACCGAGGATGCCGAGGGCAATATCGAGTATTGGTACTGCGGCGGCTGTGATAAGTATTACAGCGACAAAGACGGTATAAACGAAATTAAAAAAGCCGACACCGTAACGGCTAAGCTGCCGGGCAATCCGAAGTCTCCCCGAACCGGCAACGCAAGCGACCTCGCTTTATGGATTTCCCTGCTGCTTGTCAGCGGCGGCGTAACATGCGTCACGGCGGGCCTGCGCAAAAAGAAAAAACACAAAGTATAATTTTTTTCGTTTCCCTTTTCTGCTTTTACGGCAGTAAAAAGCCTCCGTTATTAAGACGGAGGCTTTCGTTTATTGCGGCTTATGCATATTCTCGATTTTTTTAATGTATTCGGTGCTGTTCTCAAGAAATTTCCGAGTATCAAAGGACTCGTTTTTAAGGCTGTTTTGAATAATAATACCATCGGAAACCATCAAAATAAGCCAAGTGAAATAGTCGGCCGAAACAACGTCTGTTCTCTCGGCGATTTTTGCCGAAATGAGCTTTTGGAATTCATCATAGCGATGAATCAGCTTAGCTCTTATTTCCTCGTCGCCGAGCAATGCCGCGTCAAAGAGGTGAAGCCTGAGCCCGGCATAGGCTATATTTCTCTCGATTACATAATTTACAAGACGGTGCGGCGAGGTATCCTTTTCCTTGTTTTCCGTCCATTGTATCAGCTCGTCCCATTGGCGCGAAAGATAGCGGTCGGTAACGGCAAAAAGAATTTCGTTTTTGCTTTTATAATAGTAATACAGCGTGCCCTTCGAAATATTCGCCTTTTCGGCTATTTTCGCGAGAGTCACCTCCGAAAAGGAATTTACCTTTAAAAGCTCCTCAGCAGTATCAAGTATGATTTCGTTTATATTTTCGGGTCTTTGAGCTGCCATAATACCCTCCTGCAAAATTTCTTAAAGTATAACACGAACAATCGGCAATGTCTACAAAACAATATTCACAAAAAAAATACATAAGAGTGATTTTTTTAGTTAAAAGTATTGACAAATGCTTTTTGCGGAATTATACTTTGCTTATGAGTCGGTCAGTTAACCGACATATTTTTTATGCACAGTCGGGCGCGTGACCGACTGCAAGGCTGATTAAAAGAGGCTTGAAGTTATGAACATATCATCAATTAACAAAAAATTGAAAAAGACTTTCGGCGGAAAATTCAGTGCTTCAAAGGAGAACGGCTCGATTTTTGTTCGAGGCAAAAGCTCCGATTGGGGCGAAATCGTCGCGGCTTGCCAAGCGGCGGCAAAAAAATTCAGCACAACGCATATTGTCAACGATATTGTTTACACGGGCGAGCAGCCCGCTCCGACGCGTCTGCCGTCTCTCAAGGATGATTTCCTCGAGGGCAGAACACCCGACGTGCTTGTTATCGGCGGCGGCATTTCAGGTGCTTCGATAGCAAGAGAGCTGACCAAGTGGAAGCTTGACGTTTTACTTGTAGACAAGGAGGCAGACCTTGCGCTTCAGGCGTCGGGACGCAACGACGGCGAGGTGCACCCCGGAATCGACCTCGGCAAAGGCTCGCTCAAGCACAAGTACATTCGCCGCGCAAACCATATGTATGCAGACGTTTGCCGCGAGCTTGACGTTCCGTTTAAGCAGGTAGGTCAATATGTGCTTTTCCGCAACGCCGCGCTGAAGCCGCTTATCGGTCTGTATGCTTTTTGGCGGAAGCATCACGACGGCATAGAGGACACCGAGATAATCTCGGGCAAGGAGCTTATGCGCCGCGAGCCGAACCTCACACCGGAAACAAAATTCGCAATGTATAATCCGAGCGCAGGCTGTGTTTGCCCTTACGGACTCACCATAGCCTATGCCGAAAACGCCGTTCAAAACGGCGCGCAGGTAAGCCTTAACACCGCCGTGCTTTCCATGGAGGTGTCGGAGCATAACATCATAAGCGTTACCACCAACAGAGGCGTTATTCATCCGAAAATCGTTATCAACGCCGCAGGCGTTTTTGCCGAGGATATTGCCGCCATGGCGGATGACAGATTTTTCTCGATTCATCCGCGCCGAGGAACCAACTCGATTCTTGACCAAAAAGCAGGCGCATATATGCACTCGGTAGCCTCCGTAAAGGACATAAGCGTTCACGGTAAAACCCATTCAAAGGGCGGCGGCATATTGCACACCGTCCACGATAATCTTCTCGTAGGACCCGACGCCGTAGAAACGGTTGAAAAGGAAAACACGGAAACACGTGCCGAGAGCATTAAAACCGTCTTCGACAAGCAGACTCAAACAATGCCGGCGCTGTCAAAACGTGATATAATCACTTATTTCACGGGCGTTCGCGCTCCTACCTTTGAGGAGGATTTTATACTTGAACCCGGCAGAAGAACAAGGAATTTGATTCACGTAGCCGGTATTCAATCTCCCGGACTTACAACCGCTCCCGCGGTTGCCGTCGATATGGCGAAGCTTGCGGTCGATATGCTCGGCAAGACCGAGACGGTTGAAAAAAACAACAATTATAATCCTATTCGCAAGGGCGTTCCCGTGCTTCGCGAAATGGACGACGATACAAGAGAAAAAATGATAGCCGAAAATCCCGACTACGGCGAGATTATTTGCCGCTGCGAGCAAATCAGCAAGGGCGAAATTCTCGACGCTTTGAAATCCCCGATATGCGTTCCGACGGTTGACGGTATCAAAAAGCGCATAAGACCGGGAATGGGACGTTGTCAGGGCGGCTTCTGCTCGCCGCTTGTCACCAAAATAATTGCCGAATTTCTCGGCGTTCCGCTGTATGAGGTTAAAAAATCCTCGGCGGAAGCGGTGATAACATACGGCGAAACAAAGGTAAACGAAGGAGGCGAAGAGTGATGACGACAGGTAACTATGACGTACTCGTTGTCGGCGGCGGCCCTGCCGGACTTGCGGCGTCGATAAGCGCTCATGATAACGGTGCCAAGGTTCTCCTTCTTGAAAGAGAGGCAAGGCTCGGAGGAATACTCAAGCAGTGCATTCACGACGGTTTCGGTCTTCATCACTTCGGCGAGCAGCTCTCCGGTCCGGAATACGCCGAGCGGTTTGAAGATGAGCTGTACAAACGCAATATCGAATACAGCACCCTGACGTTTGTCACGAAAATAGACAAAAACGGCGACGGAAGCTTTTCGGTGCATACCGTCGGCAGAAGCGGCGTTTCGATATTTACGACAAAAGCGCTTGTGCTGGCTACGGGCTGTCGCGAGCGTACCGCCAAGCAGGTATTTATTCACGGTACGCGTCCTGCAGGCGTTTTCACGGCCGGAACCGCACAGCATTTTACAAATCTGCTTGGGCTTATGCCCGCCAAAAAATGCGTAATTCTCGGCTCGGGAGATATAGGACTTATCATGGCGCGCCGGCTTACGCTTGAGGGCGCAAAGGTTCTCGGCGTTTATGAGGCAAAGCCTACGCCGTCGGGACTTACGAGAAACCTGCATCAATGCCTGCACGATTATGACATTCCGCTGCACCTGTCGCACACCGTCACTCGCGTGTTCGGAGTTGACAGGCTCGAAGCAGTTGAGATTTCAAAGGTTGACGAAAATATGACTCCGATACCCGGCACACAGAGCCGCGTCGAATGTGACACGCTGATTCTCTCGGTCGGATTGATTCCCGAAAACGAGCTTGCCGAGTCCGTCGGAGTAAAGCTTGACCCACGCACAAAGGGCCCCGTATGCGACGGTCAGTGTATGACGAGCATCGACGGCGTATTCAGCTGCGGCAACGCTTTGCACGTCAACGATTTGGTTGACTTTGTTTCGCAGAACGCCGAGCAGGCGGGAAAATCAGCCGCTGCTTATTCCGCCAAGGAAAGACGGCTTATTGAGATAACCCCGGGCGACGGTTTATTGTACGCAGTACCGCAAAGGCTCAATCTCAACGAGGATAACAGTAAAACAGACCTGTATTTCCGCGTCCGCGAGGAGGAAAACAACTGTGTGCTTCATATTTACGCGGACGGTAAGGAAATACTTAAAAAGCGTTACGCATTTATGCGTCCGCCCGAAATGGAAAATCTCACGATTGATTTCAGCGCATGCGAATTAAACGAAAACAGCCGAGTGGAGCTTCGGCTGGAAAGACTCGGTAAAGGAGACGGTGTAAAATGACAAAAGAATTGGTTTGCATCGTTTGTCCCCGTTCGTGCAGAATGACGATTACATCAGACGGCGACGAGCTTGTTGTGACCGGCAACACCTGCAAAAGGGGCAAAGAATTCGCCGTAAGCGAAATGACCGACCCGCGTCGTACCGTTTGCACAACGGTGCGCACCGCCTTCCCTTCGGTACCGGTTCTGCCCGTTCGCGTATCGGGGCCGATTCCCAAAAACAGAATTTTCGACCTGATGCACGAGGTAAACCGTATCACCGTTTCAAAACGACTCGGACGAGAGGAAGTCGTTGTACCGAATATTCTCAATCTCGGCGTGGATTTGATTGCAACAAGCAATATCCTGAAGGACGAGAAGAAGCAACCTTAAAAAAGAAAGAGGGGAAAATCTTTAATGGAACAGTCACTTGTGCTGACCTTTGACGTCGGCACGCAGAGTGCAAGATGCTTGCTTGTCAATGAGAGTGGAGACTTTGAGGATAAGGAGCAGCAAAAATACAAGGTTCCTTATTTATCAAAACAGCCCGGATGGGCAGAACAGACCCCGGATTTTTATTTTAACATTATAGCCGAAATGTCAAAAAAGGTTATCGAGAGAAATGCCGATAAGCTTGACCGCATAACAGCCGTATGTCTTACCTGCATACGTGACACGGTGCTTTGCCTCGACAAGGACAAACGTCCGCTGCGCGACATAATATTATGGCTCGACGAGCGTGAGGCCGACGAGGACGGACAGATTCCGGCAGCAAAACGCGCATTGTTTTCGCTTGTGGGAATGGGAGAATCGGTAGATATGATTTACCGAGCCTCTACCGGCAACTGGATTATGCAAAACGAGCCCGAAATATGGGCCAAAACAGACAAATACGTTATGCTGCCGTCATATCTCAACTATCTTTTGACGGGCGAGCTTAAGGATTCCGTGGCAAATATGATAGGTCACGTACCGTTTGATTACAAAAACCGCCGTTGGATGAAACCCGGTGCTCTCACGCGCTGCGTGTGCAATGTTCCGTCCGAAAAGCTCTGTGAGCTTGTTCCGTCGGGCGAGGTTATAGGTAAAATCACAAAAGATGCGTCCGAAAAAACGGGCATCCCAATGGGACTTCCGCTTATAGCAACCGGCTCCGATAAGGGCTGTGAAACCATCGGTATGTCCGTTGTAAAATCAAACCGAGCAGCAATTTCCTTCGGCACGACCTCAACCTTACAGATGGCGGTTAAAAAATATTTTGAACCGCAGCCTTATATGCCGGCGTATCCGGCTGTTCCGAACGATATGTTCAATCCCGAATTCGAGGTCTATCGCGGATTTTGGATGATTTCGTGGTTTATAGAGCAGTTTGCCGCGAAGGATAAGGTTGACGCCGCCGAGGAGGGCGTTTGCATAGAGCGTTATCTTGACGATAAAATCAAGGATATTGAGGCCGGCTCCGGCGGACTTATTTTACAGCCGTTTTGGACTCCGGGCATCACGAACCCGAATGCGAGCGGCGCAATTATAGGCTTTTCGGATTTCCATACGCGTTATCATTTGTATCGTGCCATAATAGAGGGCATCTGCTTAGAGCTGTACCACGGGCTCGTTAAAATGCAAAAACGCTCAAGCGTCACGGTAGATGAGCTTTTTGCCGGCGGAGGCGGCTCCAGCAGCCCTGTCGTATGTCAAATTGCCGCAGATGTGTTCGGCTTGCCCGTACACCGTATTCAGACTCACGAGGCGAGCGCAGTCGGCTGTGCCATGGTCGCGTTTATTTCACAGGGCGTTTACGGTAGCTATGAGGACGCCATAGAGCATATGGTACATAAAAAAGACGTATTTATTCCGAACGAGGAAAACCACCGAACCTATATGAAAATTTACGGCAAGGCGTATTCTCACCTTGCCTCAAGATTAAAGCCAATAGAAAAATACCTACATCATTTTCAAACAGGAGGACACTGATAATGAGTACAAAACCGTATAAGGGCTTTGAGCCTAAATGGATGCTTCAGAGAGCACCTGAGAACAGCTATCGTTCAATTTTCCGCTGGGGCGACCCCGACTTCTTCAAATATCCGAAGGAGAGCCTTTACAAATATGTTAAAAAACGCTGCAATCTCAAGGACGAGGAGTTTATGCAGTATAATGACGATTTGGGCCTTGACCCCGTAAATCTCGGCGAAGAGCACGCTCCGAAGATTGACAAAAAGCACGTAAAGGCCATTGCCGCAATAGTCGGCGAAAAGAACGTCTCACAGAGCGACTACGACCGCCTCGCCGTTTCCTACGGACAGACAATGTACGATCTTCTCAGAATGCGTCACCGTCGCTTTGACTCTCTTCCCGACCTCGTTGTTTTCCCGGAGACAAGCGAGCAGATTGAGAAAATCGTAGCCTACGTCACAAAGAATAAAATACCGCTCTATGTTTACGGCGGCGGCTCGTCGGTTACAAGAGGCGTTGAGCCCATTAACGGCGGCGTTTCTCTTGATATGCGCCGCAACTTCAACAAGGTCATTAAATTCAATGAGACCGACCAGACCATTACCGTTCAGGCAGGTATGTCCGGACCAAAGCTCGAGCAAACGCTTCAAAACGCTCAGAGCCTTTTCGGCGCAAAGCGTCCGTACACCTGCGGTCACTTCCCGCAGTCGTTTGAATATTCCTCCGTCGGCGGTTGGACCGTCACACGCGGTGCCGGTCAGAACAGCACCTATTACGGCACCATAGCCGATATAGTTGTTTCGCAGAAATACGCCACACCGATAGGTAAAATCGAGACAAGTCACTATCCGAGAGAGGCAACGGGACCGAATCTCAATCAGGTCATGATGGGCGGCGAGGGCACCTTCGGCGTTCTTACCGAGGTCACGCTCAAGTTTTTCCGCTGGATGCCCGAAAACAGAAAACGCTTTTCTTATATGTTCAAGGACTGGCCGACAGCTATGCGCGCCGCTCGTGAAATGATGCAGTGTGAGTGCGGCTTCTCCTCTGTTTTCCGTCTTTCAGACCCGGAGGAGACTTCATTAATGCTCCATCTTTACAACGTTGACGAAACGCCGCTTGAGCCTCTTCTTGATAAATTGGGCTACAAGGACTTTGAGCGCTGTCTCTTCCTCGGATTTACGGACGGCGAAAAGGGCTTCTCAAGAAACGTTGCTCATAACATAATGAAAATTGCCGTTAAGCACGGCGGAATCCCGATGACCGGCTACGTATGCAAGGGCTGGGAAAAGGGCCGCTTCAACGACCCGTATCTTCGCGATACACTCATGGATTTCGGCTTTATGATTGATACGCTTGAGTGCACGGTCAACTGGTCAAATATGGCTCGTGTTCACCGTGAGGTTCGTGAGGTTTGCCATAAGCTTCCGAACACAATCGTTACAACTCATATGTCGCATTGCTATCCGCAGGGCGCCAACCTCTACTTCATCTTTATGACTAAAATGCAGGACGAAGAGGAGTTCCGTGCTTATCACGCAACAATTCTCGACGCCATACAGAAGAGCGGAGCGGCCATCAGCCACCACCACGGTATCGGAAAGATGTTTGCCCCGTGGCTTGAGGGCTACCTCGGCGAAAAGGAATACGGCATAATCCGCACGCTTAAAAACTATTTTGACCCCGATTACCTTATGAATCCGGGCGGAACCATAGGCCTTGACCTTAAGCCCGAGGATAAAAAGTATTTACGTGAGCATACCGAGTATGTTGACGAACTCAAGGACTGAATAGGCTGTTGAAGCGCGGCTCAAAGCCGTAAAGCCAAGCATAAACACATAAATTAAGGCTTTCGTTTCAGGTGAGACGAAAGCCTTTTTATTGCCGTTCACAGAAAAGCTTACTTTTTGTATAAGCTTTCGGCATTTGCGGCTGTTGACTGTTTGCCGTCGTAATTATATAATAATTTATAACATAATTTCGCCGCATATGTGATATGCCGCACAAACAAAGAGGTTCATCATGACAGATAAAAGCTATTCAATTATTTTCAGCAGCCCGACAGGCAACACGAGGCTGCTCGCCGACGCCATTCGCGACGCGCTGCCGGAGGAAAACTGCAATTATTTCGGAGTGTGCGAAAACGCCGATACACAATCCGACATTTTATTTATAGGCTTTTGGACGGATAAGGGAACCGCCGACAAGGCGACCTTGGATTTGCTCGAAAAGCTGAAAAATAAAAGGATTTTTCTTTTCGGAACAGCGGGCTTCGGCGGAGACGAGGAGTACTTCAAAAAAATCCTCGCAAATACAAAAAAGAGCATTAGCGGCAGCAACATCACAGTCGGTGAGTATATGTGTCAGGGAAAAATGCCGCAAACGGTCAGGGAGCGCTATATCAAAATGAAAAGCCTGCCGAATCCCGCGCCGAATCTCGATATGCTGATTGAAAACTTTGACCGTGCTCTGTCTCATCCCGACGAAAACGATTTGAAAAGGCTGAGGCTCTCCGTGGAAAAGCTGTAATATTAAGCGACAGCGCGACCTACCCCGCTAAGCTGTGCCGCGTATCATATTACTATTGATTTATTGTAAAAATAATGATAAAATATTCAGCGTAGCACGTAAGCAGGTGTAGTTTAATGGCAGAACATCAGCTTCCCAAGCTGAATACGGGGGTTCGATTCCCCTCACCTGCTCCAAAAACGGCAAGTATCCTTTGATGCTTGTCGTTTTTTACTTTTTTACATTTTACTCTCGTCTCGCTTTTCTTTCGTCTACCCTCAGTCCGCTCGCGAACTCGCGTCCGGCTCCCTTTGAAGGGAGCCTATCAGAGTGCTTCGCCTTGTAAATAAAATCTATTAAAAAAGCTCCCCTTTGGGGAGCTTTTCGTTATTATTCGCCGCCGGTACGTCTGAAAAGGTCGTTAATGTGTCTGAAATAATTTTTGTCTATACCGTCTATTGTTTCCTCGGTGGTTCTGAACTGCCAGTTGCCGAACGCTCTGCCGGGAACATTCATACGCGCGTCCGAGCCGAAGCCGCACATATCCTGATAAGAAATGACGGCAAGCTTTGCCGAAGAGCGCCACACGGTTTCGATAATCTTGCGGCAGGACGGGCTGTAATATCCGCCGTCGCCCCAGTTATCGCCCGTAAATCCGCAGTAATCAAGCGCAAAGGCTCGCTCTTCGGGCGTTGCCTCCCAAAGCCACGCAAGCAGCGTTGTATTGTCGTGCGTGCCGACATATGCTACGGTATTCAGCGGATAGTTATGCGGCAGATGTGTGCTGTTTCCGCACGGGTCAAAGCCGAACTGTATTACACGCATACCGGGGAACCGAGTTTTATCAAGTAGCTGTGTGACGTCCTCGCCGAACACGCCGAGATCCTCTGCAATAATAGGAACGTCTCCCATTTCTTCCTTTACGGCGTCAAAAAATTTCATTCCGGGCCCCTTGACCCATTCGCCGTTTTTCGCCGTTTTTTCGTCCGCAGGAACAGCCCAATACGATGCAAATGCGCGAAAATGGTCAATTCTGACCGTATCATAAAGTCGAAAAGCGTCCTTTATGCGGCTGAGCCACCAGGCATAGCCCGTTTTTTCAAGCACATCCCAATTATAAAGCGGGTTGCCCCAAAGCTGACCGTCCTTTGAGAAGTAATCGGGCGGAACTCCCGAAACTCTGCGGCGCACAAAGCTGCGCTTGTCTATCTCAAAAAGCTCCGTATTGCTCCAAACATCGGCACTGTCGGTTGAGACATATATCGGCATATCGCCGAGTATTTTTACGCCGTTTTCGTTGGCAAACTGCTTTATGCGGTGCCATTGAGAAAAGGCAATATACTGCTCGAATTTATAAAAATCGGCTTCGTCTTTCAACTCGTCTCTATTTTTAAGCGCATTTTCGTACCGCGCGAATTTTTCATCCCACTCATACCACGGCTTGCCGCCGAATTTTTCCTTTGCGGCGCAAAACAGCGAATATGCTTCGCACCACGGGTTCTCCTCGCAGAATTTTTCAGTCTCCGCAGATACTTCGTTTTTCTTGTTTTGATACGCGATTTTTAAAAGCTCCCTGCGGCTTTTTGCGGCAAATTCGTAGTCCGCCGTGTAAGGCGAGCCGTAATATACGCTTCTTGCAAGGTCGTCTTCCGACACAAAGCCGTCATTTTTGAGCGTGTCCGGGTCAATCAGAAGCGGTGACAACGCAAATGCCGCCGGAGACGCATAAGGTGAGCCGTAAAAATCCGTAGGACAAAGCGGCAGCACCTGCCAATATGAAAACCCCATATCCTTGATACGGCGTATAAACCGTTTTGTCTCTTCGCCCATTACGCCGATTCCGTACTTTGACGGGAGCGACGTGATATGCATTAAAACTCCGCCGGCTCTTGTGTTAAGCATTATATAATTCCCCTTTTTTGAGCTTCGTCTTGATTTATGCCGCTTTGAGATACTCCTCAAGGCACAGGCCGCTCTTATTCATCGCCTTTGCAGCCTCTTTGCCGACATAACGCCAATGCCACGGCTGATAATTCATACCCGTTTTGTCAGTTTTATTTTCGGGATAGCGCAAAATAAAGCCGTAATCCTGCGCATTTTTTACAAGCCACGAAAACTCCTTTGTAGAGGCAAAATCGGAGCTTGCACTCACAATATCCATTGACAGACCGAGATTTTGCTCGGAATATCCGCCCGGCAAAATAAACGTGCGCGCCTTTGCGGCGGCGTCGTCATCGGACAAGCCCTGATTTTTATAATAACTCACCTTTCGGTTGTAATTATCGTTTTGACGTGAAACCGAGCAATACCCTGCATACGGAGTTAAAACGCAGCCGTCCTTCTTTGCGGCGTCGTACATCTCTTGATACGCTTTAACAACTCTCGAATCAAGCTGCACGCTGCTTCCGCTTATCGCGTTTGCAAGCGACGGCACATATCCGTCAGGCAGCTTATGCCCTGCGTTAACAAGCGTGAGCTCCCAATTGCCCGAGTTCG
>UMDN01049095.1_pt1 | contig 14547 bp, 9 predicted proteins | sample 1964491 | NCBI WGS metagenome assembly UMDN01 (sample SAMEA4835994, study PRJEB28245) | human gut metagenome | biome: gut microbiome; material: fecal sample | place: Denmark | collected 2008 | reverse complement strand
CCGCCAGCCTGCTGGGCAATGTTGCCTGATTTCAGCACCAATGCCGGCCCGGTTGTCTTCCATGTGCCTTTGAGCTCGGCTACGGTCACTGTTTTGTTTTGTGCCACGGTCTCTTTTACCACATCTCCAAGACCGTTTAATAAATCTTTCAAATCCCGGGCTTCGGCAGATGCCATGCAAACTGCTGTCATTGCCAAGCCGCAAACAAAAATCTTTGCTACTTTTTTCATCATAAATATGTTTTGCTCATACAAAGTTAGTCATGGGATGACAAAACCGGACAAAAAAATCGAAATAATAACAATCTTTATCGAAATTCTCGGCGAAGATGAGTAACTTTGCACATCTTATATAGAAATTGAAAATTATTGACAATATGAACGAATTAGCGTCGAAGTACAGCCCTGAGGAAGTAGAGGGAAAATGGTACGAATATTGGCTGAAACACGACTTGTTTAAGTCGACTCCCGACAGCCGGGAGCCGTATACAATCGTTATCCCGCCGCCAAATGTCACTGGTGTGCTCCATATGGGACACATGCTCAACAATACAATCCAAGACATCCTTATCCGCCGCGCGCGGATGGAGGGCAAGAACGCTCTCTGGGTGCCGGGAACCGACCATGCGTCGATTGCAACGGAGGCGAAGGTGGTGGCGCGTCTTGCTTCGAAAGGTATAAAGAAGACCGACCTTACACGCGATGAGTTTCTTAAACATGCGTGGGAATGGAAAGAGGAGCATGGCGGCATCATCCTTGAGCAGCTAAAGAAACTTGGCGCTTCGTGCGACTGGAGCCGCACGGCGTTTACGATGGACGAGGTGCGCTCGAAGAGTGTGCTTCACGTGTTTGTCGACCTTTTCAACAAAGGCTTGATTTACCGTGGCGTGCGTATGGTCAATTGGGATCCTGCGGCGCAGACAGCTCTCAGCGACGAGGAGGTGGTCTACAAGGAAGAGCATGGCAAGCTCTACTACCTGCGTTATAAAATCGTGGGTGAGGACGGCTATGCAATTGTTGCCACAACACGTCCGGAAACGATTATGGGCGACACGGCGATGTGTATCAATCCCAACGACCCGAAAAACGCCCATCTTAAAGGCAAACGTGTGATTGTGCCTCTCGTTGGACGTGAAATCCCTGTGATTGAGGATGACTATGTCGATGTTGAGTTCGGTACGGGTTGCTTGAAAGTGACTCCTGCTCACGATGTCAACGACTATATGCTCGGCGAGAAACACAACTTGAAGAGCATCGACATCTTCAACGACAACGGAACAATCAGCGAGGCTGCCGGACTTTATGTGGGTATGGACCGCTTTGCGGTGCGCGAGCAGATTGAGAAAGATCTCGCCGAGGCAGGGTTGCTCGAGAAGGTTGAGGCTTACACCAATAAGGTGGGCCACTCAGAACGCACAAACTCTGTAATCGAGCCGAAACTGTCGATGCAGTGGTTCCTTAAGATGGACGCGCTTGCAAAGCCGGCTCTTGATGCTGTGATGCAGGACGACATCAAGTTCCATCCGTCAAAGTTCAAGAACGTTTACCGTCATTGGATGACCAATATCAAGGATTGGTGTATCTCTCGCCAATTGTGGTGGGGACACCGCATCCCGGCATATTTCTTGCCGGAGGGCGGATATGTGGTTGCCGAGACAGTCGAGGAGGCTTTGCGCCTTGCTCAGGAAAAGACAGGCAACAAAGAGCTTAAGATTGAAGACCTGCGTCAGGATGAGGACGTGCTCGACACTTGGTTCTCGTCTTGGTTGTGGCCGATTTCTTTGTTCAACGGAATCCTTGATCCTGACAATGAGGAAATAAAATACTATTATCCAACAGCCGACCTCGTTACCGGTCCGGATATCATCTTCTTCTGGGTGGCACGTATGATTATGGCTGGCTACGAATACAAGAACGATATGCCGTTCCGCAATGTGTATTTCACAGGTATCGTGCGCGACAAGTTGGGACGTAAGATGTCGAAATCGCTTGGCAACTCGCCTGACCCGTTGATGCTTATCGAGAAGTTCGGCGCCGACGGAGTGCGCATGGGCTTGATGCTTGCAGCGCCTGCCGGAAACGACATTCTGTATGATGACTCTCTTTGTGAGCAGGGACGCAACTTCAACAACAAGATTTGGAATGCTTTCCGCCTTGTGAAAGGATGGGAGGTTGCCGACATCGAGCAGCCGGAGTATGCCAAAACTGCTGTGAAATGGTTTGAGGCAGTGCTCAACAAAACGCTTGCCGAGGTCGACGACTTGTTTGGCAAGTTCCGCTTGTCGGAGGCGTTGATGGCTGTCTACAAACTGTTCTGGGACGAATTCTCTTCGTGGTATCTTGAAATGGTGAAGCCAGCCTATGGAAAGCCTGTCGACCGTGCCACTTATGAGGCTACTCTCGGATTTTTCGATGCGTTGCTCCGTCTGTTGCACCCGTTCATGCCGTTTATCACCGAAGAACTTTGGCAACACATCGCCGAACGCAAAGACGGCGAGAGCGTAATGACAGCATTGTTGCCTAAGGCTGGCGCGTTCAGCGAGCAGACGATCGCTGATATGGACGTTGCAAAGGACATCATCGCCGGTATCCGCACTGTGCGCTTGCAGAAAAACATTCCTAACAAGGAAGAACTTGAGTTGCAGGTGATGGGTGAGGGCAATGTGCCGGTAGAATCGATCATCAAGAAGCTTGCAAATCTGTCGGCAGTCGCAAATGTGTCGGAAAAAGATGCCACTGCAGCGGCGTTTATGGTAGGCACAACGGAATATGCCGTGCCTCTTGGCAACAACATCAACGTTGAGGAAGAACTGAAGAAGCTTGAGGCTGACCTTAAGTATCAGGAAGGATTCCTCCAGAGCGTGTTGAAGAAACTCAGCAACGAGAAATTCGTAAACAACGCTCCTGCCAAGGTTATCGAAATGGAACGTAAAAAGCAAGCCGACGCTGAGGCGAAGATTGCAACCCTCAAGGAAAGCATCGCCGCCCTGCAAGGCAAGTAAGAAAATATACTTATAAATAAAAAGAAGGCGCATTCTGTTGAAGAATGCGCCTTCTCTGCATATAGGCTGTACTGAAGGGTTTTAAATTTACCGTTGAAAATGAATGACAACTTCCAAATTGGCATACGAAGCGGCGTTTCCTGACGGCTTTGTGACGTCGGTCAATTATGTCGTTCCAGAAGAGCTGAGCGACATTGCCGAGAAACTGGAGGCTCTTGATGTAGAAGATGAGGATGCAGTGGCAGAGGTTCGGGCAGAAATTAAGGGAATAAAAGCTGGCGATTACACGTTTCGGTTTACCGTGGAGGACGGTTGTGAAAATTTCCCTACTGACGAGGCGGAGGTGCCTTTGCCGTTGACGGCGGCGGAGGCAATTCTTTATGGCGAATATCCAATCGAAGAAGTGTTTTCCGACTTATGCAATGAGCCGCTTGGCGAAGATTTTATCAATGACCTGGCAGAAGAAAAGATTTTTGCGATGAATATATGTCAATTATAGTTGCGGAGGCAGTTGCAACGAACTTGACTATTATTTTGATGCATGGAAATATATCATTGACCACATTATTTCATGTCAGATAACAGAGTCCACGCTCGATTCATGGCTTGAATATTTTGACGAGTGCTATTATCAAGAGGAAACAACCGTCGAGAAATGGCACAAAACTAATTGAAAATGGAGAAATTTCCATAAAATGCACAGACCATTTGCAGACATGCTGGACCACAGTCTGTGCTTTCCATTTGCCAACAAAGTTTAATCTTTCCCAAAATAAAAATTTAATAGTTGATATCTACCCCTCTTTCCACTCCGTCATTATTCAATGTGCGATTCACCTTCTTCTGCCTCTTGCCAAAGTCAAATCTGTAGGTTACTCCCAGCAATACCATATTTGCGTTATTTCTGATATTCTGAATGTATTTTTCGGGATGAACTTCTGAAATGGTAATTTTTTCAATTGTACTTCCTCGTTTTGTAAACAAGTTTACTCCCGTCGCAGAGAAATACCAGTTCTTATAATTGTACTGAAGTGTTATTGTATTCCAACGCTCAGCTGTGCTAAATATATTCCCAGATAAGTTATATCGTGGTTTGATTTCATAATTTGCTGACACCAGCCAATTTCCGAACGTAAGGTTCCCATTTATTGATGCATATATGCGATTTTTGGAGTAGTGTTCATTTTCTAATTTGATATGATAATTATCCCACCCTAATTTGCCCCAAAATGTGGCAAATCCAAACAGATTTTGTACTGCCAAATTTAATTCAAGGTTTACTAAGTCATCATGATTTCCGTTTATTGGTCTACTTATGAATTTGTCATAATATGGACTTGAATGATCACTTATGTAATTATATACATAATAAATTGGATCAAAGGTTCTGCTATGAGCCGCCCATAAAGAACCAGTAAATTTTTTAATTGAATACCTTATGTATATTCTATTGCGAAGATACTCGGAGGGTTTTAAGTCGGGATTTCCCTGACGCACCGATATGTCATCAATGGTTTGAATCATACTTGATTGTTGTGAGATAGAAGGCATCGACGGATCAAACATTAATAAATAATTTAATGTCACATAATGAGAAAGCGGGTAATTCATATTAACATTAGTTTTCAGCCTAACGGCATTTACTATATATGAATTATTGTCGCTTTTATTATAAACGCCATTTGCACTTAATGAATATCTCAACTTACTTATTCTTCCTGAAACTTGACCATATACTGATAATCTGTTTTGAGTAATCTTATCACATTCTCTTATAACATTTTCTGTTTGCTCATTTTGAGTACTGTTATAATATTCCTGCACACCGAAGTTGGCTGTTAGGTAACTGAATGTTTTTGAATACATCAACTCAAAGCCCGCACGCCAAGACTTATTTGCTGTAAATGTTGTTGTATTGACATTTTTTGATATAAAATCGTCATAAACATTTATATAATCTCGTTCATAATCGCCAGAAGAATATCTGCCATAAACATTTGCTTCGATATATTGCGTATTATCAAACTGCTTTCTAAAAAACAAGTCTATATTTGGAGATTTAAAATCATTGTTTCGGTGTGTTAGATTTGTATATTTCATTATCTCGTTTTTATAAGACTGTATGTTCCTCGAGTTGTCATCCAATTTTGTGCTTTGGGTTGCCAAACCCAATTGAGCCATAAAAACAGTATTCGGATTATACATATAAGTATAGCCAAGATTCAATACGTTGATTAGAGTATTAAATTCTGCCGGCATTCCTATCTGTTTTCTTGCAATTTTTTCATCACGACCGATAAAATCGCTTTCAGAACTAATTTCTCGTTTATCATAATCTCGCCAATTTACATTATAGTTCAAATCCCATTCCGATTTCTTGCTGTGATAGTTTGCCCCAATATTTCCATTAATACACCCTGTTGTAATAGCTGAGCTCAAATTACTTGCTACAGAGCCTCCATCTTCACGAGGTTTTAATAATACATTAATTATCTGTCTATTTTCGTATCTGACATCCGGGTTGTCATGGTATTCTATTCTTAAAACTTCTTGTGGGTTCAAAGATAAGAATTGATTTAAACTACTGGGTTTCCCATTGATTTTAAATACAGGGGTTTTGTCATCGACCTTTACGCTCTGTAATGTTTCATTCACAACAAGGCCAGGCATTTTATATTGCAAAATATTTAGCAATGACAATCCATTTGATGACTGTGTTATTTCTCCGGAAGATGGTATTATGATATATCGATCTGGCTTTTGTATTACTGATTGTGCTGTAACCGTCACTTCATCTAAATTGACGACTTGTGTATTTAGCCTAATTATGCCTAAATCAACAAACTCGTTATCAGTGCCCGCCACATTTATATAGATTGGACAATGTCCTTCTTTGCTGATTTCTATTAACAGGGTTGAATCCATTATATTAACAGACGAAAATTGCCCCATAGGGTCTGTTTCAACACCAACTTTTACTTGGTTAGCGCTATTGCGCCCAATTATGACAGCTTTTCTTAGAGGTATTTCTGACTCATCGACAACAGTTCCCTTTATCACATAAGCATTCAAGCTTAATGCTTGCAATAGGAACATAGCCACTGCCACACACAATTTATAATATTTGCTCATTTTTTATTATTTGACATTATGCTATCATTAATTGTAGGAAGATCTTATGCCCACATTCAGTGGCTTTGCGGGATTGCGCCATTCATGAGGCTTGTCGTTCATCACAATGCGCCAGTTCACAAATGGATACTGCAATATAAAGTCTTGTAATTCCAGAGATTCTTCGGGCGTGTCGAGAACAATCACTACCTCTATGCCGTTACGCTCAAGATATTTTCTGTTTTTGGGGAACACGCTCTTAAACTCTCTCATCTTCCTGTAGAAAGGGATTACCACGCTTAAGTCAAAATTGTGGTAGAATGGCTCTGTGGTTTTTAAAGTAACGGGCATTGAAAGAAAATGTTAGTGTTTGCAATGTTACGAATTATTTATTTCATAGCAAAATTTAGCAACAATTTTTTTATAACGACCGCAAAATCAGTAAACCACTACTCTCAACCGGCAACTGCAAAATTATTAATTTGTCGGAAGAAAACATCCTTTGGGGTCTCAAATTTTAGTTTTTTTACGGTGCCTGCGGTTGATTTTGTGCTGTTACCTTTTGCGCGACTTAATATCGGATTGGGGAGGGGCTGTGGGTTTGTGAAGCCCCATCCCCAATCCGCCATTAAGTCTCGAGCGTCAAAAATGTGGTGGCTATTCAGTACGAAAATTTTGCACTTCGTTATTGAATCTCGGAAGTATTTCCAAGAGAAGGTTTTCGAAAGTTTTGCTTACCTTTGCAGATGAACTTTTGATAGCATCTCTGCAGATTTCCGTATATTGGTTGAGTGGTTCTGATGTCATATAACTTTAATGTTGGGGAACTATAAAGTTACTGATAATCAGTTGTTTAATCAAATTTTATTAGTTGTATTGTATTAAATAGCTCCCTAATTTTCAAACGATTATATTAGAATTAATAGAGTATTGTTAAAAAAAGGAAATAAAAATATGGGCATGGCCAACCATCACGGTTGTTCATACCCATTAATGTCGATTATTATTTATTCAATGACAATAATTAATCCCGTCTATTTCAGTTTTCTGTAACCGTAAGCCGCGTTATTTCCCAACTGCTCTTCGATACGGATAAGTTGGTTATACTTAGCCATACGGTCGGTGCGGCTCATCGAACCGGTCTTGATTTGACCAGAGTTTGTAGCCACAGCGATATCAGCGATGGTTGTGTCCTCTGTTTCACCAGAACGGTGTGATGTAACAGTTGTGTAGCCATGACGATGAGCCATCTCTATAGCATCCAAAGTCTCAGTAAGCGAGCCAATCTGGTTCACCTTGATAAGTATGGAGTTAGCAGCACCCATTCTGATGCCCTTCTCCAAGAACTTCACGTTGGTAACAAAGAGGTCGTCGCCGACCAACTGGCAACGGTCACCGATGGCAGACGTAAGCTTCACCCAGTTGTCCCAATCGTTCTCATCAAGACCGTCCTCGATGGAATCGATAGGATATTTGGTAATCAGTTCTTCCAAGTACTTTATCTGCTCTGCAGCCGTGAGCTTCTTGCCGTTAGGATCCTTTTTCTTACCGTCCTTCAGCTGTCGATAATCATAATACCACTCACCGTTCTCCTGAACAGCAAACTCGCTGGCAGCGCAGTCCATGGCTATCTTGACATCCTTTCCCGGCTCATAACCGGCATCCTTGATTGCCTGGCAGATGCTCTCAAGCGCATCCTCTATGCCATTAAGCGCAGGAGCGAAACCGCCCTCGTCGCCGACGGCAGTAGAAAGGCCGCGACTCTTCAGGAGCTTTGCCAAGGCATGGAACACCTCTGCACCCATACGGATGGCCTCCTTCTCATTAGGAGCGCCCACAGGACGAATCATAAACTCCTGGAAAGCGATGGGCGCATCAGAGTGAGCACCACCGTTGATGATGTTCATCATAGGAACGGGGAGGGTGTAAGTGTTGCAGCCACCGATATAGCGATACAACGGGATATGGAGATACTCGGCTGCTGCATGAGCCACAGCAAGCGATACGCCAAGAATAGCATTGGCACCCAAGTTTGACTTGGTCTTAGTGCCATCCAGCTCCAACATCTTATTGTCGACAGCACGCTGCTCCAAGGCTGAGAAACCGACCAAAGCCGGTGCAATCACGTTATTCACATTCTCTACTGCCTTTAATACACCCTTGCCACAATAGCGGCTCTTGTCGCCATCACGAAGCTCCAAAGCCTCATTCTCACCTGTTGAGGCACCAGACGGAACTGATGCACGGCCAGCAACGCCAGACTTTAATGAAACCTCAACCTCTACTGTAGGATTGCCACGAGAATCCAAGATTTCTCTTGCATGAACTTTTTCGATAATCATAATACAATAATATATTTAACTTTATAAAACTTTATATAAACCGCATGAACACAACACGGGGCGCATAAATACGATTTATTTACGGGTGTAAAAATAGTAATCATAAGGGAAACCACCAAATTCAGAGCATCCTCAAAAATAGGTATTTAGCAGAAAATACCTATATGTAAGTATGATATTGCATAACGATGAATATAGTTTTCTTACGGGATTAAACTTTCAGGCATGATCTGCGTCTAACACATAGATGATGTTTAGAACATCTATCATAACTTAGATATTGTTTGTTTCTAGAAATATTTTGCTTATGAAACGTAACAAAATACATCATGTAGCCGTGATTTGCTCTGACTATGAGCAGTCTAAGCTGTTCTATACAGAAGTGCTGGGCTTGAAGATCGTGAGCTAACATTATCGTGAGAAACGCCAATTATGGAAGGCAGATTGCTGGATGGGCGACACATACGTAGTGGAGCTGTTCTCCTTTCCCAATCCTCCTGCACGCCTTCCAATCCTGAAGCAGCCGGTCTGCGCCACCTCGCTTTTGAGGTGAACAATCTCGCATCAGCTGTCAGCGAGCTCGACAGTAAGGGCGTAAAGCACGAGCCGATACGCACGGACGAATATACGGACAGATGGTTGCTCGGGATGGAGACGCAAGAGCATGAATACTAAACACTTTGGCGAAGACATCACTTTTAGGTATTGCCCGACTCACAACGAAATTGTATCTTTACATCGTAACTAACAGATAAAAGATTATGACAGGAATGACAACAACAATAATCATTGGACTTCTGATTCCGCTATTGGGAACGATGCTTGGTTCGGCTTTCGTCTTCATGATGAAAGACGAGATGTCTGCGCGATTGCAAAAGTCGTTATTGGGCTTTGCCTCTGGAGTGATGGTAGCAGCGTCCGTATGGTCGTTGCTCATTCCCGCTATGGAGATGAAGGCTGACAGCGGCGCATGGTCGGTAGTGCCGGCAGCTGTGGGATTCATTATGGGCGTAGGTTTCCTGCTGCTTATTGACGAGCTGACACCCCACCTCCATATCGGAACCGACGAGCCTGAGGGCATACGCTCACACCTGTCAAAGACAGCTATGCTTGCACTTGCCGTAACCATCCACAATCTACCCGAAGGAATGGCTGTAGGCGTGGTGTTTGCAGGAGCCGAAAACGGCGCTTCGCATATCTCGTTAGCCGGAGCCATTTCTGTGTCATTGGGCATTGCCATTCAGAACATTCCCGAAGGCGCTATCATCTCAATGCCCATGCGTGCGGCAGGCAACAGCCGATGGAAGTCCTTCGTGTTAGGATCGCTGAGCGGAGTGGTGGAGCCTATAGGAGCCATAGCCGTTCTGCTGCTTGCCTCACTCATTATGCCCGCCCTCCCCTACATGCTCGCCTTTGCAGCAGGAGCCATGTTCTACGTAGTGGTGGAAGAACTGATACCTGAAGCCTCAAGCGGCCAACACAGCAATCTCAGCACCATCGGCTTCGCCATAGGTTTCGTGCTGATGATGGTGCTGGATGTTGTGATGGGGTAATCTCTACATTTAGTTTATGCTTCTCTGTGAATGACATTTTCCTTCATCATCACCTTTGCCACATTCTGTGATGCGAATGATGCATTGTAGGAAAAGTCCAACTGGTTCTTGTGTCTTGCCTGGCAATGCATAAGGCTGGTATACTGCTTTGCATCGCGAAAACAAAACTCTATTTGGAATCTTGAGCGATATGTGCGCAACACATCCTCACCCGACATGGATGTCTTTGTTGAGAAGAAAAGCTTGTGTTTTCCGTTCGGCATAATCCAAACGACAAGACGCACTTTCTGCTTCAATGCCTTTGAATAGGCTATGTGTGTGTAGGCTGTGCCTTCAAGTCCTTCAATATGCAGCTCAACCATGCGTGTGAGGTCAAGTTTCTTGTAATCGATTTTTCCGTCAAGTGTCTTGGGGCGTCCCGGTTTGTGGGACCGAGGTCCCGACATCGACAAGGGCCAGTCCCATGATTTCAAGTCCATGCTTCATGGAACTTGCACAACCTGACCAGAAAGTACCGATATGCGGAGTCTTCTTGCCCGACTTGCTGATGTAGCTCGGATCGATAGCTATAGCCAATAGACCAACCATATTCAAGAAACGTCGGCATAGGGCAAGGTTGAATTCCAACCAGTCTATGCATTTCTATCGGAAGGCAGACTATTCGTATAGTAGTGACAACTGGTCGACGGTCAGTTCCGCGCCGGTCGACACTGCAGTCTCCAGATAGTCGGAAGTCTTGATGTTGCGCGACTCCTCTTCGATTGAATAGGAAGCGTGGTTTGACGATGCCACCATCAGTTTCAGGCGCGTTGCGCGCTTGTTGCGTATTGTGTAGACCACAGGCACATTGAAGCGCGTGAACGATGTTGATGGTTTCAGATAGCCCACACCACGGCCAATTTCCACTTCTTTCCCGTCCTCGTCGTTGACAAGCGAGATGACCACAAGCCCTGTTTCCGAGGTGTCGTGATAGTCCTGCACGAATGTGTATATGCCGCTGACGGCGGTTGGACGGGAACGGAAGGCTATGCCTTCATTATATGTCTCCAAGCCGGATTTGTCGACCGAGTAACTGCCGAGAAACAGTTTGCCGGCAGAGCGGTTTGCCAGGTCGGGAGCATAGGAGCTGTAGTACTGCCTGTCGGTGCGAGCGTCGCGCGCCGGTTCTACTCCGTGCCAGCTCCATGCGGCGTTGCGCAGCCGCACGGCCCATTGCCCGGAGCCAGTTGACGGAATGATTTCTGTTGTAGGCACTTGGAACCATGTGTTTGAGGTTGAGGCAAACTTCGCGCACGTTTTTTTGTTTACGCTTGCCCACTTCTTTGGTTCGCTGACGATGATGTCGGCTTTGTTGTAGATTGGCATCCAGCTCGACAGGTTGGAATATTTGCCGCCACAGTTCACGTGCTTCATTCTGATGGTTTCGTCAATGTCTTCAAAGTCGGCGTTGGGCAGTTCGAGAGCCGACTCTGTCGTCACTCCGAACCCATGGGAGTCGTTGCTGCCTGAGATTACGGCGATTTCGTAGGATGTAGATGGGGTGAGCGTTTTTACCGTGACGCGGCGGTCGGCCACGTTGCGTTCGGTCACGGCAGGATGCCATCCGCCTCCGTTTGGTTTCACAAGGACGCTGATATAAGGAACAACTTCGCTAAGGTCGTCGCCCTCGAACATCAGGTCGACTTGCGACGACCAGATGTTTTCTTGGCTGCACATCACTTTATATTCGGGCACGTCGCGCTCCACGGCGACAGGCTCCGTGTATTTCAGGCCGTCGTTGTAAGAGGCTCTCACGAGAGTAGCACTTATGCCAGGAGCGAGAGGCAGGGTAGCGGTGTATCTGCCCACGGCTACGCGTTTGACGTTTGCGGTTGTCACTTCTTGCCATTGGTCAAGGCTTGACGGACCTTTCGTTTCAAAAGTTAGTTTGTCGGTAGGCAGGTCGCCGCTGCATTCAATCTCCAGTGCGACTTTGTCGGCGGAAGGGCGTATGGCGGCGGGCTGTATCAATGCGATTTTTACTGGGCGTATCTCCACTGTCAGCACCATTGGCGACAGCGCTACGCGTCCAGCCTCGTCGCGTGCCTGCAGAATGATTTTGTGCACGGTGGCAGCCCCGCTTTCGGAAGCGTGCATCCGGGCCACGATTGCCGACAGGTCGAGCGATGCGTTTGTCGCCCCCTTTTCAAGCCCTGTGGCAGTGATGCCCTGCGACGCAAGGGTGGCGGCGTCGGTGGCGGCAATGTCGGTCTCGGCAGTCCAGTAGTTGTCATCCATATTGTTGGATATGACTGTAAGATACAGATTTCTCAATCCTCCAGCCACGTTGATGTCAACACCGAGCCGTTTGTCCGGACTGTTGTATTCGAGCATGCTGTAGCTGTTGTCGTTGTCGAAGCCCACGGCAGTGATAGTAGGCGACTGGGTGGAGAACAGAGCGTCGTCGACCGTCAGCCGGTAAGGCGTAGATGCCGTGTGTTCATCGTACACGCATGTCAGGTTGTTGCCGTCGGCATTGAAGCGGAATTGGTGGTGTGTTGCGGCATCGGCGGCGAAAGCATCGAATGGCTGCAGAGCCACTTTGCGTCCCGAAACGTCGGAGATGGCAAGCTCGCAGCGCATGTTGCCGGGACGCAGACAGGCTGTCCGCTTTTCGCTGGTCGTGAAGTCCACATATTCTCCGGATGCAGTCTTTGTGCGCATTATGATGTTGTCCGCCAAATTTTTAGCCGCATCGGTAAACGAAACCGACACAAGGGTCTGAGCCACACCGCATTTTATGTCGACCGTGGTTTCTTCATCCTCTTTCACGCAGTTTGGTTGTTCGGCAAAAAATGTCGGGGCAATGAATCCCTCTTGATCCTTGTCGCCGTAGCTGGCGGAAAAGATATATTCACCCACAGGCAATTTCTGCGATCCGCTCTCGAATTTGGCAAGAGAAGCCCACGACTTCACCGTCGCCGTGCGGCAATTCATGGCAGAGAGAGCCAAAGCGTCGGCAGAAGGGGCATCAACGTCGATGCCAGCCGCTCCCGCCACAGGAGTGACGGAGGGGTCGACCGACAGCAGAAACCGCACGTTGCCGTATCCGGTCACCAATGGGTTTGGGTCGTTGCTGCATGCCGCAAGCAGCAGGCATATTGTCGCTTGTAAAAAAACTTTCTTAATCATAGACGCAAATTTAATGTTTTCTTTCTATTGCCGAAAGCGAATGTGGGGTTACGGAACAATTTATGGAGCGTTTAGACTAAAATTTGCATATTCCGGCGATGCGTTGTAACTTCGTGGGCAAATCAACAAACAAACATATCTTATTCGAATGAAGAAAAAAATTTTGACGGCTTTGTGCGCGGCGGTGTTGACGCTGCCGATGGCGCATGCCGAAAATCCGAAACAAGAATTCCGTGGAGCATGGATCCACACAGTGCATCAGAGCCAATATGCCAAAATGACAACAGATGAGACAAAGGCATACCTCTGCGACCAACTCGACAAACTTAAAGCCGCAGGCTGCAACGCCGTGCTTTTCCAGGTGCGTCCGAGCGCCGACGCCTTCTATCCGTCGGAACTGGAGCCGTGGAGCCGTTTCCTGACTGGCACTGCCGGCAAGGCCCCGTCGCCTTATTGGGACCCGCTGCAGTTTATGATTGAGGAATCTCATGCGCGCGGCATGGAGCTTCACGCATGGCTTAACCCGTATCGTGTGACGACATCGAAAAATGAGAAATTGCCAAAGAACCACATCTATTACAAGCATCCCGAGCGTTTCGTCGCTTACGACGGCAAACTTTATTTCGATCCAGGCTTGCCTGAAAACCGCAGTTTTATTGAGAGTGTGGTCAAAGACTTGATTACGCGCTACGACTTTGACGCCATCCATATGGACGACTATTTCTATCCTTATCCTGTGGATGGATTGGATTTCCCCGACAGCAAGTCGTATAAGAAATATGGAGAGGGGATGGACCGCGGCGACTGGCGCCGTCATAATGTCGACTTGCTCATCGAGGGATTGCACGAGGTGATTGAGGCGCAGAAGCCGTGGGTGCGTTTAGGCATAAGTCCGTTCGGAATCTGGCGCAACAAGTCGAGCGACCCGCGTGGCAGCGATACAAACGGATTTCAAAACTACGACGGCCTCTATGCCGACGTGTTGCTTTGGACGGAAAAAGGATGGGTGGACTATATGCTTCCCCAGCTTTACTGGACGCTTGAGAGGAAGGTGGCCTCGTCGGAGAAACTGGCGTATTGGTGGAACGACAACGCCAACGGTCGCCACATGTATATCGGACAAAACGTGAAGACTACGATGGACACTCCCGACCTTGCCCCGTCGACCGACCCTACGCAACTCGATCACAAAATCCGCCTGTCGCGTGAGCTGCCCAATATTCAGGGTAACTGCTGGTGGCCTGGGTATATGATCACAGCCAACTATAAGGGCGTGGCCGACTCTCTTGCCATGAATCAGCAGCGCACAGTGGCTCTTGTGCCCAACTATCCGTGGATCGACGACGTGAAGCCCGGCGAGGTCACTTCG
>UMDN01052606.1_pt1 | contig 14622 bp, 9 predicted proteins | sample 1964491 | NCBI WGS metagenome assembly UMDN01 (sample SAMEA4835994, study PRJEB28245) | human gut metagenome | biome: gut microbiome; material: fecal sample | place: Denmark | collected 2008 | reverse complement strand
CAGCCCCCACCTAGCCTCCCCCGTAGGGGAGGGACGGATACCATTGCAAGTAATATTATCGTCAGTAGTAGTAGTCTGATTATCAATGGCTTATCAATGGCAATAGTAACTGTCCCTCCCCTTCGGGGGAGGATAGGTGGGGGCTGATATGATTGGCTGAAATCAGTTGCAGAGTAACTTGTCCCTTCCCTTTGGGAAGGTTAGGATGGGTTTGGCTGACATCATTGGCAGAACAACATCATAACATCAATCAAGATACCATAACCGTATGAAACTGGACACCGGAATTTTCCTTTTCGATACTTTTGCGCGAAATTATCCATACCGGTAAACTGAAACATTACGATAATACACTAAACGGCCTTCTGCCATTTAATGTAGTATTCTACCCACAAAACGGTAATCTGAACATTCAATGTAATATAAAAAAATAAATTCCCATGAGAAACACCACAACGAGAATCGCAAGAGAGCGAAAGACAAGATCGAGGAGAGGCAGAAAAGCTGTACGCTCCTACCCCATCGCGGCATCACGCAACGATGACCGCATACTGAAACTGCGCATGGACCACGGTATTGAGGGCTATGCCGTGTATCACATGCTGATAGAGAAGATTGCCGAGTCTGACAGGTGCGAATATGCAATAGACGACTACAAGGTGTTGGCATTCGACTTCCGTGTGGACGAGCAACTGGTGAAATGTGTGGCGGAGGACTACCACCTCTTCTGCTTCAACGACGGACGCCTGTCTCTCAACCCCAGCGACATGCCTGATGATGCCGGTGAGGAGGACTGCGAGGAGGACGGAGGTGACTGTCTGACAACCACAGAAAGCCCATATACAGGCACTTCCGCAACGGTTTCTGCACAAAAGAAAGAAAAAGAAAATCTCCCCCTGCACCCCCTAAAAGAAAAAGAAAAAGATAAAGAAAAAGAAAGAGCAGAAGAGAAGAGAAAATCTCTCGCTGAAGACAACGGCGGAGAGGATGACAGTAAGTTGACGACCACTGAAAACAAGTCATCTGACTCTCCTGACAAGGGAGAAAAGGACAGTGACAAGAGTGATAACGACAGTGACAAGAGCTCTGGAACGGAGAAACCGACAAATGCAGAGAATGTGGAAGCAACGGGAGCTAATGAGAATGACGGTTCTGTCGTCACTACCAGTTCGCACAGTAAAGGAAGTACACCATCGGCAGCAGGCAGCAAAGAAGCGCGCATCGAGAGCTTTCTGGCATATTTCAGCAACTACTGGAACAGTGTGCTGACATCCACGAACAGTAGGCTGCGCCCCATCAGGGTGGTAAACGGCGAGAGACGCAAGAGGCTCGTCAGGCTCCGCCAGAACTACACCGATGAGGAAATCAGCCGCTTCGTGTTCCGCGCCGCCAACTCGCCATATCTAAATGCCCGCGACGGACGGTTGCGACAGCCTGCCGACCTGAACTGGATGCTGTCTACCGACGACCGCATAGTGAAGATCATAGAGGGGAACATGTAGGGTGCCTTTATGTTAAAATCGTGTTAAAACGTCGTTTATTCCGCCGCCAACCCTCATTTCACACCCTTCGTAGCGGAATAAACGCTGTTTTTTGCAGGAATTTGCAAAATATCGCTATCTTTGCAAAAAGAAAAAAGGCAAGACTATGTGTGACATCATCGGAAGAAAAAAGGAAATAGCAGAGCTCAGACGATACTACGACAGTGGCAGGGCTGAATTCGTGGCAGTATATGGCCGCAGGCGTGTTGGAAAGACATTCCTCGTAAACGAGGTGTTCCACGACGACATGGTGTTCCACCACACGGGATTGTCGCCATACGACAGGCAACGCAAAGTGACGCTGAAAGCCCAGTTGCAGAACTTCTATTTCTCGCTCATCCGCCACGGTATGGAGAATATAGCCCAGCCGAAATCGTGGATGGAGGCGTTCTTCCTGCTGGAGAGATTCCTTGACACTTGCGACAACGGAAGCAGGCAGGTGGTATTCATAGACGAACTGCCATGGATGGACACCGCACGGTCGGGATTCCTGACTGCCCTGGAGGCGTTTTGGAACGGATGGGGAAACATGCGCCACAATCTGCTCCTCATAGTATGCGGATCGGCAACTTCATGGATGCTCGACAATCTGATAAGCAACAAAGGCGGACTGTATGGACGACTGACGGGAGAGCTCAAGCTCTCGCCATTCACACTGAAGGAAAGCGAAGAATTCTATGCGAGCCGGGGGATAAAGATGTCGAGATACAACGTGGCGCAGACGTATATGGTGATGGGAGGAATACCGTTTTATATGAATTTCTTCAATCCGGCATATAGTCTGGCACAAAACATCGACACGCTGTTCTTTGCCCGCAACGCAAAACTGGGAGACGAGTTTGAACGACTCTTCAACTCCGTGTTCGACAATGCCGACGACTGCATGCGCATCGTAAGGCTACTCGCCACGCGACATGACGGATTCACAAGAAAGGAGATAACCGAAAAGACCGGGCTGAAGGCCAACGGCGACCTCACAAAGATGCTGAAGGCGCTGATAGGCAGCGACTTCGTGATAAGATACGTGCCGTTCGGTTCGGGCGGCAGGGATGAGCGCTACAAACTCGTAGACTCATTCTGTTGGTTCTGGCTCCACTTCAAAGAGAGCAAGGAAATAAAACAGGAAGACTACTGGCAGCGGCATCTCAGAGAGAGCGACATCGCCTCTTGGCGGGGAATAGCCTTCGAGGAAATATGCTTCCTGCATATAGCGCAGATAAAACAGGCACTGAATATCGGCGGAGTGTCGTCGGTGGAGTCGTCGTATGTGGTGCGTGGAGAGGGCGAACACGACGGCATGCAGATAGACCTGATTATAGAACGTGCCGACGATGTGGTGAACCTGTGCGAGATGAAATTCTACAAATCGCCATTCACACTGACAAAACAATATGCACAGACGCTGACAACCAGACAGCAGAAGATGGAGGAGAAATATCCTGACTACACCTTCCACCTCACATATATCGGCGGCACGGAACTGGCGAAGAACGAATATTCCGACCTCTTCGTATCCGTATTGACACTTGACGACCTCTTCAGATAATCCCACACAAAGACGGTCGCCAGCCGGCCGAATGCAGCGTTTAATCACTGCTTGCAGTCGTGCGGCTTATTACTTCGCCATTCTGTTTTTACCACAAGGCCACTTTTCCAGCCACACCCAAATCTATGGTCCAACTTTTCCAAAGTGCTTGTCAAGCACATCGTCCAATGGGGTAAGATTCATCTGTGCCATAATTATGGTAACGAATCAAAGTTAATGCTTTTATTTTGCAAAATCAAAGAAATGGCCTTGATTTCTTAAAATCCAGTCTATTTGTTTGATTTTAGTATTATATGGCATCTTCAGCTTATGAAATAGCCAAATCTAAGAGTAGTCCTTGATTTCCGAGAATCAAAGATTTTGAAGAAAACAACGCTTGATAGGTCTATCTTTTAGCAGAAAACAATGCTTGATAGGCCTTTCTTTTAGCAGAAAACAGCGCTTGATAGGTCTTTCTTTTAGCAGAAAACAACGCTCGATAGGTCTATCTTTTAGCAGAAAGCATTGAAAAACAGTGTTTTCTCCAACAAGCGCATCGACATAATCCCCCTATACGCCGTGGCGAAAATATTTGAATGAATTACACGCCATCTCACCTTATTATATATATAGCAACTTCGCGACTTGAGAAATAGCGGAGAAGATACGAGTAGGTGACGGAAAACTCCTCGTCAACTTGTCAACTTGTCAACTCGTGAAATAGCGGAGAAAGGCGGAAAGGTGGAGAAATATTTTGCCGTGACATAATAAAGACGTAACTTTGCACCTGGTCGGCAAACTGCCGGCTAAGGGGTGCTGCCGCCGTTGCGGATGCTGAGACCATACCCTACAGACCTGATCCGGATAATGCCGGCGTAGGCGAAAACGACTACAATGACTACACTCCCCTTGATTCATTAACGATAACGACGTGCAATATGGCAACTCTCAGAAACCATAATGCCCACCGCGATATTGGCTTCATGACTGATCGTGGGAAACAGGGAATAGGACAACCCATCCTAGCCTTCCCGAAGGACAACCCATCCTAACCTTCCCCAAGGGAAGGAACAGGTTACTCTGCCAATGAACTTCAGCCCCCTCTCGGTCTCCCCCGTAGGGGAGATGCAGGGTACTCCGCTTCGGCAGAAACCGGGAGATGCAGGTTACTCCGCTTCGGCAGAGATTGGGTGATGCAGGAACAGATGCCGCGCAACTGATTCCCCGACAGAAAAGGGAAGCCGATAGTAACAAACAAAACAACAAAAAAAACAGGTTAAGATGAAAAGAATCAACCAAGTGGCAATGGCAGTGGTATGTACGCTATGCGCACAGAACGCCCTTGCACAGAAAGACGTAGACACCGTGAAGGTGCGCCAGCTCAACGAGGTGGTGGTGAAGGCAGTGAGAGCACAGAAGAACGCTCCATTCGCCGTGGCAAACATCGAGAAATCGGAACTGAAAGACTTCTCCACTACGGGCCGCGAACTGCCATACCTCTTCTCTCGCACACCGGGAATAATATCATGGAGCGAGAACGGTATCGGAACGGGAACGACATACCTCCGCATGCGTGGTGCTGCGGGAAGCCGCATCAACGTGACTCTCGATGGAGTGGCACTCAACTCGCCTGAAGACCAGCAGGTGTTCTGGGCTAACATGAACAGCTATGCCGCACTGCTGGGCAGCGTGCAGATACAGAGAGGTGTGGGAGCGTCGACAAACGGTGACGGTGCGTTCGGAGGTTCGATTTCGCTCGCCACACAGGCGCCTCAGGTGAAGCCGTTCGCCGAGCTGACTGGCTCCTACGGCACCTACAACACCTACAACACGGGTGCAAGCTTCTCCACCGGACTGCTCTTCAACCACCTGATATTCGACGGAGCATACCACGAAACGGCAACCGACGGATTCGTTGACGGCACTCGCGGACGCTCGGGCTCATACTACGGCGGACTGACATGGCTGGGCGACAACTTCCAGATAAGATACAAGAATATCGGAAACTTCGAGAAGACCGGACAGGCCTGGAACTATATCACCGGACCGGAAGGAACTGAGTCTTACAAGCAGATATACGAGATGGGACTGGGACGCAGCAACACACTGCTCGGAAACTACGACAAGGATGAGAACGGCAACTACAAGCTTACTCCATTCACCTACCGCGACGGCACTCCATGGGACCGCACGACGGACAATTTCTACCAGAACCACAACATCCTCTCTGCCACATGGCAACCCTCTGAACACTGGACTCACAATGCCGCCCTGCACTATACCTACGGACGCGGATACTACAAGGACCTGAAGGTGAAGAAGTCGCTGGCTGAGAAATTCGGCATCAACGAACGCAACGACGCTGGCAAGTTCATCAAGAGCGACGCCGTGAGACTGAAGGGTCTCACACAGAACGCCTACGGACTGGTGTACAACGTGAACTACAAGGACGAGGAGTGGGACGTGACCGGAGGAGTGAACCTGCAGCAGTTCCGCGGCAGCCACTGGGGATATCTCACATACATCAAGGACGAGGCACTGGAACAGAAATACTTCGACAACCACGGCAAATACAAATACTACGACTCCGACGCACGCAAGGATGACTACAGCGCATTCGTGAAGGCTTCTTACACGTTCCTCGACAACTGGAACGTATTCGCCGACCTGCAGTACCGCCACGTGGGATACAAGACCGACGGCATCAACGACAAGTTCGTGATGGGAAGCGACGGCAACTACTACGCACAGCGACTCGACGTGGACGACGACTTCAACTTCTTCAACCCGAAGGCCGGTGTGAGCTACACCAACGGCGGACACAAGGCTTACGCATCGGTATCGCTCGCAAACCGTGAGCCGGAGCGCAACAACTATACCGACAACGGCAACTATCCTTACCCGAAGAAGGAGCAGGTGACCGACTATGAACTGGGATACCAGTATACTGGCAACAACTGGCACGCCGGAGCAAACTTCTACTATATGGCCTACGACAACCAGATTGCACAGACAGGACAGACGAGCGACATCGGCGAGGCACTGACCACAAACATCAAGGACTCCTACCGCATGGGTGTGGAGCTGACCGCCGGATGGGCACCGCTGTCATGGATGAGCGTGGAGGGAAACGCTGCTCTGAGCCAGAACAAGATAAAGGACTTCGACGAATATCTGGGCGACCACGTGAACCACTACGACAAGTCTACCCTCGCCTACTCGCCAAGCGCCATACTCAACGGATTCCTGGATTTCCACTATCAGGGTTTCAACGCCACATGGCACACCAACTTCGTGAGCAAGCAGTATGTGGACAACTCTGAGAGCAGCGAGCGCCAGCTGCCAAGCTTCTCTCAGACCGACATCAACATGAGCTACACCATCAACCTGAAGGGTTGCGGACTGAAGAGCGTGAAGCTCGGTCTCGACCTCAACAACATCTTCGACCGCCACTATGCCGTGATGGGCTACGACTGGGGATGGTATGAGGGCGACACCCGCAAGTCTTACCTGGGATACGTGCCGGCAGCTGGATTCACGATGATGGGTAACATCACGCTGAGATTCTAAGATGACGGGGGAACATCCCATCGAGATTATAAATAACGAAATACTTCCCACTGGGATCATAAGACTACATCATGACTGAATTTATCACCGAACACTGGCTCGACATCTTCACCACGCTGTTGGGCCTACTGTATATCTGGCTGGAATACCGCGCACATATCGCCCTCTGGCTCGTGAGCATCATAATGCCGGCTCTCGACATCTGGCTCTACTGGAGCCACGGGCTATACGGCGACGCCGGAATGGCGGCATACTACACCCTCGCCGGCATCTACGGATATGCCATGTGGCGATACGGCACGGCGATAAAGACGCTCTTCGCCAAAGGCGTGAGGATGGGCGACGCACCGAAGAACGCATTGCCCATCACCCACATGCCGGCAAGGAGATACGCTCCGGTGGCTGTGGCGTTCGTGGCGGCATGGGCGGCGACATACTGGATTCTGGTGGAGTTCACCAACAGTACGGTGCCGCTGCTCGACTCCTTCACCAACGCCCTGAGCTTCATCGGCCTGTGGGCGCTGGCAAAGAAATACATCGAGCAATGGCTGTTCTGGATTGCGGTAGACGTGGTATGCTGCTATCTCTATGTGGTGAAGGGCATCCCCTTCAAGGCAGGACTCTACGGACTATATGTAGCAATCGCCGTAGCCGGCTACTTCAAGTGGAAGCGGATGATGAAAGAACAGACTGTCCGGGCATAGCAACCGCCGACCGGACAACCTATAACTGAATAAAAATAGAGGCCATCAACAAGAGGTGGTCTCTATTTTTTTATTGTGCCTAATTAACCCAAATCAGTCATTAGGCCGTTTAATGTAGAATTTTACCCCAGTTCGAGATAAGAATAGTTCATAAAAAAGTTATAACTACTCATGCCCTGGGGGGGGCTGAGTAGTTACCTTTGCGAGTAACTATTCAGCAATAGATGTTGCCAATAATGGCTATTTTAAGGACAAGTGGTGCTATTTTGAAAGCTCCAAGCAGAATATGCCAAAAAAAAAGACAGTAAGCTTATCTGTTTTTGCTTGTATTGCGCCTGCTCTTAATAGACTTTGTTGTCTCAAATGGTTGATTATCAATGATATTTGACCACTGAATAGTTACCTTTGCGAAAGCCTGTAGTTAATTTTACGTAATTCTAGTGCGTAAAATCATATATCTGTATAAAATTTGTTACTTTTGTATTTTACAATATAATGTATGTAACATGGCAATAGTAGCAAGACGATATTACAGTGTACCATTTTATTCGGATTGCGTTTCGGATAAAATTCTGAAAGAGCAAATACCATTGATATTCCCGGAAATAACAGAAGAAGGAAACGAACAGGTTCATCGTGTACTTTCTTTGTTTTCTGGCTGTGGTGGAATGGATCTTGGCTTTGAAGGACATTTCATAGCCAATAAGAAATCATTTCCAACTGATGATGAGAGAATAGATTGTGAACTTAATGATAATTGGGTCTTGTTAAAGAAGAATAACTTCAAGACTGTTTTCGCAAATGACATCTTACCAGAGGCACAGGTCGCATGGACAGAATACATGCGACGTTTTGGCTATGACTCCAACATCTATCATTGCCAAAGTATTGTAGAATTGGTGAAGATGCAGAAAGCTGGCGCAAACATTTTCCCTAAGAATATTGATGTTGTCTTGGGTGGATTTCCATGTCAGGATTTTAGTGTTGCAGGAAAGCGTATGGGCTTTGATTCACAAAAAGATGATTACGGTAAGAAACGTGAAGATAACAAGCCTTCAGAAGAAAGTCGCGGTAAACTATATTATTGGATGAAGCAAGTAATAGACATTGTTCGTCCAAAAATATTTGTTGCAGAAAATGTTAAGGGACTTGTCAATCTTGGCAACGTAAAAGATATTATCCAAAAAGATTTTGCCAGTGCTGACGGTAATGGGTATATCGTATTGCCACCGCAAATTCTTCATGCAGGCAATTATGGCGTGCCAGAATCAAGAGAGCGTGTCATCTTTATTGGCATCAGAAAAGATGCGTTGAACCCTAAAGCAATCGAAGCATTAGAATCAGATAACATTCCAGAAGAATATAATCCATATCCAAGTCCTACGCACGCTTGCACCATCAAAGATGATTCTCTTTTAAGCCCTGTTACCACCTATGATGTCCTAAAAGATTTGAAGGAGCCAGAGGAATCATTAGACGAATCACAAATGATTTATTCAAAGGCTAAATTCCAAAGCAACGGAAGCCAAGGGCAGATAGAAATTAAACTGGATAAAATTGCTCCTACCATTCGTTCTGAACATCATGGTAATATAGAATTTAGAAGATTGTCAGCTGAGCATGGAGGAAAACATACAAGAGAGTTGGAGAATGGTTTGAAAGAGCGTAGGCTTACACCAAGAGAGTGTGCTATGATTCAAACTTTTCCGCCTGACTACAACTTTGTTATGAAACGGCCTACTGGTAGAGGTTATATTCTAAGTTCTTCGGGAGCGTATAAGGTCATTGGCAATGCCGTACCTCCAGTTTTAGCTTTTAATATTGCCACACGAATTGAATCGTTGTGGGATAAATATTTTATTTGATATTATTATGGAACAAAGATTCGTATCATTCAACGTTGAAGGAATGAACCATGTTGACAACTTGGTTTCTTCACTTCTTGGTTCTTCTTTGACTTATATGAACGAGAAGACAAACGGGAAAACAGAGTTCTATAACAAAATGAAACCTAGTGAAGTTGAACAACTTTCATACGATTCTATGGTTGAAGTTGCACCTTCTGTTGACTTTCCAAAGGAACGTATTGAATTAATATCTGGACATGTATTTCCCGATATTCTTTTGCATGAGACTAAATACGGAGTAGAGATAAAATCTACTCAAAAGGATTCATGGACATCCACGGGTAGTAGTATTGTTGAAAGCACAAGGGATGCTGACACTGAACGTGTCTATATGCTTTTTGCTAAACTCGGCGGTACACCTGAATTTAGATGTAAGCCATATCAGCAATGTTTGAGTAACATTGCTGTTACACATGCTCCTCGATACCTTATTGACATGGAATTGGATGAAAAGAATAATATCTTTTCATTGATGAAAACCAACTATGATGAGTTTAGACAACTCAATGAAGCTGATAAAATTTCACAAGTTCGTCAATATTATATAGAGAAAGCAAAGGCTAAAGGCAAATATGAAATGCCATGGTGGATGGGTGGTACTACTAATGTCAACCTTTCATTTTACGCAGACTTGGACATAGAAGAAAAGCGTGAGATAGAAACAAGGGCACTCATTCTATTTGAATCGCTATTCAACGTGTCAAAAGATAGGCAGAATAAATACAAAACATTCTCTTTGTGGCTTTGTACCAACTATTCATTGCTTTGCACCAATATGCGTGACTTGTTTACTGCAGGTGGAAGTTATCACTACATAAATGGTCAAAAGTTAGAGCATCCTTATCCTCATATTGTTGGAGACTTGCTCAATTCACTTCCTCGAATAAATAAGATGTTGAAAGATCCTGATTACATGCTTATGAAAAGCATCGAGGAATTTTGGGATTCTAAATACGATAGAAACAACTTGCTTTCATCATGGGTGAATATGATAGACGATAAATTCAAATCACAGGCGGAGCTAAAAGATATTCCAATACGTGAACTGATAGAAATGGAAGCTATAGCTCAAATATAAAATCAAGTAGGAGGTAAACACTAATTATAGGTGTTTATCTCCTTTTTTCGTGTTTACCGACCTCTCACACCACCGTACATGCGGTTCCGCATACGGCGGTTCCTATTTGGGGTACCACTCGAGATTCTCCTTTTATTTGTATCGGGAAATATTGCAACGGGAAGTTATTGCATCTGGGAAAATAAATGTCGTTTATCAGGCTATTTCCCCTATCGGCAATCAAGACTATAACCGTCTGTTCCATCCTCTGCCTATGATTTCTGCCAATCACTTCAGCCCCCTCTCGTTCTCCCCCGTAGGGGAGATGCAGGTTACTCTGTTACTGTCATAGACTGGTGGATGCAAGTTAGTCTTGTTTTGTGACAAACCGATGACATTCAGTCTGCAAGGTATCTGTCCCTCCCCTTCGGGGGAGGTTAGGTGGGGGCTGATGACAATTGGCAGAGTAACTTGTTCCTTCCCTTGGGGAAGGCTAGGATGGGTTATCCTTCGGGGGAGGTTAGGTGGGGGCTGATGTCGGAAGGCGGTTCATATATATATCATAACAAATCCGTCACTAAAACACGAATCCGTCCACGGCATATAGTGGGACATTGGTGACCCATTCCTCCTCCTTGTATTCGTTCATCGAGATGCGGAATGCCTTGGGCGACTGATTGTCGGCAACGAACTGGCGCAGGCTTTTCGCCCTGACGTTCGTTTCTGCCTTTACCTCCAGCGGCACGATGGCATCTTCGTCATCCTGAAGCAGGAAGTCTATCTCCTGTGTGCTGGCTGCCTTTGAATAATAATATGGCGAGTATCTGAGGATGAGCTGCTGGAACACATACTGTTCGGTCAGCGCTCCCTTGAATTCGGTGAAGATACTGTTACCAGCCACTATGGTAGTGGGCTTCAGACTGGACATGGCGCCAAGCAACCCCACATCGAGAACGAAAATCTTGAACGCCGCCCTGTCTTCATAACTCACAAGCGGCAACCGGGGAGCCTTCACGTTACACACCTTGTATATCAGTCCGGCATTCTGAAGCCACTGCAGGGCTATCTCATACTCACGCGCCCTTGCCCCCTCACGCACTACTCCATACACAAACTTCCTGTTTTCCTTGCTCAACTGTGCCGGAAGCGATTTCCACAAGTCCACGATGCGCGGCACTATCTCTGAGGGGGCATGCTTCGAAATATCCCTCTGATAACTGCTGAGTATCGCCATTTGCAGCGCCCTCACCTCCTTCCAGTCTCTGTTGCGACTGAAGCTCAACACAGCCTCGGGCATCCCTCCTACAAAGTAATAATACCTGAGCAGCTCCTGAAACTTGGGCGAAAGCATCGCCATCATATTCCAGTCGCCGGCCATCAGCACTTCCGACAGGTTCTCCTCTCCCATCGCCATCACGAACTCCACGAAGCTCATCGGATGAAGGGTGAGAAAATCCACTTTTCCCACGGGGAACGACTCTCCGCGATGCAGCTCTATCCCGAGCAGCGATCCGGCAGCGATAACATGATATCCGGGAGCATTCTCTGCAAAATATTTCAGCGAAGTGACGGCATGCGGAGCAGCCTGTATCTCATCGAGGAAAATCAGCGTGTCGCCCTCACTACACGTCACACCCGTCACGGCACCTATAGCCGTGAGAATCCTCGGAATATCGAAATCCTGTTCAAAGAGATTGCGCAGTATCTTCATCTCCTCAAAGTTGACATAAGCCAGCTGCCTGTAGTTTCGGCGTGCAAATTCCTTCACGAGCCAGGTCTTTCCCACCTGTCGCGCTCCCTCCACTATAAGAGGTTTACGATATGCCTTTGCCTTCCATTCCTGAAGCGCTTTGATTGCCGTCCTTTCCATACCTTATACTTTTAATCCACAATAAGCATTCTGAACATACTAAGTCTCAATCACTTAGCAACTATTCAAGCATCATTCCATACACATTTCGTGAGGGAATAAATACAGTTCCATACACATTTCGTGAGGGAATAAATACAGTTCCATACACATTTCGTGAGGGAACAAATGCCGTTTCATACACATTTCGTGAGGGAATAACGCTGCAAATATACACATTTTATGAGGGAATGCAATAGGTTCCTCTCACATTTCGTGAGGAAACGGACAAAAAAAGTCCGGCAGGAACGCGACACGCTGGTCAACGTTTCTGCCGGATTGTCATAATGCCTTTGTTTTAACCCGAATCGGTCATTAGGCCGTTTGGGGGTTAAACTTACTTGCAGTTAGGGCACCAAGGCTTGAGCTGCTTGAAGAAATCGTTGCCCTTGTCGTCAACGAGGATGAATGCAGGGAAGTCCTCAACGGTGATCTTCCATATTGCCTCCATGCCCAGCTCCGGATATTCCACACACTCGATGCTCTTGATAGAGCTCTGTGAGAGCACTGCAGCCACACCGCCGATGGTGCCGAGATAGAATCCGCCGTGCTTCTGGCATGCGTCGGTGACTACCTGTCCGCGGTTGCCCTTGGCAATCATCACGAGCGATGCTCCGTGTGACTGGAACTCGTCAACGTATGGGTCCATGCGGTTGGCAGTGGTAGGTCCCATAGATCCGCAAGGATATCCCTCCGGAGTCTTTGCCGGTCCGGCGTAGAGGATAGGATGATCCTTGAAGTATGCCGGCATCTCCTCTCCGGCGTCGAGACGCGCCTTGAGCTTGGCATGTGCGATGTCGCGCGCCACGATGATGGTGCCCTTCAGGTTGACGCGGGTGCTGACAGGATATTTTGTGAGTTCGGCGCGCACTGCGTCGATACCCTTGTCGAGGTCAATCTCGATACCCTTTGCTCCCTCGCCCGGCTTGCGGTATTCCTCAGGAATCAGCTCCGACGGGTTGCTGTCCATCTTCTCTATCCAGATACCGTCGGCGTTGATCTTCGCCTTGATGTTGCGGTCAGCCGAGCAGCTCACTCCCATACCGATTGGGCAGCTTGCGCCGTGGCGTGGCAGACGGATCACGCGGATGTCGTGAGCCAGGTATTTGCCTCCGAACTGTGCTCCGAGTCCGATCTTGTGTGCTTCCTCCAGGAGTTTGTTCTCAAGGTCGATGTCGCGGAAGGCGCGTCCTGTCTCGTCGCCGGTAGTAGGCAGCGAGTCGTAGTATTTTATAGAGGCGAGCTTCACGGTGAGCAGGTTCTTCTCAGCCGATGTACCGCCGATTACGAATGCGATGTGGTATGGCGGACAAGCTGCCGTTCCGAGGCTCTTCATCTTCTCCACGAGGAATGGGAGCAGTGTGCCCTCGTTCTGTATCGTGGCCTTTGTCATCGGATAGAAGTATGTCTTGTTGGCAGAACCGCCACCCTTTGCCACGCACACGAAGCGGTATTCGTCGCCCTCTGTAGCCTCGATGTCGATCTGTGCCGGCAGGTTGCAGCGTGTGTTCACCTCGTCATACATGTTGAGCGGTGCGTTCTGGGAGTAGCGCAGGTTGTCCTCGGTGAAGGTGTTGTAGACACCGCGAGAGAGAGCCTCCTCATCCTCGAAGTCTGTCCACACGCGCTGTCCCTTCTCTCCGTGGATGATGGCAGTACCGGTGTCCTGGCAGAACGGGAGGATTCCCTTAGCTGCCGTTTCGGCGTTGCGCAGGAACTGCAGAGCCACATACTTGTCGTTTTCTGAAGCCTCCGGGTCGCTGAGGATCTTGGCCACCTGCAGGTTGTGCTCTCTGCGGAGCATGAACTCCACGTCGTGGAAAGACTGCTGTGCCAGGGCTGTGAGCGCCTCTTTAGTCACCTTCAGGATTTTCTTTCCTTCGAACTCTCCTACCGACACACCCTCTTTGGTGAGCAGATAGTATTCAGTATTGTCCTTGCCCATCTGGAACATAGGAGCATACTTGAAATCTGGTTTTGTTGCCATAATGTTTTGTTTTTATAATATTATGTGTCTTTGATTTTCTTTTTTCCGCCTTGCGCCGGCTTGTCCATAGGGGCGTGAGCGCATGGCCTCGTCATGCTACAGTCGTATTGAGGGGGAAGCCAAGACATCCACCACGTGCAAAGATACAGTTTTTGATTGGAAATGCAATGACAAGGAGTAGATTATTTTTGTGTTGCCTGGTCTTGAGGGGGAGAGCTAATGGCAATATGCGGAGTAACAACTTTTATATAAAGACAAAAACCATGATAAACCCAAGGCGGATTACTCTGCTACTGAATCCAGTCAATCACTTCAGCCCCCACCTAACCTCCCCCGAAGGGGAGGGATAGTTACTCTGCTTTGTCATAGACTGGTGAATGCAGGTTACTATAGTTGGCGATAACCTTATGATAATAAACCAC